>Ga0209091_10003733_pt1 | contig 12142 bp, 6 predicted proteins | sample ArcticOcean_MG_C_6_FD_187438 | JGI IMG/M metagenome (GOLD analysis project Ga0209091, IMG submission 187438) | Marine microbial communities from western Arctic Ocean - ArcticOcean_MG_CB8_128 (SPAdes) (version 2) | ecosystem: Environmental > Aquatic > Marine > Oceanic | place: Arctic Ocean...
TTCCAGGAATGAGAAGAAAAGACTTTCTTTGACCAAAATTTTTTGCAGCAACACCACTGAAATTGTATCGTATCTTTCCTTCTCGGAGTTTTCCCTCAGAACATTCAGAACACATACTTCTCTCTCTCTCTCTCTCGTTTTAAAAAGCATCGAATGGTCGGTCTCGCCCGCATTTCCTCCTCCTCCGCATCCTCTGCCTCCTCCTCTCCTCACATTTCGCGTCGTTCGTCTCCGCGAAGTTCTCATTCATGGAAGAAAAAGATGGGGAAAATTTTCATCGAAACACGACGGGGGAGACGTTTTTCATCATCGATATCCGTTTCGACGACGACGATGATGATGATTGAAGGAATGGAAAATTTGACCAGCTCAGACATCCATCATCACGTGAACGTGATGAACAACCACGTCTTCGACATCGCCACCGGCGTGGGGCTTCCCTGCACCGTCCAGAACTGCGGCGATATGATTTACCGGTCGACGTTAGATCCGGAATTACGAAGGGAGTTGAAACCTTTGTTCACCGCGCAAGGCGCGGCGCTGTTATCGACCTTGTTCACTTTTCTTTCCATCACGCCCGGGGCGTTACCTGGGTACGTGGAATACTACGTCGTGCAACCGATACAAGCTCGAATGCGGAAAAAGTACAGTTTGGAGGATTTTACGTTGGGGACGAAACTCGGCCAAGGCGGATTCGGGGTGGTGTATTTCGCGACGAATAACGAAACGGGAGAGCCGTACGTGTTGAAAAGAGCGGACGATTACGGTGAAGCGGAGGAGTGGATGAACCGAAGGATGCAGATCGCGGCGTGGAACGCGTGCGCGCCGTACGTTGGGTCGTGGCAAGGCGAGCCGTCGAAGCCTGGGGCGTACCCGCCGTTGTGGTTGGCGTGGAAGTACGAAGGCGGGAGGACGTTGTTTGAGTTTATGAAGGAGAAGGACTTTCCGTATAACTTGGAGCCGTATTTGTTTCCGGACGAGGAGAGTTATCCGAGAACTTTAGCAGTTGGAGATCCGGAGAGAACGGCGGCGACGATCAGGGCGATAATGAGTCAGTGCTTGGATTTGTTGGTGCAAATGCACGGAACTGGGATTGTCCACAGAGACGTCAAGCCGGAGAATTTAATTTTCGACGAAAACACGCAGCGGTTCAAGTTGATTGATTTTGGAGGGAGCGCGGATTTACGTTTCGGCGTAAATTACGTGCCAAAACAATTTATATTCGACCCGAGATATGCGGCGCCGGAACAGTATATCATGAGCACGCAAACGCCCGAGGCGCCGTTCCCGCCAATCGCTTTGGCGCTTTCGCCGGTGTTGTGGCAGTTGAATTTACCGGATAGATTCGACATGTATTCGTTAGGGATTATGTATTTACAATTATGTTTTAAGAGTTTACGCACGGATGCCGGCGTGCAAAAGTTACGAAAAGATTTAACCGCGAGTAACGAATCGCTGAGCGCGTGGAGACGCGCGAATGAAGCGAAGATTAGAGACCCGGAGGCGTGGGCGATTTTAGACGCGAACGACCAAGCCGGTTGGGAGTTTGCCAGATTGTTGACGAAAAAGATTCCAAGACGACGAATATCCGCCATGACTTCGAAATTCGACCGGTTTATGCTAAACCGACCGTCTCTTTTGAAGAAAATCGATCGATTGATTCCGTTCCCAACGGGACAGGAAGTGAACGCAGACGGGACCTTGGCGTACGATTCATTCGGTTCGTGGTTACTTTTCCGAGTCGCGCGAAGCGGCACGGACGAGAGCGGAGGGTTCACCGAAGCGCAATTGAGAGAGTTCGAAGAAGACGGCAACCCGGAAAATCTCGAAGATGCGAAGCAGTATCTCGGGATGGTCGCGAGCGAAGAGTTGCAAAAATACGGCGTGAGCAAAGCGTTTCGAACGATTTCAAACAAAGACAAGGTAATCGTCAAAGTGAAAAGCGCGAGCGTGTCGTACGAGGAAGGGGAAGAAGGCTTCTTCGACGACGACGAAGACGAAGAGATCGTCGCGGGGGGGAAGATTAGCAGTAGCAACAGTAACAAAGCTAAAGGTGGAGTAGGAGGTTTGCTCGGAAACTTTTTCTCCTCCAAGCGATAAAAGTAAACTTGGACGACGACGACGACGATCCTCATCGTTCATCCTGCGTACTTGTTTTGGAGTAGTTTGTTTATATACGTAGAAAATATTTTTGTAATAGCAACACGAAACGCAGCTAACATGAGAGAGTAATAAAGAAGAAGAAGTTTAAACTTCTTAGTAATCGGCGAGCACGCCGACTTCTTCGCACTTAATCTTCGCGCTCGCGTCGATGATCGCCTTCTTCGTTTTCCCGCCGCAAGGATCGAAGGGCGCGCCCAGCTCTTCGGTACACTTTTTCAAAACGTTTTCGATGAGTCCATCGACGCCCCCGGTGCACGGCACTTTCACGTTCGCCACCTGCGGGTTCGCCGCCGAAGACGTTATCGCTTTCACGCACATGTCGCAGCACAAACCGTCCGGATCTTCCAGGCATTGCATCGCGAGTTGCTCCAACTGCGAAGGATCTGTTTAAATATATTTTAATATAAAGAGAGAGAGAGAAACATACGTTAACATTTCACGCCGTTCCTGCAGATAGGTTCATCGAGAACCAATCCGTCCTCCCGCGTTGGTGGGGAACACCTCGCGTACACACGAGTCTTGGACGGCAAAAAAAACAACGCACCAAAACTCGGACACTGGTATTCCGCCGCGATCTCGCGCAGTTGGAAGAGAAACCCGAAAACGACGGCGAAGAAGACAAATTTGAATAATGCGTTTGTATTGAGAGTTTGTTTTTGCGCGAACATTGTTGTTGTTGTTGTTGTTGTTGTTGTTATTATATCTTTTTGTGACGCGTCTTTTTAAAATGTGCATCTCACATGTGTCTGTATTTTCAAAAAATCTCATGAAAAAAAGCAAAAAGCGTCCTTAAAGAGTCAGAAGAAAAATAAAGACAAGAGAAGAAGAACAACAACAACAACGAGAAAAATGTTACGTACTCGACGAATAAAGAGATCCTCCGCACTCTCATTATTATTAAACGGTTTTTGGTCTCTCTCTACTAAAGTTCGCCTTCTTCCGAGCTTTTTTGCTTTTTTTCTCCTTTTTTTTTCTTCTTTTCTTCGTATTTTTTCTCGGACAGTTGGATTGGAATTAATTGATATTTTACTCAACAACGCACTCACGCTTTGTCGTTTCTCTCTCTTGTCGTTTGGAAAGCAGCGGCAAAACGCTTCGACATTCGAAGAGAGAAGAAGAAGAAGAACGATGAATGCTTTTAAGAATAAATTAAACAAAACGTTGCACCAAATCTACGACGTCGTCGACGAGCCGTCGAAAGCGAAAGAATGCGTCGCGTTATGCTCGAAAGCGGCGAAGTCGTTCCCACACGTCTCCCTGTTTTCGTGCGTGAAAGCGTTAGCGATGCTCCGTTTAAGCGAGGAGGAGAATCAATTCGAGGAGGCGACGAGGACGTGCGAGACAATGATGAAAGGGATCGATGCGGAGGAAAATCTGGCGACCGATTTCGGTCCGACAGTCGCGCAAAGTTTACGAGCGTTGAGCATTTTTTACAAGTCCATCGGCGACGAGGAGAGGGAGTTTTTAGTCGTTCAGAAACAACACGAGAAAGATCCGGGGAATTATGAAATTCTCGAGGAGTTACAAAACGTGACGGTAAAGAAGTGGGATTTGGAAAAAGCGAAGGCGTACGCGGTGAAGTTGCAACGGTTGAAGCCGCGTAACGGGACGGGAGGGACGCGCGCCGCGGCGACGATGAGTTTAGCGATTGGGATGCAAAAGAAAGAGTGTCGCGGAGAGGAGAGGGAGAAGGAAGACGAAGAAGATTTTGTCGTCGCGAGCGAGGAGGACAAAGAAAGCGAGAGAAAGAAGAAGAAGAAGTTGTCCGGAGAGTTGGGGAAGGCGATGTTTCAGAGGATGTATAAAAGCTTGAAGACGAGCGAGTACGAAAATCAAGAGAGGGATTTGACGAGCGAGAACGCGAGGGCGTACGTGACGGCATTAATGAGCGCGGACGTTGGGTTTGAAGAGGATGAAGAGGATGAGGATATTTATAGTAGTGATAGTATTAGTAACGATAGTAAGAGGAGACGGAGAAAGTACCCGAAAGGCGACGCGAATAGAAAAATAGCCGTCGCGTTTCTCGAGAGCGAGGTTGGTCAAAAATGTTTCGCGAAAAGTTCACCTTTGGAACGGTTGCGTTTGCTCGCAGACTTATACGCGTCCTTAGATGACGCAAAATTAAAAGCGTTTCAGTATAACGTGGATATTATTGACCTCGCACCGGACGATTGGATTGCTATCGTAAACGCCATCGAATTACTCGCCGAGCTCGAAGACGGAAAAGAAGGGAACGTAGACGACGCAATCGCACACCTCGCAAAGATAGGCCTCAGTGAAGGTAATAGTAATAATAGTAGTAGCAGCAGCAGTAGTGATAGTAGAACGATGGCGTTTGCATTTGCGTTAAGTGCCAAGTCAGAAGCGAACGGCGGTGCGAAAGTCGTAGGCAGAGGACCGTACCTCGCCGTTCTCGAAGCCGCGCGTCAAAATCTCTTTCGAAAGAAGAACGTCAAGAACGCACAAATACTTTTTGAATCAATAGCCGAGTATGTCGACGCCTTTGCATCGTGGACGAGTTGTGCGAGAGAGCTTCGCACGTTTATGCAAGCGCTCATGGACTGTGGCAACGCTGAGGCGATTCAGGGCTGTCGGGAAAGATTAGCGAAACGCAGAGACGTCGCCGCTGCTTCTTTGGATGCGTATTATGACACAAACGATGATGATAATGACAAAGAACTGAAGAAGAAAGAAGCGATGGACGCGTTACGAGTAGAAGCAGCGTGTCGTGTGCTCATAGCGGATATTTCGGGGGATGAGATAGATACCGCTTGGGTGTCCAGGCAAAAGAATTGGTATTCGCCGCCGCTGGTTTACAAAGATTGCTCTGGCCAAAATCGCGCAAGAATTTTCATGGAACGATTTGAAAAGTGCGAAACACTCGTCGAATCGCTCGATTCGCGAGAGTGGACACCGCGAGATGTTCTTGGAGTTTACGCCACGCACGCGCTCGTCGCCGAAGCGGCTTCGTGCATAAATTTGAAACCAAGCCGCTCCGCGCTTAAATTTGAAATCATCGAATGCCATTCACGAGCTGTAATGTTTCTCGTGTGCGCGAAAGCGCTCTCAAAACGAGTTTTGCAGCGTTCAAAACATAACGCGGAGGCATTGTTCGACGAAATATCTTCGAGCTGTCTGCTTGGCGCGTCGCAATCCATGCTCGATACATTTGCGTATCTGGATGCCAAAAATATACAAATGGCGAGTTTATTCCATCACGTCGTTCCCGCGCTCGATGGCAACAGCGTGAGTATGGAGAAGTTTCACGAAATTTGCTTAAAGTGGGAGAGTTTACAACAACAATCAGATGTCGACATTGGAGAATCATTCGCCAAGGCTTTGCGATACGAGGCGTTCGATAAAGCGTTGGAATTTACGAGGTTTCGCGATACGTTGAAGCGTTCGTTCGCGTTTAGTCAAATGGACGCGATTAGCTCAAAATTTCGGTCGATATATCTGCACGATATGGATTTGATCGAACACGCTGGTCTCGATGTTGATACAGCCGACGAAGAGTTTAATCTGAAAGTGAAGAAGAGATTCGACCACGTAACGAAGCAGTTTGCTATGGCATCGCAAAATTGCTCAAACGGCATACTTTGCATCGGGAACGGGAAGGTAGAGGAACAGCACGAAATGAACATGCTGTATCTGTGGAAAAACCTTTGTTTTACGCACACGGACGATGCGACGGGAACGAACAGTTCGTGGTTACCTCCACACTTAAGCGCACCAGCGCTCGCGGCGCCTTCGTGGTTTCTAGCAAAGAATTCTTGCGCTACGAATAATGCGTCGTACAGGGACGAGTGGACGAGAAATCATCTAATCGAATCCCTCGCGTATTTCTCGGTTGCATCTCTGGGTTCGTGTGAAGAAAACACCGCCGAGCGACGAAAACAGACGATTCGCGAGATGTTCGAAAACCGCGTGGGAAAAAATTCAGCCTTGGGGCGAGAAGCAAGAGAGGAGGATGGAGAAGCCTCTTCATCGTGGACGCGAACGAACGTGTTTGCGTTCAACGAAACGTTCATCCAAGCAATCATCCGAAATACATCAGCTGCGAACACATTCGATGCCATTTCACGCATCGCTATTGGTTGTTCGCGTCATCTCTCGGAAGATATACACGCGATCGCATCCAATAAGCATTTGCCAAACTCCATAAAATTCGCTCTGGACGGTATCGTCCCTACGACGTCGTACGTAGCATCGCACGTGTTGACCGTTTCCTGTAACGCTTTACTGTTAATGATTGAAGGTAAGATTTTCGAGAGCGCGGATAAAAAAGAGCTGAAGCAGTCGCTTAAACCCGTAATTGACGCGATGGGTGGTTTACTTTTGGCGGTGCGAGAAAATGCGATTGACGTTTTGAAAAAATGTAACGAGAACGAAGACGACGCGCGCGCCGGAGAGTTTTGCGCGATTAACTCGTCTATATTTATTCCGGGAATCACCGCCGAGTTGACGCAGAAAATTGCGACAGAGTTGAGAACAAATCATTTAGAGAGTTTCGAGATTGCAGCTAAACGCATCGAGTTTTTGCGAACCGAGTTTGTATTGTTCGGTTTTAGTACCTGGTACTGATTAATCAGTATATTTTTTCAAGTACCTCGACACGAGGGAAAGATCAAAGTTGCAAATCTTTGCACCCTAGAAAATGACTAATGATATTCGACACCACGACGTTCGCTAAGCCTTTACAGCTGTATCCTGATCCTCTTCTATTTTCCCAGCTTCGCCACGGGCATCCCCAATGTTCACCGTCGTAGTTGTAATCCGACGGCAACGCCGCCGTCAAACTTTCGTAATCGACGATGTACACCTCATCCGCCAACACTTTTTCGTTCTCTCGAAGCATCTTCTTTGCTATTTGGTTCAACAGTTGTCTTCGTTCGTGCGTGCCGTACAAGTTCGGCGGTACATTCGCGTCTGTACCGCTCTCGATGCCGTGCCATCTCGTCGTACCGACGTCCGTGTGCGCTTGTCCGCCGTTTCCCGCGCTACACGTTCGCATCGATTCCGAGGACGATCCGTTCGGGCACATGCTATCACCGGGTCCGCTGCTCGATTTATACTGTCTCGTCGGCGCAGTCACCCACACTAAACGTTTCAACCGAACCTGTTCGCTCTCGTTGCTCGTTTCGCGGTATCTTACCACGGTTTCTACGAAAGTTTTCATCTTCTCTCTAAACTTTTCAATCGAATACCTCGCGGCGTCGTTCGCGCCTTGTAGAATCACCACGTTTTCGAATTTCACGTTTGCCGTGCGTTTGTGGTTATGAATTTCGTCGAATAGGTTTTTGTTCACCATATCTATGCCGTGAAAATCGCTGTGATCGTTCTGCGCGCGAAGGAGATCTAACCTTCCGTAAACTTTTCTGGCGTCTAAATCGTGTCTCGTCGGCCAAAAATATTCCGTCTTGTTCAAATGTTGCAGAAACGCCTCGTATACGTGTCCTAAAGTACTCTCGCCGGCAAACTTAACCGGTCCAACTTTCTCTAAGCATCTATTCAATTTCAATCCTGATACGTGTTTAATTTTGCACCCGTAATACCGCCACTCTAAAGCGTCTTCTTCGCTTTGCGTTCGGTACATTTTCTTGGAAAACACCCACCTTCCGGCGCCGTCGCCGTTTGCACAAAAAGGAATCTTCGAACCTTCCCGCTTCCAAGCGAGTTCCTCTGATGGATTCTCGTGGAGCTCATTATACGCTTCCATCTTGTACCACCCGTGCGTCGATTCGTCTTCTTTGGTATTCTTATAGGATTTGGTAAATCCCGCGGCGTCTTCCAACACGTTTTCGCCTACGCCTACATCCTCCTCCATGTTTTCGCTCACGAAATAGTCCTTCTCGTCCACGTATACTTTCCCCGGAAACGTCCTCCTAATATTATACACGATTGGCCCATCGCACGGCGGACAATTATTTGCCTTTGCCATTAAATTCTCCGGAAACGGCTTCTCTTTCACCGGATCATGGAGGCCTTCGCCGTCCACGTGCAACAACCACACTTTCGCCCGAATACCTCGATACTGTTCGCCTTCTCTCGGAACAATCGCTTCCACTGGAAACTCCCCGCACACCTTCTCCCCACTTTCTTCCTCTCTCTCCTCAAAAATCGGCGAATTCACGGGCCCGAACAACGCGTCCGACGTCTCGAACGCCACGCGCACCGAGTCGCCGCACGACCACTCGAAGCCGCTTTTGTCGTCGTCCTTCATTTTCTTACGAACGGTCAATCGCGCGGACATCTTCTTGTACCCTTCATATTCCTCGCTAAATTCCAGTTTCACGTCGAGTAAACACATCTCCCGAACGAAAAAAGCGTTTTCGATTGAAACGCACCCGAACCCGTTTTCATCGAGGTCTCGTTGACCTTTTGGTATTAGGGGTTGAGGGCGGTTTCTCCCGCCTTTAAAACGCATCATTTTCGAACGGTTGTTTTCACCACCACCAACACCATCAGCAAAATCATCATCAACTAAACGTTTCTTCGTCATCGTTATCGTCTCCTCCTTCGTTTCCTTTCCTTTTCCGGAACGTAGTAATAGTTCTTTTCGTTGGCGAAACTTCGTAAACACGAAATCGAGTTCCATTCGAGACACGAACAGACCGCACGACGAGGCGACGAGGAGCCAAAGGAAAGCAATCGCCACCGACCGTTTCGTCGAAACGATTGCCATTCTCATTCGTGGTGCATTGCTCTCTCTCAGTCTCTCTCCCTCTCTCTCGTTTAATACTACGAATACGCGCGGTGAAAAGTACTCCTACGCGTGGTGTTTTTAATGGAGCAGAGAGAGCAATGCATTGACGTACAAAGTGAATGCGAGTCGAAAGGTAAACGCGAGACGATACAGACCGCCTTTTTCTCCTCGTTAAAACGATTCCTTCTCTCTCTCGTTTTCGTACGTCGTGTGGTTGTTTTTAACGGAGTAGAGAGAGAGAGAGAGCAATGAATTGAATTACAACAAAGTAGAGTCAAAGCGAATACGAATCGAGACGTAAACGCGAGACGATACGTGCTATAGTACACACGCAGACTTTAGCCTTTTTCTGCTCGTTTTCACGATTCCTTCTCTCTCTCGTTTTCGTCTCGTCGTCGTGACGCCACCACCACCTCTTTCTTCTTTTTCTCTGTTGGGATCTCTGGACCGCGCTCGTCTTCCTCCGTCCCGAATAGTGCGTTTCGCCTCTCTCATCCGCTCGTTACGACGATTCCTTCTCTTTCGTTTCCGTTTCCGTCGCGTGACCACCACCGTTCCCTTCGCTCAGTTTCTTTTCTTTTTCTTCTTTATTCCTCTCGTTTTCTTCATTCTCTTCTTCTCTGGGATCTCTGGACCACTCCCGTTCTTCCATCCCGAACTGCGTTTTCCCTAACTGCTCTTTCGCCCTGACCAGTTTACTCTGGACGTAAAACGACACTCCTTCGTTCTTAAGAAACATTTGCCGAAACTTCTGCAGCATTTCCTCTTTCGTCGCGCGTTCCCCGACGTCGAGGACCTTACGCGCTTCTTCGATCGGCATCGTTGCACTCGAGGAAGACTTTGACTTATTCACCGCGTCTTTCGCCGTTTCCGCGGTGACGCCGGATTTCCGCGCATTTTCCAACGCTTTTTGCCACGCTTGAGACATCGCTCGGAAGACCGCGCCGGAACCCATCACCAAGAGGTTTGCCAGGATGCGAGATGCCATATTTTATGTAGTATAATACGTACTTCTGCGAGGGGCTAATGCGACATTAAATGGTTTGAATTCTCTTTTCGTGCGTGTGCTTTCTGCGGATAAAATGGAAAAAAGACGAGAAATGACCATCTTTGACGCGCTCTAGATGCACACAGAAGTGAATAAAAAGAAGCGGTACACATATCAGTGATACGAACGGAAGAGATCTCGAGAGATTCGTCTCGTTTTTTTGTGATTTCTGTTCGAATTGATCTCTCGAGAGGTCTTCAAAGTTGGCCAATGTGAGCGAAATGAAGAAGACAAAGAAGAATGAGAGAATGAGCAATGAGAGAGACGAGATTATGCGCACGATGACGGGCAAAAGTGGTTCTCGCGAAAAGAAGAGGACGTTTCTCTCGCTGCTTTCAAAGAACAACGACGAGAACATCAACGAGAAAAAGTTCTCTTGGGGACCGCTTTGGGATTCCCCGACGAGGATTACGAAACAGAAGGAAGAAGACAAAGCGGCGAGACCACCGAATACTCTCGCCGCTTTCGCTCTGACGACGCCATCCAACGAACCAGCGAGAGAAAGGAAGAACTTTGTGGCGAAGGAGAACGCCGAGGATGAGAACAACAACAAGACGGGAGAAGACCAAGGAAGCTTCTTGGAAGCCTCTTTGGGCGGCGGGTTCTCCGCAAACGCGACGGGAGACGAAGACGAAGAAGAAGAAACAATGAAGGATGAGACGATGACGATGGCAAAAGAAGAGAAACAAAACGGCGGCGCGAGACCGGCTGCTGCTGCTGAAAAAGTTGGTGAACTTTTGCTCTCGAGAACGCTCGCCTCGAAGCCACCGATGAAAGGTTTCGCCTTTATTAAATCGAGCGAGTTTGAGCAGTTTAAAGAGAACTGGCAGCGGCAAAAAGAGATAAAAGGGAAGAAGAAAACAGAACACGCGTCGATGATTCCACGGGGACCACCACCACCGCCGCTCGAGAAAGAGAAGAAAAAGAAGAAGAGGAGGACGACGGCATCATCAAACGACGACGACGACGGCCACCAAAATTCGCCTAAAGTTGTTCTTCGCGGCCACGTGTACTCTGTAGTCGTACCTTCTTCTGCGCCGTCGTCTGAATCGTCGTCGACGCGTGCAACTCGCGAGGAAAAAAATAGAAGACAAAGAAGATTCCTCGTCAAGTTGGAAGCGCAGTTTGGTGACAATGGACAAAAATGGCAGGCGTTGGAAGCGTACGTCTCCCCCGCGGAGTCCTCATCCTCGTAAAGCGAATAATATTAATAATAAGAAGAAGAACGGCACTGAGTAGTAATAATAACAGTAGTAAATATCGGTAGAATTGTAATAAATATACGCGCGTGTAGTACCGTATGCTAATCATCATAAAGCGACATCAAAATCATCGTGCGCGTTCTTCTTGGAGATATTCAACCATCACATCGGACAAATATTCCTCATTAGTATTCTTAAGAAGAAAAAGCGCAGAACGCAAAGAAGAAGAAGATATAAAAGAAGATACGATTGAGAGACGAGGAGAATAATACGTTTCGCATTTAGAGGATATTTACCGCCACCAATACGAATACTACGACCGCGAGGATGGCGAATACTCATACGAATCCGTTTGGTTCGATCGAGCGAGAAAACGACGAGAACGAAGACGAGGAACGACGAGCGGGAGAGGAGGAAGAGTTCAACTCCTTCAACGAAATCGAGTTGAATGCTGCGACGAGCACCAACACTCCTCCTCTTCCTTTTTCCACGACGACTTCACTGAGAGACCGAACGATTATGACGACAAGAACGGAAGAAGAAGACCAAGAAGGAGCAGGCGCAGAGAGGATATTCGTGGGGCAGTCGAACAACGTCAACGAATACACGGTAGAACAAGCGATCGATTACATCGGTTTCGGTAAATTCCAGATGGTATTCTTAGCCGTCACCGGTCTCTCGTGGTTATGCGACGCGATGGAGATGATGTTGTTATCGTTCATAGGCCCCGCGGCGAGGTGCGAGTGGCGGTTAACGACGACGCAGGCGTCGAGTTTGACGAGTTTCGTATTCCTCGGGATGGGTTTCGGGGCGCCGAGTTTTGGGATGTTCGCGGATAGGAAAGGGAGGTTGTTCTCGTTGAGGTGTTCGACCGGGTTGACGTTGTTAGCCGGGGTCGGGTCAGCGCTCGCGCCGACGTTTTCTGCGTTGTGTTTTGCCAGAATGGTCGTCGGCTTTGGGTTAGGAGGCGTTCCCGTGGCGTATAACTTGTGCGCAGAGTTTTTACCGAGTAAGAAGAGAGGC
>Ga0209091_10003738_pt1 | contig 12120 bp, 11 predicted proteins | sample ArcticOcean_MG_C_6_FD_187438 | JGI IMG/M metagenome (GOLD analysis project Ga0209091, IMG submission 187438) | Marine microbial communities from western Arctic Ocean - ArcticOcean_MG_CB8_128 (SPAdes) (version 2) | ecosystem: Environmental > Aquatic > Marine > Oceanic | place: Arctic Ocean...
AGAGAGCTGGAGACTTTGAATTATTAACAGAGTGGGGCCTCCAAAATGATACCGAGGTTATTTCAAATTCTACCGTTTCATTTCAGGATGAGAGAATTAGCTCAACACGAATTAGATCAGCTTTACTGGAAAGTAATTTTAAGCTTGCTGAGCAATTGCTTGGAAGACCATATACTTTTTCAGGAAAAGTGGTTTATGGCCAACAAATTGGTCGCTCTATTGGAATTCCCACAGCTAATTTGTGGATTCCCAGCCAAAGACTGCCGATTGCAGGTGTCTATGCTGTAAAATGCTCTATTGAAGGACAAATCCATAAAGGTATTGCTAATATGGGTATCAGGCCTACCGTTGGAGGTACAAAACCGGTCCTTGAAATTCATATATTTGATTTTGATCAGACTGTTTATGGAAAAAGATTAACCATAGAATTTAAAAATAAGCTTCGGGATGAAAAGAAATTTGATAACATTGCGCTACTTAAAGAACAGATTCTTAGAGATATCTCTAAAGCTAAACAAATACTGGAATAATTCTATATGAGCAAAGATTATCGGGATACTTTAAATCTCCCTCAAACTGATTTATCAATGAAGGCCGGTCTGGCAAAAAAGGAACCAGAGCTCTTGAGTTACTGGGATTCAATAGATCTTTACTCAAAAATTAGAGAGCAAAATAAGTCAAAGCAACAATTTATTTTGCATGACGGTCCTCCATACGCAAATGGTGATATCCATCTAGGCCATGCAGTTAATAAAATTTTAAAAGACATCACAATTAAATTTCAAACACTAAGTGGGAAAGATGCGCCATATGTCCCCGGGTGGGATTGTCACGGACTTCCAATTGAGCTGAATATTGAAAAAAAACATGGCAAGAACAGTGATCTTGTAAAAAACAAAGAAACTTTTATCAAAGCATGCAGGGAATATGCTCAGTCTCAAGTTGAGAAGCAAAAGGCTGACTTTATTCGCTTAGGCGTTCTAGGTGATTGGCAGAATCCCTATCTATCGTTAAATAAATCTTTTGAAGCAGACACGGTAAGAGCTTTAGGTCGCATTGTGGCAAACGGTCATTTAGAGAAGGGTGAAAAACCTGTTCACTGGTGCATGGATTGTAGCTCAGCTTTAGCTGAGGCTGAGGTTGAATACCAAGATAAAATTTCCCATTCCATTGACGTAAAATTTCTTGTGACGTCTGAGAATCTGGATAAGGTCTGCTCAGCATTTAATGTAAAGCCCATGCTAGATATTTTTATGGTGATTTGGACAACAACGCCATGGACAATTCCTTCAAATGTAGCAGTCTGTATAAACGATAGCTTCAATTACGTTCTTGCAGAAAGTTCACAGGGCAACTTAATAGTTGCAGAAGACCTGATTGATGATTGCTCTCAAAGATGGGGATTAGATCTCAATGTAATAGGTTCAACTCAAGGAAAGAATTTAACCGATATCTCTCTTCATCATCCTTTGTATCAAAGAGAATCAAGGGTATTAGCTGGCGAACATGTTACGACTGAAAACGGCACAGGGTGCGTGCATACTGCGCCAGCACATGGGCTAGACGATTATTTTATTTGTATTAAAAATAAATTGGAGTCAATAAAAGCATTGGATAATAGGGGTCTTTTCAAGGAGGCGTTTGGCCCTTTGAAAGGCTTAAGCACAAAAAAAGGCGACCCTGTTGTTATTGAGCTGCTGCAGGATGCTGGTGCTGTGATCTCCACCAAAGAATACGAGCATTCATATCCTCATTGCTGGAGGCATAAGTCACCTTTGATTTTCATGTCTACCCCGCAGTGGTTTATTTCCATGAAAAAATCTGGATTAATTGATGGTGCTATTAATGCAGTATCACAAGTTTCATGGGAGCCAGAATGGGGCGCTCAAAGAATTTTATCAATGCTTGAGGACAGACCAGATTGGTGCATCTCTAGACAAAGAAACTGGGGAGTGCCTATTACATTAATCATTCACCATGAAACAGGTGAAGTTCATCCAAATCAAAATTTACTCTTTAATAAGATTGCAGACGTAATCGAGCAAGAGGGCTTAGAAGGATGGGATAACTTAAAGCTTAGCAGCTTGATTGATGATGCTGACTCATACGTTAAAGTAAAAGATACATTAGATGTTTGGTTCGATTCTGGTGTTACCCATATGTGCGTATTAGATAAATTGTACGGTGCTGATGTCCCAGCAGATCTCTACCTTGAGGGCTCTGACCAACACAGAGGCTGGTTTCAATCCTCTCTATTAACCGGCATTGCAATCAATGGTATGCCTCCTTATCGCTCCGTATTAACTCATGGGTTTGTAGTAGATCAAGAGGGCAGAAAACAGTCTAAATCTATTGGCAACGTTATAGCTCCTCAGAAGATTTGGGATACTCTGGGTGCAGACATTATTCGTCTTTGGGTCGCATCAACAGACTTTAGAAGCGAGATGGTTGCATCGGATGAAATTTTTAAACGCGTCTCCGATCAATACAGAAGAATTAGAAATACCTTTAGATTTCTATTGGGGAATATTAATGACTTCAACCCGCAGAAAGATGCCCTCGATCTAAATAACTTATTAGAATTAGATAAATGGATTTTATTGGAATTTAAGGAATTACAAAGCGATGTTCTGGTGCATTATCAATCTTATTCTTATCACTTGGTTGTTCAAAGAATTCATAATTTTTGCGTGAATCAGCTGGGGGGTATTTACCTAGATATTGTTAAGGATAGACAATATACCACTCAACAAAACTCTGAGATTAGAAGGTCTGCTCAAACAGCTATGAAGTTAATGGTAGATCAGTTGGTAGTTCTGGTTTCACCAATTTTATCTTTTACTGCTGAAGAAATTTGGCAAAATGATGAAAATTTCTCTGCAGACAAGGCATCAGTTTTTCTTGCTGAGCTCGGTCAAATTCCAGACCTAAAGAGCAATTTTAATCACGATCAGTGGGGCAGGCTTTTGGAAATTAAAGATTGCGTAAATCAAAAAATAGAAGAGTCTCGGAATGCTGGAGAAATCAAAGGATCATTGGATACAGATATTGAATTGACTGTTGATTCCTCTGATTTTCAGCTTCTTGGCAATCTATCAGATGAGCTACATTTTTTCCTAATAGTTTCCTCATGTAATGTAGTTGAGGGAAAAGAACTCTTGATTACCATAAAACAATCAAGCCACGATAAATGTACAAGATGCTGGCATAGAAATGAAAGTGTTGGCAAGAGTTCAAAACATTCAGAACTTTGCAATAGATGCGAGTTAAACATTGATGGTGCAGGCGAGGATAGGGCGTTTGCTTAATCTAAATTCAGGTCATTTGGCTATCTTAGTCTTGGTTGCTGTTGATATCTCATCCAAAATTTTGGCTGAAAAATTTTTGGAGTTTGGTCAGCTCATTCCAATGATTCCCTCGCTTGATTTATTGCTGATTTTTAATTCTGGAGTAGCATTTAGCATGCTAGATTTTAATAATGCTTTTACTAGTTATGGTTTGCTGATCATTGGCGTAATGTTGGTAGGTTATTTATATTCTATGCTTCGTAAAGAGGAGGCCCAATTTAATCAATGGGCTTTGATTCTCATTCTTGCTGGTGCTATAGGTAATCTCCTAGATAGATCGATGGATGGCGTAGTGACTGATTTTTTATATTTTCATATAGGGGATGTATCCTTCTTTATTTTTAATTTAGCTGATGCATTTATTAGCATCGGAGCGGCGCTATTTCTTGGTGCAGAATTTAAAAAGTATCTGCATACTCGCAACTCATGAAAACCCAAATTATTTTAGCGAATCCAAGAGGATTCTGTGCCGGTGTGGATCGTGCCATTGATATAGTAAATCAAGCATTGATAAAGTTTGGTTCTCCTATTTACGTTAGACATGAGGTCGTTCATAACAAAATAGTTGTTGAAGAGCTGAAATCTAAAGGCGTTATTTTCGTGGATGAATTACATGAAGTTCCAGAGTCAGCTCATGTTATTTTCAGTGCCCATGGGGTATCGGCTAAAGTAGAGCAGGAAGCTTCAGACTTTAAATTGCGCTCATATGACGCTACCTGTCCGTTAGTAACCAAAGTGCATAGTGAAGTGCAGCGACATGCTAGAGCTGGAAGAGATATTATCTTAATAGGTCATGATGGACATCCTGAGGTTGAGGGAACTTTAGGCAGACACAATCCCGGTCAATCTGGCAGTCAGATTTATTTAGTGCAAGACGAAGAAGAGGCTGCCTTGCTAAAAGTTAACCAACCTTTAAACCTAACCTATGTCTCGCAAACCACGCTTAGCCTAGATGATACTAATGCAATAGTTTCAATTTTATACGATAGGTTTCCAGAAATTTTAAAACCAAAAAGCTCAGACATATGCTACGCGACTCAAAATAGACAAGATGCTGTAAAGCAACTGGCCTTAGAGTCTGATTACATAATAGTTATAGGCTCAAGCAACAGCTCTAACTCTAATCGTTTAAAGGAGCTATCCGAAAAGTGTGGAACTCCTTCTATTTTAATTGATGATCATAATGAGCTTCACTTCCCTACATTATCTGCTTATAAAAAAATTGGAGTCACAGCCGGGGCGTCCGCTCCCGAATCAGTGGTTCAAGAGGTCGTGAAGACTTTGTGCGAGACTCTTTATGCCGAGGCCACAGAGTTAGGTGAAAATAAAGAGGATATCTTTTTTAGGCTGCCCCCAGAGTTGCGTTGAAACCATACTATTAGTTGTTGAATGCCAATTCAATCAATTACACTATTCATATGATTAATGACAACGCATGAGAGCGCTTCAAGGCATTATCCAGGAGATAGATTTCTTTCAATCTCCAAACTTTAATGAGCGACCCGAAGGCATAGCCATTGATTTAATTGTTATCCATGCAATTAGTCTGCCCCCCGGTCAATACAACACTGAATTAATTACAGAATTTTTTATGAATCGAATGGCGAAAGGAGACGATCCGTATCTATCTTCTGTAAGCCATTTAACCGTTTCATCTCATTTTTTAATTACGAGATCAGGAGAATTAATTCAGTTTGTTCCAATGCATAAAAGAGCTTGGCATGCCGGCATTTCAAGGTTTCAAGAGCGTGAAAACTGTAATGATTTTTCCATTGGCATTGAGCTAGAAGGTTCTGATCAGGACGATTTCTTAGATTCGCAATACGAAACTTTGTCCAAGTTAATACAATTTTTAAAACAAGAGTATCAAATCCCAATAGATAATATTGTTGGTCACTCAGACATATCGCCAGGCAGGAAAACAGACCCTGGCCCTCATTTTAAATGGGATTTGATAAGGTCTTCTTTATGAAACAAAAGCTTTTAGGAATGATGCTGCTTGGCTTTGCTTCTGGGCTTCCATACATGCTAGTTTTCTCGACCTTGTCAGCTTGGCTTAGGGATATAGGCATTTCGCTCACGGATATTGGTTTTTTTGCTTGGCTGGTCCTTACTTACTCTTTAAAATTTTTATGGGCACCTCTTGTAGATAGATATTCCATTCCTTTTTTTGGCCATCTTGGAAAAAGAAAGGGCTGGATTCTTTTCTGTCAAATCATGATCATCGCTGCATTATTTGGCATGAGCACTATTGATCCTATTAGTAATTTAAAAATTCTCGCAATTTTTGCTTTTCTTGCCGCTTTTTTTGGTTCTATTCAGGACATTGCAATTGACGCCATGAGGATAGAGATGGCTGATGCTAAGGAGCAAGGCAACCTAGCTGCAAGCTATCAATTCGGGTATCGAGTTGCCATATTGGTTGCGACCTCGGCTGCTCTTATTTTTGCCGATCAATTGAATTGGAGCTTTGTCTATCAATTAATGAGCTTATTAATGTTTATAGGAATGCTTGGAGCATTAATCTCCTATGAACCAGAGAATAATCAGATTGCTATTGTCCGCATGGATGAAGCCTTGATTCAGTCCTTTCAAGATTTTTTTAGCAGATTTGGAGTTTGGACAGCATCGCTGATTCTTCTATTAATTTCCACTTATCGCTTAACTGATATCGTTATGGGCCCAATGGCGATGCCTTTTTATCTTGACATGGGTTTCACCAAGACTGAGATTGGCGCTTTGGTTAAAACAGTTGCGCTTGCCACCTCAATTCTTGGATTTTTCGTGGGCGGCTACCTAATTAAAAGATTTAATTTAACGACCTCATTACTTATTGGTGGAGTTGGTGTTCTTGTAACAAATTTATTTTTTGCATTAGTGGCTACTCTTGAGGCAGATATTTCGCTTTTGTCATTAATTGTTGGGCTTGATAGTTTTGCTGCAGGCCTTGTTGGAACAATTAACATTGCTTTTCTTACAAGCTTGGTTTCTAAAAAGTACACTGCAGTGCAATATGCAATGCTGACATCGTTCATGATGTTGCCTGGCAAATTTTTTAGTGGATTTTCTGGAATGCTTGCTGATTACTATGTTTCCATTTCTTCATTGCAGACGGGCTGGGCTTTTTTCTTTTTTACAACATCCGCAATGTCTATTCCGGCACTAATCTTAATTTTTATTTATAAGAGAACCCATCAAGATCAGCATGCTTCTTAGTTACAGATTGGGCTTTATGGCATCAATCATAGTGATATCATCGTTAGCGACTGCAGAGCCAACGTCCTCTTCTTCTATGGACCTGATTGATGACAAGATACTTCACTTTTTATGTTTTGCTTACCTCACAATTCTATTTAAATTTGCAAGATTTACAGATCAAGATTTTTGGGTCTATGTTATAGTCCTTTGCTACGGAATTTTGATAGAAATAGTCCAGATGTATATACCGTATCGTTCGTTTGAATTTTTTGATATTTTGGCGGATTTGATGGGAATATTTTGCGCAAGCTTATTTTTGAAACTTGCAAAATTTTTTTACACTAGCTATTGAATTAATATTATTAAGCCCTACATAGTCCTTAACCTTTCAATATAAGGATTATAGTTATTTTTAAGCAGGAGACATGCAATGAAATTAAAACCTTTACACGATAAAGTTTTAGTAAAAAGAACTGACGAAGAGCAAACCACACCTGGTGGAATTGTTCTACCTGGATCAGCCACAGAAAAACCATCCCAAGGAAAGGTAGTTGCTGTTGGGCCTGGTAAAAGACAAGAAAATGGAGACTTACTCCCAATAGGAGTAGCTGTAGGCGATCTTGTAATATTTGGTCAATATGGTGGCAATGAAATCAAAATTGATGGCGATGAATATCTGATGCTCAGCGAGAGCGATATTTACGGCATTTTTAGTTAAACGGTTGATTTACAAAATAATTTAATTTTAGGAGATAAGATATGTCAGCAAAAGATGTAAAGTTTGGGGATTCAGCAAGAGTAAAAATGCTTCAGGGCGTCAATATACTTGCAGATGCAGTAAAAGTGACATTAGGGCCTAAGGGCAGAAATGTTGTTTTAGATAAATCGTTTGGCGCTCCAACAGTCACCAAAGATGGTGTGTCGGTTGCAAAAGAAATCGAACTTGAAGACAAGTTTGAAAATATGGGAGCACAAATGTTAAAACAAGTTGCCTCACAAACTTCTGATGAAGCTGGAGATGGTACAACCACTGCCACAGTTTTAGCTCAATCAATAGTTAACGAAGGGCATAAGTCTGTTGCAGCTGGAATGAATCCAATGGATCTTAAGCGAGGAATTGATAAAGCAATAGCATCAGCAGTAGCTTTTGTTGAAGAGTTAAGCGTTCCATGTGCTGATGACAATACCATTGCTCAGGTTGGAACTATTTCTGCAAATGGCGACAAAGACGTTGGCGGTATCATTGCAGAAGCAATGCAGAAAGTTGGCAAAGAAGGTGTTATCACCGTTGAAGAAGGTAATGGAATCGATAACGAGCTAGATGTTGTTGAAGGCATGCAGTTTGATCGAGGATATCTCTCTCCATACTTTGTAACAAACCAAGACAGCATGACTACTGAACTTGATAATCCATTTATCCTGCTTCACGATAAAAAAATCTCTAACATTAGAGACATGCTTCCTTTGTTAGAGGCGGTAGCTAAAGCGGGACGACCTTTACTAATTATTGCTGAAGACATAGAGGGCGAAGCTCTTGCTACTTTAGTTGTTAACAACCTTAGAGGAACTGTTAAAGCAGCAGCTTGCAAGGCTCCTGGCTTTGGAGACAGAAGAAAAGCCATGTTAGAAGATATTGCTATCTTGACTGGCGGAACTGTTATTTCTGAGGAAGTTGGACTCTCTCTTGAGGGGGCTACTTTGGAAGATCTAGGAACAGCAAAAAAAGTAACTTTAAACAAAGACAATACTACTATTGTTGATGGTGCTGGAGATCAAAAGGCAATTCAAGCAAGAGTTAATCAAATTCGAGCGCAAATTGAAGATACATCTTCAGACTATGATCGTGAAAAACTTCAAGAACGTGTTGCCAAACTTGCAGGCGGCGTAGCTGTCATTAAAGTTGGCGCAGGCTCAGAGATTGAAATGAAAGAGAAAAAAGCAAGAGTTGAAGATGCATTGCATTCTACTCGAGCAGCTGTTAAAGAAGGAATTGTGCCTGGTGGTGGAGTTGCTTTGGTTAGAGCTTTAGATTCTCTTACTAAGCTTAAAGGTGAAAATGATGATCAGAATGTTGGAATTAACATTGTGCGAAAAGCCTTTGAAGCCCCTTTAAGACAAATCGTTACCAATGCTGGAGAAGAAGCTTCGGTTATAGTTGCAAAAATTAGAGAGGGCAAAGGCTCTTATGGTTTTAATGCTGCAAATGGTGAGTATGGTGACATGATTGACATGGGAATTCTTGATCCTGCTAAAGTTACAAGAACAGCGCTTCAAGCTGCTGGATCTGTTGCAGGCATGATGATTACCACTGAAGCAATGGTCACAGATATGCCTAAAGATGATGGTGGTGCACCTGGTATGCCTGATATGGGTGGAATGGGTGGAATGGGTGGAATGCCTGGCATGATGTAAGCATCTTTCTCAAGTACAAAAAAACGGGGATTATCCCCGTTTTTTTTGGAAAAAATTATATAAATATTCATCGATTCCTTCAATACCAATGAAATAAACTGGATAACTTTGTTGTTTAAAAACTGACATAGGCTATATAATTCCGAGACCATAACTTTATTTTTAGGGGAGAACATGGAAGCATATTTAGGAACTGTTTTAATCAGGTTTGCTCATATTTTATTTGGAGTGCTTTGGATAGGCTTACTCTATTATTTCAATTTTGTTCAGACAGAATATTTTAAAGAGTCTGAACCATCTGCAAAGTCTGATGTAGTCCAGAAATTAGTACCCAATGCCTTGTGGTACTTTCGATGGGCAGCTGCATTTACATTTCTGACAGGCCTTTACCTATTATATTATCTATCTATTACTGTAAATATAGCGATAGTGCTTGGGGCGATTATGGGAACTATTATGGCTGCAAATGTTTGGTTTATTATTTGGCCGAATCAAAAGAAAGTAATTGCAGGGGCAGCTGATGCAGCTGATGCAGGAGCCAAAGCTGGGCTGGCATCACGAACAAACACACTGCTTTCAATTCCTATGCTTTATTTAATGGTTTATTCCGCTCATGGCATGGGTCTTCCTATGATTGCTGAAACTAGCATGACAGGTCTTTGGATTGGTTTGGCTGTAATATTGGCCATCGAGATGAATGCACTTTTTGGCACAATGAATAAAATGATTGCTTCCGTTAAAGGAGTTATTCATTCAGCTGTTGCTTTAACAGTTGTGTTTGGAGTTCTTGTTCACTACTTATAAGAGATAGTTTTACTATTTTAAAAGGGAGCATTAGCTCCCTTTTTTATTGATCTTAACCTTTGTAATAAAATTTTCTTCTATTTGCAAAACTTCAACTCTGTACCCACCTAATTCAAGGCATACATTCTCTTGGGGTATTTGGTCTAAATGCTCAATTATTACTCCATTAATCGTCTTCGATCCATCTTCATCAAGGTCCCAGCCAACATGATTATTTAAATCTCGTATTTTCGAATTACCGTCCGCAATGACGGAGCCATCTTTCTTTTGTATGAATTCTTTTTCGAGCTCTTCCTTCGCAGCACCAAACTTGCCTACTATCTCATTAAAAATATCTTCCATGGTCAGCAAGCCCTGAATTTCACCATATTCATCTACCACCAGACCCAAGTTATTGTCTTGTTTCTGGAACTGATTTAATTGCCTGGAGAGGGTGGTGCTTTGTGAAATAAATGTGGTCTCTAAAAGGATGTCTTGAACATTAAGTTTTTGCTCTAATGTTTCTATGAAACGATGTGAGTCCTTAAGATGCAACATCCCAATAATACTATCAATTGAGCCCTTGAAGACTGGTAAGCGGCTATAGTATGAAGAGGTAATAACTTGTTTAGCAGATTCAATACTTTGGTTTAAATCAATGCCTATGATTTCGGCATGAGGAGTCATGATGTCTTCTACTGTGAGTTCTTCCATTCCCAAAATTGAAGAGAGCATTTCACGCGATTGATTTGGTATAAGCTCACCATGCTCATCAAGCAAAGTTCTTAGCTCATCTGAATTTAAATTATCATTAGATGCCGACTCCATCGGATCCACATTTAAAAATTTTAATAATCTTGAGCTAATAATATTTGTTAACCAAACTAAAGGTTTAAAGATCCACACAAGACTCTTGAGCGCCCAAGAAGATTTGATTGCAAAAGTTTCAGGATTAACACTTGCGATTGTCTTAGGGGTTATTTCTGAAAAAATAAGTATTATCAGTGTCAGAATAACTGAGCCCAAAAGAACATTTCCGTCAAAGTAATCAATCATTAAAATTGTTACTAGGGCAGAAGCCAAGATATTAGCAAAATTATTCCCTACTAATATGGAGGCAAGTAAAGTGTCAGGACGTTTTAAGAGCATCAGAGCTCTTCTTGCGCCTTTAGATTTTTTAGATAAGTTGCGAAGTTTTACCTTATTTGAAGCCATCATCCCCGTCTCTGATCCTGATGAAAAGGCAGAAAATATTAAGAGCACTATAAGTGCCGACAGTAAAAAAGATATTGAAGTAGTTCCCAAGGAATTATGAAATATAGTTAATTAAAAAAATTGAGTTAACCGAGTAAGCTAGTAGCACCATTGCAAAAGATAGCATTATGCCTCGAACTGCGTGCTTTACCTTTAAATTTGCAAATTTAATTCCTAAAAATGTTATTAAATAAATAATTAATGAAAATACAGTAAATATAATTTTAAAAATTAGTTCAAGTGAAAAACTGCTGCTAATCCAAAGCCCTGATAGTAATGACAAGGTAATGCATCCTAAGCCCATCCCAATTAGTTTAAATATTTCACTGTATTCTTGCTCTACAGATTTAGTATTAGAACCTACCTCACCTTTTTTTATTTTTGTCATATGTCTCTCAAGCAGGGTCGTTTCAAAAAACGTAATCGCCAATATTGCGACGCTAAAACCAGTAATAGATATATGGGCTGCGAGGATCGTTAAACCATTTGAAGCAATCATAAGGCTGGAGATAATTAAAAAAGTAATTAGCAGGCCAGCGAATACCTGTTTGGATGATCCTAGAACAAGTCTACATATAAAATATGCAAGGAGAGCAATTAATGTTGTGGTGGTGAATGACACTGTATTTTTATTTTGTATTCTTTATATATTAACACTATCAAATTTACCAAGGTTACCCTAAAATACAAATCTTTTTATTAATGCTAAAACAAAATTTATAATATGGTAGTAGTTAGACTTGCAAAGAGCGGAGCGAAAAAAAACCCTTATTACTTTATAACGGTTGCAGACTCCAGAAAACCTAGAGATGGAGGATACATTGAGCGCCTAGGATTTTTTAATCCATCAGCCAAAGGTTCAGAAGAAAGATTGAGATTTAATATTGAGCGTTATGATCACTGGGTTACTAAGGGCGCACAAGCATCAGACAAGGTATCTGAGCTAGTTAAAGATGCTCGTCTTTCGCCTGAAGACTTACTGGCAAAGTTAGACGCTAAACAAGCAAAGAGAGATCAGAAGAAAGAAGTTTTAGCTGCTCAAAAATTAGCCGAACTTGCGGTTCAGGCTCAAGCTGAAGCTAAGGAAGCAGAAGAAGCAGCTCCAGAAGCGGAAGTAGCAGAAGAA
>Ga0209091_10003739_pt1 | contig 12120 bp, 19 predicted proteins | sample ArcticOcean_MG_C_6_FD_187438 | JGI IMG/M metagenome (GOLD analysis project Ga0209091, IMG submission 187438) | Marine microbial communities from western Arctic Ocean - ArcticOcean_MG_CB8_128 (SPAdes) (version 2) | ecosystem: Environmental > Aquatic > Marine > Oceanic | place: Arctic Ocean...
AACGAAAACGAACGGGTAAGTGATTATGGCATGCCCGATGATTACTCCACAGAAGAACGAATTACAGAAGCTCCACAAACTGGTGTCTACGTCAGCGGCGGGATTGCTCTTGCCGTTATTGGTATGCTCTTTGGTATTCCTCCCTTCCTCATATTCTAACGCAGGAGATGGGGTAAACTCAAATACAATTCTAGATGGGTCATCTACAACTAGTACATCAAGTGGTACTCCCACTAGTGTTACTGTTACTAACGATGATAACTCAACCACTACTACCCAGACAACGCCAATTACGACAACTACAACTACATACGATGTTAACCAAACTGAAGTTCCCAATGTTGTAACAAATCCTACATTTTCTATAAACGGTGGTGGTGCTAGTACAGGTTGGTCTATCTCAACTTGCCCCGGCGGTTGTGCATTTAGTCCTAGTAATGGATTTATGGCAGGCAACGGTGGCACAATAACGCAATCATATACCCAGGATGATCTTTTTCCAGATGCAATTAATTCGACAGAAGAAGCACAAGGAATGACATTTTCTTTTGGTGCAGAAGTAGATAATAATCAAGTAGGCGCTGGTAATAGAGCAGATACTTGGTCAATAAAATTAGAATTGTTTGATTCAGATGATTCATCATTGGGTAGTACTGAAATTGGTAGTACTGTAATATTTGCCCCAACTATTAAAACTGGTGCATTAGAAATAGATTCTGGTAATGTCGTTAATTCTGGTGTGTTAACTATATTTGGAGATACAGCTCTTAATGGTGATTACCGATATGGACCTTTCTTTACTGACGTATTCACTACCTTTACCTATAACGAAATAGAAGAAACTATTTCTACTGCGTTGACATACGACACTCTCATTACCCAGGTTACTTGTGAAGTATTAGAAACGTGCATACTAGTTGATACATCTGCAGCAGATGTGGCACTAAGCGTTGTTAGTGAAACGAGTCGAGAAGTAGAGGTAAGTGCAGTAGCAGAAGTAGCAGAAGTAGCAGAGATTGCTGCATTACCAACTGTTACAGCTACCGCAGAAACAACGATGCAAGTAGCGGCAATAGAAGCTCCTGCAGAGCCTAGTGTAGCCGAGGCACCAGTTAATGAAGAAGTGGCAAGTGCTGCTCAACCAGACTTGTCAGAGCCTGAGTCAGAGCCTGCGCCAGCTAGTAGTACATCTAATAAACCAGAATCTAAAGTCAGTGCAACTAAGAAAGCGACACCTAAACAAAAAGCAGTGGCGAAGAAGAAATCTATGTCAAAGGCTGGCAATAAAATAGTGAAGAAGATGGGCTCTAAAAAGTATTCATCTCAAAACCAAGTAAAGACACTTGTGTTGATGCAAGTATTGGGTAACACCAGTACATTTTTTGATCCAGGAAAGATTATTCCGGATACTCCTAACTTCTTTGCGCCAACAACGTTGCCAGACAATAGTATCTCTGATAATAACCTGGCGGCATATGCACTGATAGGTGGAAGTGATGCTACAATGGATTCATTAGTTAATAGCCAGTATGGAGGAAAATAACGATGGCAGACGATAAAACAGAAGTAGAGTTTGCAGGAGTAAAATTTAGAGGAGGCAAAATCTTTATATTAATTACTGCTCTGAGCACCTTAGGCGGCGGGCTTTATGCTGGCTTTGAATTCTATAACGATTATAGAAATATGAAAAAGCAGATCCAGAGTTATGTTGCTCCTGATCTCAGTAGTATCCGTAAAGAACTGGCTGTTTTAAAAACAACAGTTGAAGAAGGAACTGGGTATACCAGAGATATTAAAAATGACTTGAAGAAAGATATTAGCCGGATCGAAAGGCAAGTCGATAGTGTAGAACAACGTGGTAAGGATGCATTTGCCTTAGTACGTGAAAGTATCGATTCAAACGATGCTAAAGTACGCAAGATGGTTTCTGATGCGACGGATCGTTTCGACAAACGCAGAGAGCAAACACGATCTGATATGAATAACCTAGAAACTAGATTAAAATCTGACATGAAACAACTTAAAGATAGTGTCAACAATAAGATTACCAAGGCTCTTAATAACCCACTAGCAGGGATGCGTGGTAAATAAGTCTAGGATTTAATAATGGTCAAAAAACTAAACACCTTTGAAGTAGGAGTTTACAATAAATACGTTAGGGTTGCAGTTCGTGAAGGTAACAATCTTCCTACTGGCTTAGATGCTAGATGGGAAGAAACATATTTGTATGAAATACAAGCAACCTCAGCTAAAAACGCTGAAGAAATTATGCTTCAGGAATATCCGACTGTACTCGGGTATGTAATCGACGGCGTTATTCAGTTAACACATGATTAGGTAGAGAAAGAAGATGGTTGTAGAAATATTAGCAGGAATAGCTCTTGCAAAATCAGCAGTTAGTGGTATCAAAAGTGCTATAGATGCCGCTAAAGATGTTAATGATATTGCACACCATATTGATGATCTTTTCAGAGGTCAAGATCAACTTAGAAAAAAGGTTGCGAAAGATAAAAAATCAAAACCTAAAAGTAAAATGCATTCTATGTTTAGTAGAAAGATGCAAGAAGACGAAGACGATGACCTAAGTGTTGGCGCTGTTGCAACAATGGTGCTAGAACAGAAGAAGATGGATAGAGAGATTTTGAATCTTGGAATCAGAATTGACAACAAGTTTGGCCTAGGCACTTGGGATGAGATACTAACAACGAGAAAAAAGTTGCTTGAAGAACATAAAGCAAAGGTTGCCGAACAAAAGAAAATAGATAAAGAACAAGCTAAAGAATCAAATAAGTTTTGGGGTAAGGTATGGTACTGGACATGGCAAACCGCATTAATAGGCGGCATTCTTGCAGGATTCGTGTGGTACTTAATCTGGCTTTCAAAATATCATAATTAAAAAGTAATAATATAATTTATTTCTTTGGAGTTTTTCCGTTTAAGTAATCAGCTTCTTCTTGATTATAAGGCCACATTATCTTACTACTCGTGCCCTAGTGTGAATATTGTATTGAGATATATATGGGAATCTGCTAAGTTCACGTTTAGCACGGGCTTCTCCAGCTCTCTCAAATGCTCTAATAATTTTGTTAAAAAAGGTCATTATCTATCTCCGCTTGCAAGTTTGTATTGGCTGTAAAGTCTTTCACCTTCATTTCTACCAAACTCAGTTATGTAGTAGGTATGCAATCCTGCGGGGTCATTGCTTCCATTTGATCTCAGATTTTTAGTATCGACTAATGCTTTAAAAAAAGCTAACATTATGCTGTTCCTTGTATGTGTATATGTGTTATTGTAGCTATTCTACAACAGTATTTACCAGAATATCAATAAAAATCGCACTGCGTTATGTATAGAACAGCTATGCACTTTTCGTATAGCTCAAAGGATATTTACTTAGATTAAGCGAGTTTAAAGCTAATTTTGCCACGGATCTCTGTGCCCGTGAAGTTTTTAGCTGTGTCTACTTTAACAACACCGTCATACTCAGGTGGCCATACCATTTTGAAAGAGTTTAACTTGATGTCATCGCCTGCTTTACTAGTGCCAGCGTAGATTTGAACCATGGTGCTATAGTTTAGTATGTCCTTAACTGCTTCAGTAATAGGCATTTCGCCAAGTTTAGTTCCTAGTTTCCTTGCTAAACCAGCAGTAACATGAAATACGATGTTGTATCTAGGGTTGTCTGTGTCTGCACCATAGGATTGTACCACTGACTGCAGAGCAGGAGTTAACATTTCAAATGTATTTTCTTGTCCGCGACCTTGTTTAGCGTTAACAATCATGTCGCGAAGCAATTGATCTTCTTGTTGGTTAATTAGCTCTTGTTGTCTTAGCATCATTAAGTAACCATCAATAGCACTATTCTCAACAACTGTGTTAATAAAGTCGATTACTTGTGGATATTTTTTAAGAGTATCTTGGAACGCAGGATTGTCTTTCTGATCCTGGATAGTTTTATACAAACCTTCTAAACTAGCGGCGGCTCCACTGCCAGTCTTTGCTTTACTACTAACACCAACTCTTCTGCCGTTGGGTGCTTCTACAAAACTGTCTACTAACATTGTACTGACGCCCATGGGGAAAACAATCTTGCAGTTAGCAAACTTTTGGCCGCCTAGTAACATCTGCTCTGCACGATTTTGTACATCCATGTTATCTACTTTACCGCGTATAATAGCAATAGGTGCCGCAAACTCGCCAGTGTAGTTCTCGTGAGCACCACGATATTGTGCGCCACCCTCAATAACAGTTTCTTTGTCACCAGCAGCAAGTGCAGTTAGATAGTCAACCATTTGTTTTTGTAAATCATCAGGAATACCATCTGTAACACTTGCAATAGCAGCTGGGATTTGTTCTGGGCTTAATGGAGCATCAGTTTTAAATACATTACTAGGCTTTATTGAATACCGTTCCTTTTGTGCAGTTGCACTCCCGTAACTATATCCACCATGTCCTGCGCTCTTAAGATTAGCTGGGATAGCAGTTAGTACGCCAGCTGGATTAGCAGTACTTTTAACATACCTTACGTAATATTCGTCACCTTCGTTAGTAAGCATATGCACAATATATAACCCAAGCATGCCAGAATTTGGTTTATTAATATAGTAGACTTTACCCGTAACCTGGCTGTCAAAGTCAGACATAAATTCGTCTCTTTGAGCAGGATCTTCAAATGCAAGAGCGCCGTCTGGATATAGTAATAGCTCTACAAACTGCGCTTTATCATCAGGGTCTTTGGGGTTAATAAATCCATCACCGCTTTTGCGGTTAGGAAATCCTACACTTTCTGTCAGAAATAACTCATGCAATAGCATCTAAACAACCCTTTGTTAACTTATATTGTATTTAGCGGGAGTCAAGTATCCAATTACCTGAGTCAAGATAATGTAAATCAATTACACTACGATAATTTTCTCTAACAGGTGCTATACAGTTAATGTCAATCGGGCCTTGTTGAAGCATCTCCATCCATACATCACGAAACGGATTGTATTCTTCTAAGATAATATTAAACAGTCTATCATCTTCATCATGAAACCAGTATGAGATACAATTACGAGACTTAGAAAAACTTAATTGTGTGCGCTTCTCAAATCTACCAATATACGTTAGTGTTAAATGTTCTCCACCTGGGTTATCTTTAGCTTTGTTGCGTGGTGTATTATTCCAGTCTTCACGGATTTTTTCTAAGAATTGATCTTCAGCGTAAAATAAAGGCAATTTTTGTATCATTCCTAACTCTGAAACTTTATACGAAGTATCGTCCCTGTCTAAAAAACTCCATAGGTCTTTTCTAAATTGTGACATGTTTGAATCAGTAAGAGCCGCAAGCATTAATTTATCTCTAAAGTATGCTCTGATAATCTTAGCTTTACTCCGATGTTCGTCTGTTAACAGTGGATCAGTTTTAACCAATGCTGTTTCAAACGTAAATACATGCAACGGCGATTCTGCCCAGGGAAAATGTGCATTTTTAAACGGCTCCTGTGTATACAGATAAGCAATTGCAATTGGGTCATCATCCATCAAGTGCATTTCTGTCATGGAATCCTGCATTGCCTGTGGCATATTACGTGACTTCGTTAACATTAGTCACATTTGCTACACGAAAACTACGCCAACTAGTAGCATCTGTATCCCAAACACTTATAACTTCTGGATTAATTTCACGTATTTTTTTTAAACTAAGTGGATCTTTTTTAGTTGCGGCTGGTATTACTCCCTCTTGGAGGGTGCATGTCATTACACGCTCATCGCCATTAACTTTGTTAAAGGTTACTTCTAGCAAGCCCTGTTTAAGTTTGTTTACAATTTCTTCTCGGAAAAATCTGTCCATGGTATACTCCATTTAAAGGTTAATAACTATACTATGATAACAGAAAGATAGGAGATGGTCAACTTAAATTTTATTTTGCGTACTTTTCTAATGCATCAATTTCTGCGTCAGTTGCTGGTGTTCTTGCATTCATTTCATCTCTAGCAGCAAGACTCTGTCGCTTTAATTTAGCGGCTTGTTTTGGTGATAAACCTGCAGTACTGGCGCCGGTACCGAGATTTATTTTAGCCTTAATTTCACGAGAAGCGGGAGTGTCGAAATGTATCATTTTCGCATCGCGCGATTTTATCTGCTTAGTAAATGCATTAGGCATGTCAATCGCTTCAACGTCACGTAGATAAGCGTCCATCCTACTATCAAGATCCGCCTGTGACCCTGCTACCATTCCTGCTGGCATATTGGTTGGATTTGCACCTGGTTTAGCAGGAACAGGTGGTTTCGGTGCCATCTTAGCCGTAGCCGCCGAAGCCTTTGCTGCTGGCTGTGCTGGTCCTGGTTTAGCAGGAACCTGTGGTGCTTCATTTATAGGCTGGAACTCTGAAAACTTCATTAGAATAAATCCTTTTATACTACCCGTATTTAGTTATCTACTCTTGTTCTAATTTAATCTCAAACGTCGGGAAACCGTTGTGTCTAGCACTAACTAGAACTTCAACTCCACGCTGTTCTGCAATCTCAAAAGGAAGCACTGCAACTACACTTGATCCTGCATCGTGTATTTCAAGTGTTTTGTCTTTTGCACTAGTTTCTTCATAATCAAAATACTGCATAAGACTCCCTTGCACAAACTCAAAAGAAGTTTCATTGTCATTTAGATAGATAACCTTGCAATCTTTAGGTGCTGAGATATCTAAGATTTCTCGTACCGCTACAATGTTGATGTCTGACATTTATTACTCCGTTAATAATGTGGGGGGAGAATTAACTCCCCCCGCAGTTATTTATTTTTTGTGATTAAGAACCTTACTACCATTGATAGCAATCTTCTTAGGCTTCAATGATTCTGGAACTTCCCGCACCAGGTCAATATAAAGCATGCCTAATTCAAGGCTAGCATGCTTAACTTCAACATGATCAGCAAGCGTAAACTCTCTGTTGAATTTGCGACTGCTAATACCCTTGTGTAGGTATGTTGCTTTCTCATCAGCCTCAGGCATTGTGCCTTCAATAGAAAGAACATTGTCATCTTTGGTAATGTCTAGGTCGTCCATATGAAATCCAGCAACGGCTAACGAAATTACAAACTCATCGTCGTTAACTTGTTCGATATTGTATGGAGGATATCCGTTACCATTTGGGGAATTCGCAAACTGTCTTTCCATTTGGTCAAACATTTGGGTAAATCCAATGGTAGCTTTATTTAAATGTGGTAGGTTGAGTGTTGTTAATCTTGTCATGGTTAATCTCCTTTTAAAGCAAGATATATTTTATGAGACCCTGTTAAGGCATCTCGTTTAGTTAGGGATTAACCGTAGATCCCCGCGAGTGTATTAAGGCACCACCCTTAAATGTATTTATGCAAATTTAGGAAATATTAGCCAAACATGTTAGAGTCAATCTCACGTTGTTTCTTTTTCCAACGTGCTTTTGCCATAGCTCGTTCTTTGCGGCGTTTATCACTTGGCTTTTCGTAATGTTGTTTTTCTCTATAGAGGTTCAATAATCCGTCTTCTTGTACTAGACGTTTAAACTTTCTCCAAGCCTTTGTAATGTTATTGTCTCTGACTTCAACATAAAGTCCACGTTTTTCGCGAGCCATTAAGCAATTTCCTTGTGTTCTAATGACCATTCAATTAAAAATCTAATCGGATCTTCAATTTCTTGAATGTTTATTTCTGATATTCCAGTTGCGTATTTTTTATTATCTTCATTGTAGTAGTAAGTTTTGGGTTTGTCAATAAACAATCCTGTTAAGAACGAGTCAATCTGTGTGTTTAATAGTACGTAGTCACTGCTTGCAGCACAGTTAAGTAACCAGGTTAGGTCACTGGACGCATTGCCAACATAAACTGTAATATTCTTTCCCATCTTACGTAAAAATTCACATACATCTAGGTTATTTTGTTTATTTCCAATAGTTAGGAAACTAGGTTGATCCATAACATAGATGTCGGGCTCTGTTACTATAGTCAAGTTATTCATAAGTTATTTTCCTATTTTAATCTTTCGTATTTGTAAAATGTTTCGTATGGATTAAATTCTGATGTATCACCAGCGATATATTGCCCGTCTTTCGACTTTATGTTGTAACAAGCATTAAAAGCGATTGATCGTCGCTCACCTTCGCCAATAAAAGGATATACAGTGTGTAGTAAATAAGACGGAAAGATTGCTAGCATACCTGGTTGAGGAACAAATTGTGTTATTCCTCTATTTAAAACATCTCCTGATCTCTGAGAATCAGAACTGTAAATAAAATTTATATCACCGTCGTTGTCCTGTCTGCCTTCCTTACTAGGCAGCTTTCTACGATCTTTTATGTCTTTTGGAATTTTAAGATATAAGACTGCACTAACTTGACATCCAGTGTGATTATGTACAGGATTATACTCGTTTTCATGCTGAGAAACTGTCCAACAAGAAGTAATAGCAGATGAAACTATATTATCTTCATGATAAGATGCATGTTCTTTAGCGCAAGTGTCAACATAATTTCTTAGACATGCTTCAAGAAATCCGTCGCATCCTGCTTCATGAATATCTTGTTTATGTATTTTTAACTCTTTATCAATTACTCCTGCTAAACTAGGCCCCATTGACTGAGATTTTTCATCTTCTATTAGGCCATCTGTCATTTTAATTAATGCACTTAGAATGTCATCAGGCAAAATAATGGTTGCAGACAATGGCCCAAACCATTTGCCTACTGAAAACTCCTGTGGCGGTGTCTTTATTTGTTCTTGTATAATTGTTTTAGTCATAACAGGAGCGTCTCCCCTGTAGTCAACACCCTTGTTAAAACCTTTAGTTGTAGCCAACATCGCCTCCTATTCTTTGATTATTAACTTGTTGAGTTCTTCTTGTTCGTCTAAAGTAAGTTGGTCTAAGGAAACCTTGCCACTGTTAACTTGTTCCTGTAATAGTAGTATATATTCTCTGTCGCCCAGATAGCTTGAAGTTCTGGATTTAGGTATCTCCATCCAAGTAACGCCAGTGTATCTGTACAACTTATTAGGTAGCACATCTAATCTTATAAAAAGATCGCCTTTTTTAGTTCTATACCCAGCTGGAAAAGTAGTTCCAAAATTAATGTTTGCAGGGTTCCCGCTAAGATCGTAGTCATCTTGTTCAACGAGAACCTTTATACGTTTTTTATTGTTGGGTCTTCTTCTTCTACCGTCTCTTCTGCTTCGTTAACCAATTCATCAGCAAATTCGTCTTTTTCAACTAACTGATACTTCTGTGCCATCTTTACAACTACTGCATCTCTGCGTTCTACCTCTGCCTCAAGGTCAGCAATCTTAGCTAGCAGTTCTGTAATTCGTGATTCAAAGGCCGCACTTCCTTCTAAAAGAGAATCTATTCTAGTTCGCAAACTATCACGTTCCTCTTCTGTAGCAACGATCTTGTCTATTAGTCCATCACCTTCCAGTTTAACATCAGAAAGTGCTTTAGCTAATGTATCTCGTTCCTCTAGTACTAGATCGTATTCTGCTTTAAGTTTCGCATATTCTTGTGGATCCATATTACCTAGATTGCTATCTAGTAATATCTCCAGTTCCGTCAGAATATCATTATGTTTTTTTAGTTCCATTTCAAGTTCCTCAATTAGTTTACTATTAGCGTTATTAGCATCTGCAGATACTGTATCTGCTACTATCGTTTCTTGTTCACGAGCAAGAGCTCTATCCTGCTTTGCCCACGATATAGTCATTGTCCCTGCAAGCAATAGGCATACTGCAAGCGGGTCAAACACCGCAACAATAATAATAATAACCCAACGCACTGCTTCTTCTAGTTGACTACGATCTGCTTCACCGTATACAAGTTCTGCAATGTACTTAACAGGACCAACTTCTGCTTCAAACTGTCTGTAGTTCTTTTCAAATACAAACTTGTCTTCACGAAGTTTATCTAATTGAGGCTGAACGCTTTCAATTAAATTTTCTAAATCTGCAATCTTAGCGTCAGTGCCTTCATTGGTTGTTCCAGCATCGTTAGTATACTTGGCAATATTTGCATTAGCATTATCAACTGTACTTTTTATACCATCACGTATCTTACTAATACGCTTCTCAACTTCGCCAATCTGTGTGCCTAACCTGGCATTAATCTTAGTAATTTGCCGTTGTACTGCGCTTGCAACACTAAGCTCACTGCCTTTAGCTTTTGTTATAGCCTTATTAAGAAGATCCCGTTCAGGACGTTGTGCTTTACGTAACTCTGCGCCCTTCCTGACGTTATCTACATCAGCAGTAAATACTCCGCCTGAATTAGTACCCTGTGATGTATATGCGTCAACATCCTTGTCTAGTACTATTAATCGCTTTTCTGCTTGAGATATTTCAGCACTAGTTCGTTTCTGTGCATCATTTAAACGTTTATTTTGTTGTGCAATTTCTTTATCAGCTTGTGCTTGTAAACCAGGCACTTTATCATTTTCTGCATCAATCTGTGGCTGTATTCTATTGCTGGCTTCTGTAATACGTGATTGCTCACGGTTAATAAGATTGTCTATCCTGCCACTATTACCACCAGCATTAAGTAATATAATATCTTCAGACCAGCGAGCAACCTTGGCATTAATACGTGCCATTTTACTATCAACAACAGTTGCTTGTGCTAACTGTTCCGTACCCACACTACTTTGTTCAATATGACTTTTACTTAGGAAACCAAACACACCCATGCTTGTAATAAACATGAGTACAACTACGGCTGTAGTTAGATATCCTTTCATTACCAGTGGGGCTCTGTGCCAGTTTTGGTGTAACCAAACTGTTGCTAGTAGTTTACCAACTTCTAGTACACTACCCATAAGAATAATAGGGAGGAAAGCTGCGGCAAATATTGCCGTCAAACCAACTATACTATAGTATGCTGCTATTACACTTATAGAAATAGCTACAAATAATGTGAGTAAAGCTAAAAACATTATCTATTATTTAAACAGTTTCTTGTATAGTTGTCAATATATATAATATCAATTAGTTAAAGTAGAATGTTATCATGTCTATGTGCGCAATAGTGTAGGTTACATAGCATCCTGAATCGAATAATATTCCATCATCTGGAAAGTTATAATGTTCATTAGTATTATCTGTACCAACGGTTCTTGCTTTAAAAACAATTGTGCCTGGAACTCCTGCTGTAAGACCGTTATGTATATTAATTACTCCAGCAGTTCCACCTGACGTAACGGTCATGCCTCTTAGTCTACCAGCACCGCTAAAGACTGAGTCAGCAGCACTTGTGGTTGTGCCTGCTATTACGTTTCCTGCGGAATTACCAATCATTTGGATGCCTGTGATTGTTTTAAAGAATCCAGATGTTACAACTGCCGCCGCGTTCCCACAATCTATTGTTTCTACTAAAGCATTTCCATCCACGTCTGTGCCTGTCACTGTGGCATCTATGCCCGAATCATTACCGGCTGATGTGATCTCTACAATTCTTCCACCTGCGTTTGTAACTGAGCCGCCACTGTGTAAGGCACCACCAATAGTTAAAGCGGCATTGTTGCCTGGATTGGCCGATGCTGATATACCGTTATCATCCGCGGCTACTTCGTCGCTGATCGTTTTTGCACTTGCCATATTATACTTCTCCTAATAAAATAATATTCTGTAAGTGTATTTATGTATATTGACGTCTATGTTAACTTGCAATTAACCACTGATATACACCCAAGAAGTTAATAATACAGAACGCAAAACTCATTCGCATAAGGCTCCATTCCTTCATCCAAGTAGCTGCAATCGTCCATGAGATTGAGCTAGCTGTAAAAAAGATATATCCATATGCTGAAATAGCATCACTGTTTAAGGCTACCATTAGCGCACCAACGATGCCGCCAACTTCGCCTACATACTTTAGTGACCTTAACAAACTATTTTTTGCCCTTTTTAAGTTTGTTCGTATCCGCATCATAAAGATTTCCTTCGGAGTCTTTCTTAAACAGTTTACCGCCTACAGTTTCAAATCCAACCGAAACATTACCTTTGCTGATAACACGATTAAGGAACGTAGGAATGGCCATCGTTTCTGCTTGGATAGCTTTTTCTTTTTTAGTCATCACACAATCTCCATTTGCTCTAGTTTCCATGCTACAATTCTATCATAAT
>Ga0209091_10003741_pt1 | contig 12118 bp, 11 predicted proteins | sample ArcticOcean_MG_C_6_FD_187438 | JGI IMG/M metagenome (GOLD analysis project Ga0209091, IMG submission 187438) | Marine microbial communities from western Arctic Ocean - ArcticOcean_MG_CB8_128 (SPAdes) (version 2) | ecosystem: Environmental > Aquatic > Marine > Oceanic | place: Arctic Ocean...
AGGTAAGGTTCTTCGCGTTGCGTCGAATTAAACCACATGCTCCACCGCTTGTGCGGGCCCCCGTCAATTCCTTTGAGTTTCAGCCTTGCGACCGTACTCCCCAGGCGGGGCACTTAATGCGTTAGCTGCGACACGGAAGGGATCAATACCTCCCGCACCTAGTGCCCATCGTTTACGGCCAGGACTACCGGGGTATCTAATCCCGTTCGCTCCCCTGGCTTTCGTATCTCAGCGTCAGTGTCAGACCAGAAGGCCGCCTTCGCCACCGGTGTTCTTCCCAATATCAATGCATTTCACCGCTACACTGGGAATTCCGCCTTCCTCTCCTGCACTCAAGCTAAATAGTTTCAAACGCAATTCCACGGTTGAGCCGTGGGCTTACACGTCTGACTTAAATAGCCGCCTACATACTCTTTACGCCCAATGATTCCGAACAACGCTTGCCCCCTCCGTATTACCGCGGCTGCTGGCACGGAGTTAGCCGGGGCTTCCTTTAGTGGTACCGTCAGTATTCTTCCCACTTGACAGAGGTTTACGAACCAAAATCCTTCATCCCTCACGCGGCGTTGCTGCGTCAGGCTTTCGCCCATTGCGCAATATTCCCCACTGCTGCCTCCCGTAGGAGTCTGGACCGTGTCTCAGTTCCAGTGTGGCCGATCACCCTCTCAGGCCGGCTAACCATCGTAGCCTTGGGGGGCTATTATCCCTCCAACTAGCTAATGGTCCGCGAACTCATCTACAAACGGAGCTTGAGGCTCCTTTGGCCACATCACATAAGAGACGTGGTCTTATCTGGTATTAGCACAGGTTTCCCCGCGTTATCCCAAATTCGTAGGCAGATTATTCACGTGTTACTCACCCTTGCGCCACTTTACTATCCCCCCGAAGGGAAAATTCTCGTTCGACTTGCATGTGTTAGGCACGCCGCCAGCGTTCGTTCTGAGCCAGGATCAAACTCTCCAGTTATAAAACCTAGGAATTTAATCCAAAATAAATCAAAGTAATTGTGTTACTAGACCCGCAACATCTTTTGACACCTATTCAATTTTCAAAGAGCAAAAGTCTAAAAAAACGTATAAAAATACGCAGACTTGATAAAAATGTAGTTAGAATTTTCTAAAAAAAGGCAAGAAATCTCTATTTGAAAACCTTTTCCCAAATCTATCCGGAAAAAACTTTCAGATAAAGATTGTCAGGCAAATTCATCAACTGTCGTGATAATAGACCGTGAGCATTTGAAATGCAAGAGTTATATTCAATAAAAATTTGTTTTCTTTTATTAATTTGTCATTATTTTTGTAATTTGGCTAATATTACTTCTAACCTCATGAAAAACAATGCTTATATTGTTTTATTTCTTTCATTAGTGCTTCACGTATGGTTATTCAGGTGGGCTATGTATTTTGGATTTTCCGGTCATATTAAAATTGGACCTCAGCATGTGAATTTATTTGGTGGAATCATAGGTTGTTTTACGTAGAGGAGTTGACATTGTTTTAAGTGAAGGTGTGTACTCTTGGATTATGAAAATAACTTTTATATTCCTTAAAGTTGTCTTTGCCATCCTGTTTTTTTTCTTTGGTGGTCCCAATTTTACCATCGGTGTCTTTCGCCAAAGCGAAAATCTGCTGCAAGATAAACTGCGAGATAATTATGGAAGCGTCGCCTCAGGCTAAATCCAAAACAGGTGCTAAGTCGAGCTCGACCCAATGCAAGAATTATAGTTGCTTGATTGCTGATAAAAAGTCCGAATCATTGTCTGTTGTTGTGGAGTATAATAGGATGTAATTACGTTTTTCTTGTTGCCTCCCTTAAAAAAGAATCCCCAAAAGGATTTCAATTTTTCCCCGCAAAAGATGCGGGCGCCAAACAGCGAACTCTGCCTCTCTATCTTTCGAATTCTATCCTTCGTATTTAAAAACTTCCGTTTAATTCTTTTTTAATTCTCGATTTATAATTAAACGTGAGAGGGCTGGTTTTACTCCTCTATTAAAATGGAAGATTCTTATGTTTATTTTACGAAGTGTCTTTAATCTTTTTGCTTGCGCAGTTTTGGTATTGCTAGTCGCGAGCGATAGTTATTCTTTACCTATAAATAGTGACCTTGGGTCTCATTCCGCATAAAGGCGAGCTTATATTAAGGGCGCAAACCCGATATGCCTTTAAGGGTGACGATCCGACATCTCAAGACCGAGAGTAGGATGTTTATTCTGTCCCTTTAGACGCGGTATATGGCTTTACTTCGAAAGCTTGGACTGGTCAAGGTTACCGTCTTAGTGGGTGGAACCGAGCAACAGTCTTGCCCAGAACTGGTACATGATCGGCAAGTGGTGTTCCCATTCTGATATTACGTGATCAAAAACTGGGGAGAGCAGTTCGTCTTGGAGCGCCTTGTTATAAAAAAATAATTGACCAACAGCCGAATATCCGGTTGGGGATTGAATGTCGTTTTGCGCTATTGGGATGCTGTTCATACCCACCTCCCGAAATTTATATATTAGATAAAAAGATATGCTTGTCATTTCTAATTAGACTAGTCTGTTAGGGGTAGCTATGGATGTAAAGATCCTTTTATTTTTTATTTAAAGGCTATGTTTTACAGTGATTTATGGGTATGGAAGGCAAGTTGGGCTAGTAAGTTGAATGGCGCTAGTCTGTTTTTAATTTTTCCCCCTCGACCATTTGTAGGCTCTTGAGGGTATAGAGTTTGTGGTACAAGCCTTTTTCTTCCATCAGTTGAGCGTGGTTACCGTTTTCGATAATTTTCCCTTTATCCAGAACGATAATGTGTTCGGCATTGTGGATGGTAGATAGTCGATGCGCGATGATAAATGAGGTGCGGCCTTGCATCAGTCTTTCCAGTGCATCCTGAATTAGGAGTTCGGATTCGTTATCCAACGCCGATGTGGCTTCGTCTAGAATCAGGATGCGCGGATTTTTTAATATGGCGCGGGCAATGGCGATGCGTTGTCTTTGCCCTGCTGAAAGGCGGATGCCTTTTTCGCCGACGATGGTTTCGTATCCTTCGGGTGTTTCCATTATGAAGTTATGGGCGTTCGCGGCTTTTGCGGCTTCAATAACTTCTTCTTTAGACACACCGGGTTTGGCGTACTCAATATTTTCTAAAATTGTTCCGCCAAACAGAATCGTTTCTTGTGGGACGATTCCGATTTGCTCCCAATAACTGGCTTGTTGTACAGACTTCAACGGAACATCGTCGATGCGTATCTCACCTTTTATCGGATCATAAAATCGGTGCAGCAGTTGAACTAGCGTGCTTTTACCTGCGCCGCTGGGGCCTACCAATGCTATTGTTTGTCCTGGTTCGACGGTGAAGCTGATGCCTTTAATCACTTCTTGATCATCGCGATAATGGAAATGGACGTCATCGAGCTCTACTTTGCCTTCAATACGCGCTAAAGGTTTGGCTTCTGGCAAGTCACGAACTTCGCCTTCCATTGCGAGGATTTCAAAAACCCGTTTGCTGGCACCGATTCCTTCTTGCATGCGTGCGTATAGGCGTGCGAAACTCCCCATCGGTCCGGCGATAATGGTGGCATAAAGGATGAAGGCGATGAGCTCTCCTGGACTGATTTCTCCGAGAATAACTTCGCGTCCTCCATACCAAAGTAAAGCAAGTGATGTGCTGAAGGCGATGAACCCGATACTTGGACCAAAAAAGGACGAGATAATCACACGTTTTTTGGCGGACTGAAAACTGTCTTCAATGGCGTTGCCAAAGCGTTCGTTTTCCAGTTTGCTACGCACGAAAGATTTGACGACCTGTATGCAGGAAATATTTTCTTCGAGTATGGTTGTGGAGGTGGCGAGCTTGTCTTGAATTTCGGTCGACAGCTTTTTTAGTTTTCGTCCAAACGTTCTCGCGAACAATACAAGAACCGGCGCGAGAACGAGAATCAAACAGGTCAGCTTCCAGTTCATATAGGTGATGATAATGATTCCACCGAACAGGCGAATCGATTGCTGTAGCAGTGTTGCGGGAAGATCGGTCACAATGTTTTCGATAGTGGTGATATCGTTGGTCATGCGCGAGACGATTTCACCTGTGCGGCGTTTGACGAAAAAACTGAGTGAAAGCGTATGCAGGTGTTTGAACAGCTTGATGCGAAAATCGCTGATGGCGCGTTTTTCGGTCAGATCAAATAAATAATTATGTGCGGTGGAGAATATCAGTTGAAGAAGGAAGAGTCCGGCAATGCTGAGCGTCAGGTTGTTCATCAGTGCCATGTTTTTTTCAACCATGACGACATCCACTAGTTTTTTGATATAGAGAGGGACTGCAAGGTTCGTCAATGAGGCAATGATGAGACAGAAGGCCCCAACGTACAGTGCTTTTTTATAAGGTACGAGAAGTATTAGGAGTTGTCTGTAATTTTTCATTTAATTTAAGATGTGGGGTTTTTGGTTAAGCTGTTTAATGTAGCATATTTTTTTTGTAGACCGGGTAAGTGATTAGGAGGATGTTTTTGCTGGCTAAACTTTCAGCTATATTCGCGGATATTAAATTTCAACACACGGTCTTTGCATTGCCGTTTGCAGTTATGAGCGCTTTCATTGCTGCAGGGGGAATGCCTGAAGCTACGAAAATGATGTGGATGTTTGTTTGCATGGTGGGAGCGCGGAGCGCGGCTATGGCGTTTAACCGCATTGTCGATGCTCGGTTTGATGTGGATAATCCGCGTACACAGGGGCGAGCGTTACCTTCCGGTCGTGTCGATGTGAAAAGCTACTGGCTGTTTTTGATAACCTCTTCTGCGCTTTTTATCTTTGCTGCAGGGATGTTGAATAGTCTCGCGCTTTATTTATCGCCCGTTGCGTTGGTGATTGTATTTTTTTATTCGTTAACCAAACGGTTTACTGCTTATTCGCATTTCTGGTTGGGACTCGCCATTTCGATTGCGCCGGTGGGGGCTTGGGTAGCGATTCGTGAAGAGATTTCTTTTATTTCTTTACTGTTGGGGGCGGCGGTAATTTTCTGGTTGGTAGGGTTCGATATTCTCTATTCTTGCATGGATATGGAGTTTGATCGCGAAAATAAATTAAACTCTATTCCTCAGAAATTTGGTGTTGAAAATGCGTTGCGCATTGCGTTTGCTTCGCATGGTTTGATGATAGTTTTGCTATTTGCGCTTTTACAGCCGGTTAGCGAATTGGGGATTTTGTATGGTGCCGGGGTGGTGATTGTCACGGGACTATTGGTTTATGAACATTCGTTGGTGCGCCCAGATGACCTCTCTAAAGTCAATATGGCATTTTTTAATGTAAATGGAACTATCAGTGTCGGCCTTATGGTTTTTATCATTCTGGACTGCACGTGGTTTTGAAGAAATAAAGCAAACAGGGTAAAGGTAAATGCAGATAGTGAGTAGCATATTTGCCTGCGATTCAGATAAATTTGGGTGGGCTACTAAAAATCATCTTATTCCCAAAATTCAACTGAATTTGTATGGTATTGAAATTTTTATTGACATACCGTCTTCGGAAGGGAATCATATTAAAATATTAACACGTGCAATTGGTTCGAGATCAAAGGAAGGGTTGCTCAATTGGTCAGAGATAGTTAGTTTGAAAGCACGATACGCGCTTAATAGAGCTAGAGAGGTTTAAATGCGTGTTGAACTGTGGTGTTTTTTAGTGAAAACAGTTCTCATTAATGACTAAATAATCTAGTATAATTTTCCCCTCGCTATAATTAATTTAACAGGTGTGACCTTTTATGCTTTTTGAGTTCGAAGACAAAAAATTAAGTCCCATTTTTGAAAAAGTAAGTTCCCGGGAACGATTATCTTTCGATGACTGCGTGACGCTTTGGAAAACTTCGGACCTTCTGGGTGTCGGTTATTTGGCGAATCAAGTTCGCGAAAGGATGAATGGGGATAAAACTTATTTCATTCATAACCGTCATATCAACCCTACTAATATTTGTATTCACAGTTGCCAGTTTTGTGCATTTGGTGTGAAGGAAGATCACCCACATGCATATGAAAAATCTTTGGATGATATTTTTTTGGATGCAGAAAAATATAATGGCGGCGATGTCAGCGAGTTTCATATTGTTGGGGGGCTCCACCCCGATCTACCATTTGAATATTATCTGGACATGCTGAAGGGATTAAAAGAACGATTTCCCGAGGTTCATATCCAGGCGTTCACGGCTATTGAATTAGGTTATCTGGCTGAACTGGCAAATCTACCCCTTAATGAAACCTTGATGATACTTAAAGATGCTGGCCTTGGGTCTATCCCTGGTGGTGGTGCTGAAATTTTCGCGAAAAGAGTTCGCAGGAAAATTTGTGGTGAAAAATTAATTGCTGAGGACTGGCTGAATGTTCATGAGGCGGCACATGGTTTGGGATTAAAAAGTAATGCGACCATGTTATACGGTCATTTAGAGACTGTGGAAGAAAGGGCCGACCACTTAGTTCAGTTGCGGGATCTGCAGGACAGGACAAATGGTTTTGTTACTTTCATTCCACTGGCCTTTCATCCGGAGAATACGGTTTTGGATTTTTTAAAGACCACGCCGGGCCAGCTCGACCTTAGGGCTTTGGCGGTGTCGAGATTGATGTTGGATAATTTTCCACATATTAAAGCTTTCTGGATCATGATCACTCCCAAGATTGCTCAATTAGCGCAATCTTTTGGTGCTGATGATATGGATGGTACGGTTGTTGAGGAAAAAATTATTCATGCTGCTGGAGCGGCAACGGATCAGATTTTCCATCAAGATCAAATCATAAGTATGATTATTGAAGCGGGTCGAAACCCTGTGGAGCGTGATACTCTTTATGAAAAAGTAGAACCTAGGGTGGTGGGGGTATAACGGACTATTGGATTCCGGTAACCGGTTCAATGGTGGGTTGTTTGCGAATGTTACACAATGATGAACGTATCTTGATTTGCTATTTATATTAGTGGTGTATTTAATATAGTGTAGAGTTACAATCCACAATTTATTGATTTTGGCTTATTTAGGTTAAACCGCTTGAGCATGATGTTCGGGCATTGTTTTAACTTTATTGTGAAAAAAGAACAACGACATGGGGTTTGAAGGTAAAAAAGTTCTAGTGGTGGATGATTCTGCGGTAATGCGGCAAATTATTAAAAAACCTGAAAGAGCTTGAGTTTAGTGAGCTGTTTGAAGCTGTAGATGGGGCCGTGGGACTCAAGAAAGCAGGTGAAAAGCCGGTAAATTTAATCATGTCGGATTGGAATATGCCGAATATGACGGGTTTGGAATTTCTTAAAGCTGTTAGGGCAGATGCTAATTTAAAGGGAACTGCTTTTATCATGGTTACTTAGGAAGCAGATAAAGAAAAAATTATGGAAGCGGTTCAAGCAGGGGTGAATAAGTATATAGTAAAACCCTTTAATGCTATGCAGCTGAAAGAGAAAATTAAAGGCATTAAATTTTAATGAATATTTTATAATACCGGTGGCTTATTTTTTAGGATTATGAATTGTCATTATTAGTATTTGAAAAATAAGGTTTTATTCCTCAGCTTTTTCCTCCTGAATATCTGCAGGCGATTTACTCGATAACCTTTCAGCCAAAAGTTTTGTAAAAAATGAGGCATATGTTGCACCAAAACTATGGGTACGGGAAGATCCCCAGGAAGGGTAGGAAATAATTCTGCTAAAGCATTGGAGTCTCCAGTTGAGACACCAATTACAACTATATATATTTTCTGGTTGGTGGGCCCGGGGGCGGAAGTGTTTTTTAGTAACAGGCGCTTCAGTTTTTGCAACCGTCATTGGGATTGCTGCAACAGGAGTTTTAGTTACAGCCTTTCCCGCACAAAACATTTTTATTTTTGGGATTAACTCATCGCGATTTCGCTGTTTAGCGATGGAAATACTACCAACATTGGCGGGCTTGGTAACGTAATCGATGGCTCCGAATGACAAGGCCTCTAAATTTTCAGATCCGCCTCTTTCTGTCAGAGTGCTGAACATGATGATAGGCAAATCTTTATAAAGCTTTCGGGTTTCAGTCAAGGTTTCGATGCCATCCATTTAAAAGCATTCCATGCAAAGGGATGGAAAACATAAACCTTGTTGTTTGATTTGTGGGAATGTTTGTTTTTCGCTATGCGTTCGTTAAGTGTTGTAAATTAGTGTTGGGAAAATTATTAATAAATAATCAAATAAACACATGTCTCAATTATTTAATAAGGATGGATTACCAGTAAAGAATAATCCCAAAGCGATTCAAGAGGAGCTTGTTCGTGGAACGGGATTTGTTATTGCTGAAAAGGTTTCAGCTTTCATACAAAACGCAAGTCTGCATGAAAAGCATATTGTGATTTCTATAGATAACGGGACGGCAGATCCAACCGATAAAAAATTTGTTGTCGGAAGGATAAAAGAAGCGCTTGAATTGTTTCAACGCGGGTTGAGTGATCCTAAGAGTTAATGTGGGTTATTGCCCCACTCCGAGTGTGAGAACCGGGCTGTTGTCTTTTATCTTACCGGCTTGCAGGGAAAAAATTTGTGATAAAAGGGAAAAAGTTGATTTGGATTTAAGGTCCGAGTCGTCAATGTAAAACCATGTGTTTCGATAAAAAACCATCAAGGTTGAGTTTTCAGGCCGGTTAGGCTTGGATTGAATTCTAAGCAGTTCTCCCGTAAGTTCTCTCCAGTCAAATGTTTCCCCAGATGATTTAAGCGTGCGCGTAACTTTGCCAGCTCTAATGTCTTGCTCAGGTGCTTCTACGGCCTGAGAAAGATAAAATAGAATTCCTAAAAGAGATCGAGTGACAACCCTTATTTGATCAAGTTCATTGTGCTTCGGAGAAAATGTGATGATATATTTCTCTCTGCCTGGTTCAACATTGAGAGCTTTTGCAAAATTATTTGCGGGTTCCAGGTTTTCCCCTTCTTCATCAATTTGTAAAATAATTTGAGGAACCCCATCTTGTTTCTGAAAAAAAAGATTTAAAGTGTCTTGGGATTGAAGTTCTCTTAAATATTTTGTCGCCTCAATGAACTCTTTAAATTGAGGTGCTTTTTTTGGTGTCGGACCAGAAGCGCCCGGAGCGTTTTTCACATTGTTCATTCTTTGAAAACATAACCGAAAGATTCTTTCCACACTCCAACCCGAATGAAACAAAAGTGTAATGGTTTCCAAGGGTAAAGGAGAAAGAACGCGTTGAATAAACTGATCTCCCTGTAAGGGGGAGTAGGTGACTGTGGGTTTTTCAGTCATCCCGAAAGAACCTCCAAGGCCAAAAAGGCCTTTCACTCCTTCCTGAAGAGTTGCGCTGGCATTGGCGGTAGTAGAAAGCGTGAACTGAGAGGCAACACTGCTGACTTCCATAAAAAATGGAGTGTCGCGATATTTTAAGCGCGCCAGATTGAGCAGCAACTGCTCATCGTTTGTCCTTTGAACCGCGAGATTATAATTGCTACGCTCGCTCTTCAGCGTTGTGGGCCCAAGGTTGGTACAGCCGCTTATCGAAGCGAAAAAGGTGATAGGTATAAAAAACAGGGCTGACGTAATGCGAATTTTTTTTAATTTCATTTCTATAGTAGATTGTTTTAACGGTCCTTTGAGTCTGGAATTTTGAAAATATTTTGATTGGCAAGATGTATTGTCGAAGTTGGGAAAGCAAACTCAGCACCATTTTTATCGACAATCTTAATGATTTTCAAAAGAACGTCTTGTTTGACATCGTGAAAATCGATCCAGTCGGTTGTATTGGTGAATGTGTAAATAAAAAATTCCAGTGAAGAGGGTGCGAAACAGTTGAAGTTTACGATCAGGGTTTTTTCTGCGTCAATATCTGGGTGTGTTTTTAACATTTCTTTTATCTGATTTATGATGCTTTTAATCTTGGCAGCATCATCATAACGAATACCAATAGTTTCTTTTATTCGCCGGTTTGACATTCGAGATGGATTTTCAACCGCAATATGTGAAAAAACTGAGTTTGGAACATAGAGGGGGCGTTTATCAAAGGTTCGGATTCGGGTAACCCTCCAGCCAATATTTTCCACAGTGCCTTCAATTTCTCGGTCTGGAGATTTAACCCAATCTCCTACTGCAAAAGGGCGATCCATATAGATGATGAATCCACCAAAAAAATTAGATAGCAGGTCTTTTGAAGCAAAGCCAACAGCAACACCCCCTATACCTCCGAAGGCCAGCACTCCCGAAATGCTGAACCCTAGAGTTTGAAGGATCATTAAAGCTGCAGTGATGAAAACGGAAATGCGCGCAAGTTTCGATAACGCATCGAGGGTTGTGGGGTCGATTCCCTTACCATCAGAAAGAAATGTTTTTTCAATACGTCCAATAGCGAGAGTCAGAAAATATCCCAGTGCGATAATGATGGTTGCATTTCTTATTGGATAAAAAGCTTCAAGAATTTTTGCATTGAGTGCTTCCCGAACTATATCCGCTGCAAAAGCGATACTGGCGATCCAAATAATAATGCTTAATGGTTTTGGGATGGACAGTAGGATAGCATCATCCCATTTGGTTTTTGTTTTTGTAGCCTTAACAGATAAGCCGCGGAAGATTTTTCTCTGAATAATGTCTGCAAGGAACGCAAAAACCAACACAAAAAAAGCTTCTAAAATATAAGCGTTATCTTTGGTTATCCAATGATCAAAAAAAGGCATGATTTTATTGCGAAGGAACTTGATTTGATTTTCCAAGGGGCAAAAAATATTTCAGCACCAAGGGTGGGATAATCAGTTTTTAAAAAACGCCCCACTAATAAAGTGGGGCGCTATAGTAGCACAGGAGCTCCCGTTAACTTGACGTTAACAAATTACTCCGGAAGCTCCGTTAATACTGTCAGATATCATATAGGATCACCTCCTTTTCAGGGCATCCATAAAAAACCCCATGTGTTTCCCTGTTAAACACATCGGGCAAATCAATCTTAAGAATGACTCAAATTAATGCGAATGTCAAAATAAGTATTGGCATTACTCCCTATGATTAAGTGGAGACTTGAATCATATTTATTTTGTATGATTGGTCTGAATGTGAGTGACATCCAAATCAGATTTTATCGCTATGCTTTTGCAGGTTTTTACAGGTCCCTGACAAAGCATGTAACAACCACTCCAATAGTCGCAACGAACAAAAACCCAATGCAAAAATTGATCTTTTATATTGTATCCCTTTACTTCTACGGAGCCTTCGTCATTAACTTTGAAAATTTCGGCTGAGCCTGGAAAAGCTTTCGGAACTGCAGCCCCATTTGAGGAGCACGAAGTTGAAAATAAAAGTACAAGTATAGTTCCTAGTAAAACCGTTTTTTTGTTCATTTATTCTCCCTTTCTTCAGCTTAAAAAATTGACATAAAAGGCTTATCGCTGCTAGTTCTTAGAAGTGAATTATAGCATTCTACTCAAAAAATATAATAGAAAAAACGGGTGCTGAGTGATAGGAAATGTAGCGTCAGAGACTTTTGTGAGGAGGAAAGATCAGTGTTTTAAATGGAACCAGTGTTACCACATTAAAACAGAAAATTTAGGTTATTTTTTTAATTTGGTTTTCCACGTATTAAAATTTGTTGAAAAAATGATCGGATAGAGTGTGGTCTGTTTATGCGGCTTGTAAAAATACCGAACTGGTTGCGCTATAGAGTTGTTCAAATTCGGCTTTAATCTTTTCAATATTTGTACCCTCAGCCAACTGAAGTTTTTTCCGCAATTCCAGGTCAAGAGGAGGTGGGGGTAAACCTTCGCCGCTATCTCACCGCTTCAAGTCATTGGGTATATGGTCTACGAAATTAAGAATCCCTGATTCCAAGTCTATAGAGAAACCTGATTGATGTCGGTTCCCTAAAACATTCTGATGGAAGGCCGGGAGCTTCCACTTTTTCAGGAGTAGTTGGCCAACATCCGTATGGCTGAATCCTAATATGTTTTCTCAGCCTCATGCAATTGAATCTCTTCAGATTTGCAACGCATAAAAACTGAAAGAATGGTGAAAGGTGTAGACATGGCTAAAACCAGACGCCCTAAATCGTCGTCCCTGAAAAATTCGATAGAGCCCATATATAAAGGGTGAAGATGGGTTTTGAGTGTTGTAAAATTGCCGGAAGTTGTTGAATATCTTTCAAAACCCGGTGATTTT
>Ga0209091_10003742_pt1 | contig 12118 bp, 7 predicted proteins | sample ArcticOcean_MG_C_6_FD_187438 | JGI IMG/M metagenome (GOLD analysis project Ga0209091, IMG submission 187438) | Marine microbial communities from western Arctic Ocean - ArcticOcean_MG_CB8_128 (SPAdes) (version 2) | ecosystem: Environmental > Aquatic > Marine > Oceanic | place: Arctic Ocean...
TATTCAGATGCACCCATAGCCACCAGGATTTTTTTCTACCTTATTTTCTGCAACTCAACATGCAAAAAACAAATCAGCACTACCGAGCCTAATATATTTTCTACTGCTCTATTATATTTCAGTAAAAACAATAATTAAAAGTTGTCTCTTGGGTGCAACCATGTAAGATACATAAAAAAAATTTTATGCATAAAACTATTTACCAATCTATCAGGGCGAGTTGCCTTGTCATCACTCTTTTTATTACTTCTCAGGTAATGGCTCAAGATGCTTGTGTCAGTGGCACTGTGCCAGTAATCGGATGTATAACAAGTAGTGACGATGGTAACTACGACTTAACGGGCGATATAACGCCGACTTCAGGATTGTCTGCCATAAGATTTATCAATGCTGACCGTAACACCTTCAATTATACTGGGAATATAAGTACGGAAGCTTATGGCGCAATGGGCGTATACGTAACTACCAGTACCTTCAACAACATCACGATAAATGGGAATATTAATATAGGCGCTTCGGGTCTCTATGGTATTTTAAGTGGTCCAGGTACTGGCAACAACACCATCATAATGAACGGGAATATTACTACAAATAGATATGCGGGTTATGGTTACTTCAATCTTTATGAAGACGATACCAACTTTACGCTAAACGGAAATATTACTACCAATGGGGATGATGCTCCTGGTATCGTAATATATGAGAGTGACAATGCTAACATCACGCTAAACGGGAATATCAATGTTCAGGGAGGTACGACATCGGTAAATGGACGTGGTATTGATATTTTTAACAGTTCTGGAATTACTATAACTAATCTTGGGACTATTACTACCGCGGGGGATGATCCGTACGATATTTATTTGAGAGGAACTACTACTGTTGCCACCCTAAATAACAGCCAAAGCGGACTTACTTATTATGGAAAAATACCAACCAATTATAATACTGTCATTAACAGTACTTCAGACTACGGAAAAATAATTTTTAGCACCGTTAGTGGAACGACTTCTTTTGGTATATATGCAGGGTCTGTTTTAAAAAGCGGAACCACTTATGCTAGCGTCATTGATGGCTTAGAATCGTCAAATATTACCGCAGGAAATTCAGGTGATTATTCCTATGATGGAAGAACCTGGGCGTGGACCTTGGAGAATTCATCTGCTAACTTATGGGACTTGATCGTGGGTTCATGCGCAGGATGTATAACGGAAGATACTCAGGACACCATTGAGGAAATTGGGGATAGTATTGGCACAGAATTTTCACAAATTTTACACAAAGGTGCGTCTGCCACCTCTAGTTTTGCCAACATGAATACTTACGATTGTGATTTATTTGATAAAGAAGGAAAATGTTACTCTATAGGGGGTCGTCATACAGATGTAAACGGCAATAATGACTCTGACTCATCAAGCTCAGGAGCAGTGTTTGTTTTTGGTAATAAGTTTAACAAGAACTTTCGAGTTTCAGCGTTTGTCGACCAACAAGTAGATAGAAATAATGCTAAAGGTCTAAAGGTGCGCAATAAAGGACCTATGGTCGGTGGGAACTTAGTATGGAATCAGTTTGCTAATCATCTTGGTTTTCAAGTTAGAGCAGCCAATGCTTACCAAGCAAAAGATATGACCATTACCAGAAGCGTAATAGGTGAGGCTGAGGCAGGAGTTGGTGAAACCGAGATTGAGGTACAAAGTTATGTCGCTGAAGTGTCATACCAATTTAGTGATGGTGATAGTTTTTTCCGCCCCTACCTTGCTGCGCGTCGTGCTATTATTAAACAAGATGGTTATACTGAGACAGGAGTCACTAACCCGTTGACCTATAATACCTTAGAGAATAAATCGACTACCATAGTTATGGGCATGAAATCCAAATACAGACTCAACCATACCGTCACCCTTAATGGAGCTCTTGGTGTTGAAAATGATATAAGTAACAAGGTGGATAAAATCCAAGCCACTTCTTCAACCATAACTGGAATCACACCAGTCGACTTAAATACCAGTATCAACAAAACCAGACCAGTAGTAACTTTAGGTGCTACTTATTACATCGCCCCAAATCAAGCCTTTTCAGCACAAGCGCAATATCAAGAATTGTCCTACACCAGAACTACTGCTAAGACTCTTTACTTTAATTACACAGTTGGGTTTTAATTACCAACAGTATTCATGCACTTTATATTTTCAGTTATATTAAATAATTAGGATATTATAAAGTTTTTAAACGATGGGAATATACATGGGAATATGGAATTCTTGCTACTCAAATAGACCTATAAATAGGCATATTCAGATGCACCCATAGCCACCATATTCGAATTATTTCACTATTTCAAAGCACTCAAAAACTACAAATAACCTTTGATATAGAATATAAAAATAAGATAAAAATGTTTATTTTTGATAATTATTTTAATAAAATTATTGCGTTAATTTTCTTTTAAGAATTTTACCAACATTGGATTTTGGTGGTGATTCAATCCACTCGATTTTTCTAGGAATTTTGTAATGAGTTAGGTGCTCTTTACAGTGTTCAATAAGTGTATTTTTATCTAATATTGAGCCTGGTTTTTTAACCACAAAGGCTTTGACAGATTGACCACTAACCTTATGATCGATACCCACACAAGCAGATTCCTCGACATCTGGATGCTGATTCAATACTTGCTCTACATCACGCGGATAAACATTAAAACCTGAAACGATAATCATGTCTTTAACTCGATCAACAATAAAAACTCGGCCGTGTTCATCTAGATAACCCACGTCACCACTTAGGAAAAAACCATCTTTAGTAAATACTTCTTTATTTAAATCTTCTCTATGCCAATATGATTCCATCACTTGGGGGCCTTTGATACCAATCTCTCCAATATCATTGGCTTGCAGTTCGTTTAACGACTGATCAAAGGTTTTAATCGTAGTGCCAATCAAAGGTTTGCCAACAGATCCTGTGTATTCACTAGTTTCATAACTCTCCGCACTAACCACAGGTGAACATTCAGTAAGCCCGTATCCTTGCACAATAGGTTTACCAACAACTGATTGCCATAGATCTGATACTTTTTTATCTAATGGCATACCACCTGAAATAGCCACTTTTAATTTTGACCAATTCAGTTTTTTAAAATCCTTATGTCTGACCAATACGCTAAACAAAGTATTGACACCGGTAATCACACCAACGTTATATTTTTTTAACGGCTCTATTAATTGTTTTATCTCCCTAGGATTGAGCACCAAAATACTACTGCCTTTAATATGTATGAACAATAGGCAGTTGATGGTGAGTGCAAAGATGTGATAAAGCGGTAGGGCGGTTAAAATTGAACTGTTTTCATTAATGTCTTTTGGTAGCCACTGCTCTAACTGATGAATATTAGCCAAAATGTTTTCATGTGTTAGTGTCGCTGCTTTTAATACACCACTGGTACCTCCCGTGTATTGCAACAAAGCTACTTCGTTTTCAAATACCTTGTTTTTCAAATGGTTTGAATAATTTTTTAACACCTTATTAAGTGCGATGTAGTTAATTCCTGAGTGTTTTTTAATCAAAAAAATTTTACGCTTGAAGTAAGTAATCAGATTGACAATATGCCGTTTAATAGTCGGCTGTAAGTCACCCACTTCAACGATAATCACATGTTTTATTTGAGTTTTTTGAAGCATCGGGAGTAATGTTTTATAAAACACTTTAGCAATAATAATGGTGGTTACTTGCGCATCTAAACACTGTTTTAAAACTTCATCACTGGTATACAGTGGATTAATCAGTGTAGCCGTTCTATCAGCATACCAAACACCAAACAAACTTACTGGAAATGCCAACAGATTAGGTACCATAATAGCAACTGTACCTCTACCAATATTTGCTGATAAATAATTTGCCAAACAAATGCTATTGTTATAAAGCTGATTGTAATTGATCACACTATCTAGACCAACCAATGCTTGATTATTAGGTTTATCCTTAAAAGCACGATCTAGTAACTGTGTTAAATGCTGCAGGTTATTTGTCATAATTAATCATCTTTATGACTCTCAATCAACTCAGCAGCAAAATTATTAAGCACTGCTTGATTGTAAACAATGGCTTGCCTACCTAGTTGACATAGGTATTTTAGATATTCATCTTTACTATTGTCCAAACTGGTTGAGTGAGATTTATCGATAAGCGGATTGATTCTTAAATAGTTTGGATCTGAGCTATATACTGCTTCTAGTTGATAGTGAATAGCATCAGACAATGCAGTTGTCTCTAAATTACTACCCATTTCACGCCATTCAATTGCGCCCCAGTGGCTCACTTTATCACATTCAAGATATGTATCTTGTCGGCCACCACCTAATGAAAACATCATGGTGTTTTTAGAATACAAATGTTTATTTAAGTATCTAAATTCCGCATAGGCGGACAAAGATGGATTGACTGCAAATACCCCACCGTCGATAAAACAGCTTTTTTCTTGACCATTCACTGATGTGATATTAGCCGGAGGGAAATAAGCAATGGCTGATGTTGCCGAACGCATGACATCCTTTAAGTAAAAGTTATGCCGTTCACTAACGATAGCCTTATGTTGGCGAAAGAAGTAATTTTTACCACGTGTTAAATCATATACTGGAATAAGACAAGGCTTTAATAACTCTTTAAGCTCTCGATTTTCAAAATATTTATTGTAAACAAATCGGGCGCCTTCATCTTCGTACTTTACACCTAATAACCCTGAAACAGATTTAACACCTTTGAGTAGGGATGATTGAAAGATAATTTTTGCATTTTTTAAATACAACTCAACAAGATCCTCCGCACTATATTTAGGCCGTCCATCTTCGCCTGGCAATAACAATCCCGCAATAATAAGCCCACCAGTGGAACTACCAGCAAATAAATCAAAATAATCAGCAATTCTAGCATCTGAATTACCACTAAGTTGCTGTAGTTTTTTTTCTAAGTAGGCCAATATTACTGCAGGTACAATGCCTCTAACACCACCACCATCGATGGATAATATGCGTGTATGAATTGTATATTTTTTATTCATAAGTTCTCAAAAATACCTGCGGCCCCCATGCCACTGCCAACACACATAGCGACCATGCCATAACGGGTATTGGTTCTTTTTAAGTGATGAAGCAGAGTAGCGGTTCTAATGCTACCGGTTGCCCCTAGTGGGTGCCCTAGTGCAATTGCACCCCCTAGAGGGTTGATAATCTCCGGGTCAAGATTTAACTCTTGAATGACGGCCAAGCTTTGCGCTGCAAAAGCCTCATTGAGTTCAATATGACCAATATCGTGCTGTTTAAGTCCACATTGCGTCAATACCTTTGGAATGGATAAAACAGGACCGATACCCATAATTTTAGGGTCGACACCACTCACAGCAAAACCTACAAATCGTGCCATCGGCGTTAAATCAAAAAGTTTAAGCGCTTTTTCACTGCAAAGTAGCGTAGCGCCAGCGCCATCACTCATTTGTGAACTATTGCCAGCAGTAACTGACCCATTAACATGGAACGCCGCTTTTAATTTAGCCAGTTGGTCAATCGAAGTATCAAATCGAATTCCCTCGTCTGCAGATACAGTGATAGATTGTTGTGTTCTTTCTTGTGAATCTAAATCATATGATTGAGTAATGACTTCATATGGTTTGATCTCATCTTCAAAGTAACCTTGATTCACTGCATTAATGGCTTTTTGATGAGACTCAAAAGCGAATTGATCTTGAGAGTCTCGATTAATGTTATATTTATTAACCACTTGTTCAGCAGTAGTGCCCATACCATAGGCAATACCTATATTGTCTTCATTGAAGGCCTTTATGTTAAAAGCAGGGAGATGGCCCATCATTGGAATCATGCTCATTGACTCAACACCACCCGCAACCATCAACTCAGCCTCACCCAAACGAATGCGATCGGCTGCATAAGCAATAGATTGTAATCCTGAGGCGCAAAATCGATTAACTGTCACACCAGAAACTGATTGAGGGTAGTTGGCTAATAAAGCAGCGATTCTAGCAATATTAAGACCTTGCTCAGCTTCAGGCATGGCACAACCGATGATCACATCATCAATCATCTTAGGGTCAATATTAGGATTATTTTTCAAAAGTTCTTTTAAAACAAAGCTCAATAAATCATCAGGGCGCACTTGTTTAAACACACCGCCAGCTTTTCCGACTGGAGATCTAATGCTGTTAACAATGTAGGCTGCTTGTGGCATATTAGTTCCTTAATGGTTTGTGTTTAATTAGCATATGTTCAATTCGTTCTTGCGTTTTATCTTGTTTCAACAATTCAATAAAATGGGTTTTTTCTAAATTTAATAAGTATTGGCTATTTACCTCAGTGTTGGCATCAACTTCACCGCCACACAGTACATCGGCAATTTTCTTGGCAATTAATTCATCGTGCTGGGAAATAAATTCACCAATTTTCATGTTGGTGAGTTGCGCCAATATATTCGCTTTAGCGCTAGCACCACCTACCTTAAAAGCTTGGTTGACATCTTCTGGTCGATAATGTTCATTAATCATCAATTTAGCCTGTTGTTTCGCGACATGAAGCAATTCCAACCGTTGTGAGATAATCACATCATTGGCATCTAAATACCCCATTTCAACGGCTGATTTAGCACTTTCAGAGACTTTAGCTAAACCTATTTGTTCAAAATATTGTGCCAATGTTGTGAATAAATCTTTATGTTTGGCGGCACGTCTTGCCATTTCCTTGCAACCACCACCTGCTGGCAGCAAGCCAACTCCCATTTCCACTAAGCCTATATAACTTTCAGTATGAGTCACTCGACGATTACAATGCATTAGTAATTCGCAACCACCGCCAAGCGCCAAGCCTTCGACAGCAGCAATGGTTGGAATTTTGCTATATTTAAGTAACATTAATACTCTTTGAAGTAATTCAATTACCTCGTTAATTGGTTTTAAGTTATCAATATTTGGTAAATTTGGCTTGAGTAATTGCCAAGATTTTTTCTTAAAACTGGTGAATAAATTTTGATGATCAATCATGCCTAATTTTGCACCAGCAACAATTTCATATAGATTGGCACCGGCACAAAATGGCGTACTATCTTGCCATAGAATCATAGCCCTAAAATCTTGTTCAGCAATTTCAATCGCTTGTTTAAGTGAGTCAATGACTTCAAGATTCAGTGTGTGTAGTTTGGTTTTTAAACTAAAAATAGCAATGCCATCATTTTCATGGAAGAATTTTACTGAGTCATTTTCGAAGATAGCGACACCTTGCCCATGTTTACTTTCACCCATTAGGGTAGGGCGATGGAGTTGACGATCATAAACTACATGCTTAGAGTAAGGAGTGTAGTCGTCTTCAGAAGGAGAGTAAGCACCCTTATCGGTATAAAAATCTGTCACTCCATTGATCCAATTGGGTGTCGATACATCAGACTCATCTTGCAAGAATAGTGCTAATGACGCCTGTACACCGTTAGCTTGCCAATATTCAAAAATACCCATTTCCCAGCCAAAACCCCAATGCAATGCCCAATCAATGTCTCGAGTAGAATGTGCAATGTCCTGAAGGTGATAAGCACTGTACAAGCAGGTATCTTTAATCACAGAGTAGAGAAATTGCGCCTGAGGATGTTTATTGGATTTAAGTAAAGTAAGTTGCTTTGACGTGTCTTTTTTCAGGATTTCTTTAACAGATTTATCTATGTCGTAATTTGCTTCAATATAGTTCTGACTTTCAAGTTGGTAAGCCTTGATTATGCCGTCTTCTTTTTTATAAAGACCTCCCTTGGTTTTTTCACCTAAGGAGCGATTCTCCACCATTGTGTTTAACCACTCCGGTGTTTTGAAATAATGATGCCACGGATCGTTTGTATGCGCGCGTTCAAACTGCTCAAACACGTATTTTAAAATATCCAAACCCACTAAATCAGCCGTTCTAAACGTAGCGCTTTTAGATCGTTTTAATTTAACACCGGTGAGTGCATCAACTGTGTCAAATCCTAACGACAATCGCTGGGCATGATGAATACAAGTGGCAATTGAAAACACTCCAATTCGATTGGCAATAAACCCAGATTTATCCTTGGCATAAAGAATATTTTTACCCAACTCTGAGGTAAAAAAACCCTCCAAATTATCCAAGATTCCCCCATCTGTTTCTTCAGTTGAAATCAATTCAATGAGTGGCATGTAGCGGGGTGGATTAAAAAAATGAATACCGCAAAAACGTGATTTAAAATCTCCTAATTTTTCTCCAACTTGATTCACACTAAGGCTAGAGGTATTGGTTGCCAAAATAACTTCGCTATTTAAATGAGGTGTTATCTTTTTAAACAATGCTTGCTTGGCATCAATGTCTTCAATAATCGCTTCAATGACTAAATCACAATCATATAATCGACTTAAATCATTTTCAAAAGAGGCTGCTGTAATCCAAGATTGTTGAGCAGGGTGGGTGAGTGCTTTGGGTTTAAAGTTAATAATATTGTTCAAATTATCTTTAACAGAGGCTTCGTTATCAAACAATAAAGTAGGAATATTAGCATTGGCGAACACAGCTGCAATCTGTGCACCCATCACACCACTACCTAAAATACCAACTTTATTAATGCTCATAATCATCCACCGCTAAAATTTTTCGACGTAATTCAGTTAAACTCAATAATAATTGATGCTCATCAGTACTAATTTGCTGTTTGTCTAATAGTGCATCAATGGCCTCATAACTATCAACATACCCAATTCTTTTATAAATCTTTTCTGCTTCTACTGCAAGTGTGTAAGCCTGATCTAATATATCTAGGGCGCTATCTTTTACATGCAACACATCACTTGTAAGTGTGTCTTTTAAATTAGGATTGTTAATTAATTGATTAACCACTTTATTTTGCAGTTTGACACTAGGGAGTGGCTGATTAACACCTCTAGGCAAGACAATCCACCTAAACACTAGTGAAAAATTCAATTGATCGCAAATATCACTAAGTAATACTTGTGATTGATGAACTTGCCTTTGCAGACTCCAACGAATGAGATCGTCAAAGTCATTATCCAATACTTGGCGATATTTCAACAAAACAGAAATACTATACATTTTAATCAATAGGTCAGAAAATAGGCCGTTGACACTTTCTTGAAATTTAATTTTTGGACCAAATTTCATTAATACAATCTCAACCAAAAAAGCAAAACTCGCACTTAAAGTGGCAAGATGCTGGTAGTTATTTTTTTCAAAACCTTTAACACCTTTGGGTGCCTTAGCAAGGCGACTACCACTGATTGCAAAAACAAAACTTTTGATTTTTACACCAATAATATGCGCAAGGTGATGACCTAATAAACGATTAAACAAGACCGTATCTTTTTTCTCTAGACTCTCCAGTTCATCTTTTAAAAAAGGATGGCATCGTATAAAGCCCTGACCAAAGATAATCATACATCGAGTCAGTATATTAGCCCCTTCAACGGTAATAGTAATGGGAACCACTTGGTAGATATCAGATAAATAATTACGCTGCCCTAACATAACTGTTTTCCCGCCATGAATATCCATAGCGTGATTAATATTGGTTCTTAATAATTCGGTATGATGATATTTTAAAATCGCAGAACTTACAGATGGGTTAAGCCCCTGATCGAGCAAGTTCAAATGAAAATTGCTCATGGCTTTCATGGTTAGGGTGTCTGCGGCCATAGATACTAGTTTTTCTGCCACACCCTGAAAACGATATAACGATTGTTTAAATTGCTTTCTAATCAAAGCGTATTCAAGTGAGGTTTTAAGGCTAATCTCAACACCTGCTAAAGACAAGGATGGGAGTGATACTCCTCGACCTATAGAGAGCGACTCCATTAACATAGACCAGCCTTGAGCAATCATTGCTTGACCGCCAATAACTGCAGACATTGGAATGAACACATCTTTTCCTTGGTGTGGACCATTACTAAAATCAGAACCAATAGGGTGGTGGTGTCGACCGATACTCACACCATTTAGAGTGCTATCAACTAATGCACAAGTAATACCTAAATCTGACTGATTGCCGATTAAGCCATCAGGATCATAGGTTTTAAAGGCAAGGCCAATGAGTGTCGCTATTGGCGCAAGGGTGGTATAGCGTTTATCCCAATTTAGGCGAATACCTAAGGTATTTGTACCATTGTAATCCTGCTGGCAAATCACCCCAGAATCAACCATAGCACCAGCGTCTGAACCAGCGTCAGTTGAAGTGAGAGCAAAACAAGGAATGTGCTCACCCGTTGCTAATTTTGGTAATAAATCTTGTTTTTGTTCATCCGTACCATAATGCAAAATTAATTCAGCTGGTCCCAAAGAATTTGGCACCATAACTGTGACAGCTAATGAAGTATTACAACTTGATAATTGAGTTACAATTTTTGCATGTGCTTGTGCGGAAAAATCTAAACCACCATATTTTTTAGGAATATTAAGTGACCAAAATCCTGCTGATTTTATTTGTTCTAGTGTCTTTTCTGTTAAGCCAAACTGATTAAAAGTATCACAAAGCTGGGGTACTTTTTTATTAATAAAATCTTGCTCTATAGCACTCAAAGGCTTAGTTTCAACGCTTAATAATTCATCCCAATAAAGCTGATTAGAAAACAGTTGCTTTTCCCAGTGAGTGTCACCGCACTCCATGGCTACTTTCTCAGTATCACTAATAGAAAGTTTTGCCATATTTACAAAATTAGAAACAATAGGTCTAATCAATAACAATCTAAAAAATGGAACAAACAAGATTAAATTAATCAATAGTAGAATAGATCCTACTATCCAAATTATGATCTGACTTAACTCTAGGCCAATAATTAAATAAAGTGTTGCTACTGAGAAAACAATAACAAAAAGAGGCAGAGAGCGATCAACTCTAGCAAATAAAGCAGTTATACTTATAACCAGCGTTACATAATAAATGATAAGCATGGTTTTATCTTAACCTTATTTAATAAAAACATGGTAGTTTTTTATATAGGAGAATCAATTAGAAACCACTGACCATAAACATTTAGGTCAACTCCTTACATATGCATCAGCATTTGACGCAAGCATAATAATTTGGATTGTAACTGACTTTACTGAGGAACACCGACAGGCCATAGATTGGTTTAACAGACACATTAGTGATTCAATAAGTTTTTTTCTTGTACAAATTCAAGTTATTAAAATAGATGATTCATCACCAGCACCTTTATTCAATATAATTTCTGAACCAAACAATTGGGGTAAGAGTATTAAAAAATCAAATTCAGGTGATGCTGCAAGCGATACAAAATTATTACAAAAAGATTTTTGGTCTGAATTAAAAAATTATGCTAAAAAAAAGTATTTCTATAAACCTTAGCAGAACCCCAAGACCTCAACATTGGTATAACATTTCGTTTGGCTCTAGTCGTTGTCACATATGTCTCACGTTGAACACATCTAAAAAATACATCGGTTGCGAGATTTATATTAGAGATGACATGGATTTGTATAATATTTTTTATAAAAACAAAGAATCTATAGAATCTAATATACAATCCAAATTAATTTGGAAAGATTTACCAAATGCAACAGCCTCAAGGATTCAATCTATTTATGAATGTAACCCTGAAGACAGGTCTCAATGGAATGAATACTTTGAATGGTGTACTAATGAGATTCAAAAATTTGCTGATGAATTTACTAAATATATCAAGTGAGAAAAAGCTATCAGCAAAACAAATAATTCAATGGGAATATACATGGGAATATGAAAATCCCACGACTCAAACAGACCTATACATAGGCATATTCAGATGCACCCATAGCCACCATTAAATTAATCGTATAATATGTAAACATGGTTGAAGCTTCTAAAACTAAATACATACTTGTTTTCATATTATATATGATAGTTAATGCCCTTTTAATAAAATTGCTAGCCGTGCCTTTAGCAACTTCTATTTATGAGAGTTTAGGTGTAACAACAATTAGTATGTTTATAGCTGCAATTATGGAAATTATTTTTCTTCTTTTTAGTTTTTATATAATTTTTACTAATTTTAATGACATAAAGATATCAAAAATTTTTCCGTTCTATTTATTTTTTCTTGCATTTGCGCTCATAGTAAATG
>Ga0209091_10003744_pt1 | contig 12116 bp, 11 predicted proteins | sample ArcticOcean_MG_C_6_FD_187438 | JGI IMG/M metagenome (GOLD analysis project Ga0209091, IMG submission 187438) | Marine microbial communities from western Arctic Ocean - ArcticOcean_MG_CB8_128 (SPAdes) (version 2) | ecosystem: Environmental > Aquatic > Marine > Oceanic | place: Arctic Ocean...
CGTATAGGACAGGTTTTAATCGAAGAAAGTATTCTTGGATGGCAAGAATATGAGTATGAAGTAATGCGAGATAATGCTGACAATGCCACTATCGTTTGTACGATGGAGAACATTGACCCTATGGGAGTTCACACTGGAGAGTCGACAGTTGTCGCTCCGGTTCAGTCTCTTTCTGATAGAGATCACATGCAATTGCGAGACATGTCTCTTTCATTGATACGTAAACTGAATATCAAAGGCGGATGTAATGTCCAATTCGCGGTAAATCAATCAACTGGTGAAGTTAGAGTGATAGAAGTAAATCCACGTGTATCACGCTCTTCAGCGCTCGCTTCGAAAGCAACAGGTTATCCAATTGCGAGGATAGCTGCAAAAATAGCAGTTGGTTATACCCTAGATGAATTACCAAATCCTATTACCGGAGAGGGCACTACTGCTGCATTTGAGCCTACTTTGGATTATTGTGTAGTTAAAATTCCAAGGTGGCCATTCGATAAATTCCGTACGGCGGACAGAACTCTTGGAACCTCGATGAAATCTACAGGAGAGGTAATGGCAATCGGACGCTGTTTTGAAGAAGCGTTCCTGAAAGCATGGGCTTCCTTAGAGCAAGGTGCACCGTATCCTCGTCCATTGACTCGGGCTGATGAGTCTGAAGGCGAAGGAATGTTTGAAAGAGCCCATGAAAAACTACCAGACAGCGTGCTTGTCGATTGGTTACGAATTGCAACAGACCGCAGAATGGGCGCTGTTATTGAAGCGTTTAGAAGAGGTTGGAGTATTGAGAAAGTTCATGAAATTACTCGAATCACAAGATGGTTCCTTTACGGATTTGAAAATATCGCACGAATTGAAAGAGAAATTACGGCACTCAACTCTGCTCCAAGTGAATTGTCCGCTTCGAATATACGACGCTGGAAGAGTTTTGGATTTAGTGATGCACACATCGCAGATGCCCTTTCGGGATTCCCTCCATTAGGATTGAAAAATATCTCATCGAGTCGTGGTGAATTGGCTGTAATGAAATGCCGTCATGCATTATCTATACATCCAATATTCAGAATGGTTGATTCTTGTGCTGCAGAATTTGCGGCTAAGACTCCTTACTTTTATTCGACTTATGAGCCAAATGGGGGTCCTGGAATTGACATTTTGCCTAATCTCGAACAGAGGGTAAAGAAAAGGCAAGTAGTAATTGGTTCAGGGCCAATAAGAATCGGGCAAGGAATTGAATTTGACTATGGCTGTGTCCATGCTGTTAAGGCGATAAGAGGAGCTGGCATGGATGCTGTTTTGATGAATAATAATCCTGAAACAGTATCTACGGATTTTGATACATCAGATAGATTGTATTTTGAACCATTGACCTTGGAATGTGTCACTGAAGTTCTACTTCGTGAGAAGGCTCACGGTATATTATTGCAATTTGGCGGACAAACCGCACTCAATTTAGCCCAGCCTCTGGAATCTCGATTACCTGAACTCAAACTAGGTTTAGAGATTCTTGGTACCACTTGTGATAGCATCGATGAAGCGAGTGACAGAGAAAGATTCGAGGCCTTTGCAAAGCGTATTGGAATTCAGATGCCACGAGGTTCTACGGGAACTAGTGCAAATGATGTGAGAAATGCGGTTGAAGAAATCGGATTCCCGGTCCTGATTAGACCATCATATGTTCTCGGAGGCCGAGGGATGGAGATTCTTGCTAACGAGAAGCAGTTGGATGCCTATCTAGATGAAGCATACCTCGCTCCCGACAAACCCCTACTAGTCGATGAATATCTTGGCCATGCAATCGAATTGGATGTTGATGCGGCTGCTGATGGGAAGGATGTACTGATTGGCGCAGTTATGGAGCATCTTGAGGAAGCAGGGATACATTCCGGGGATTCAACTTGCTTTATTCCAACACAGAATATTAGTGATGAAATGCTTGCGAAAGTACGTGAACAAACTCGTGAAATAGGTCTCGGACTAAAAATTCGTGGCTGCTACAATATTCAATTTGCCATACAGGGTGATACTCTGTATTGTCTCGAGGTAAATCCACGAAGTAGCCGTACTGTACCTTTTGTTGCTAAAGCAACAGGAGTTCCAATGGCTAGAATTGCAGCAAGAATCACCTTAGGAATCCCACTTGCTGACCAGGACATACCAGTGGCGACTTCAGGGCATGTTGCGGTGAAAGCACCTGTGTTCCCATTCATCAAGTTACAAGGTCTAGATCCTGCACCTGGCCCAGAGATGAAATCAACAGGAGAGGTATATGGCTCAGACATAAGGGCAGATGTTGCCTACCTCAAAGCTCGTTTGGCAACCGAAATACCAGTGGCCGTCAAAGGTGGGGCTTACCTAACAGTAAGGGATGAGGATAAGGAGGGTCTTGTTCCAATAGCCAAAGAACTCTCTGATTTGGGATTCATCATCTATGCAACACCTGGAACTGCCGATGTTATCAGGGCTAGAGGAGTGGAAGTGCAAACGGTCTATAGAATAACAGATAGGAAGCATCCTGATGCTCTTGATTTAATGCGTACAGACCAGGTTTCATTCATTGTAAACGTGCCAACAATATCTGGAGGTGCAGTTAGAGATGGTAATATGATGAGACGGTTAGCTGTGGAAATGAATATTCCATTTGTGACCACTATGTCTGGTGCTAAGATGGAAGTATCCGCTATTCGCGCAATGGGTGAAGTTGACCTTCAACCAATGCGATTGAAGGTTAATTATTGATCAACATGCATCGTATGCTTCGATGATGTACTGGGTGAATGGGCTGGTCAAGGCTAATTCGCTAATGCCGTCAATGCCCTCAGCGGCATAGACTCTAACAACATCTTGTACGCGGACATTTCCTTCAGTTGATCTTGCAACAATCGTCTTTGGCTTCAATACCTTTCCAGTACCATGTGGGTCAAAGATTGTGTCCAATGCGTCTGCTAAGAACCAATCAGCCTTATCCGCAGCCTTGCCTTCAAAGGTTTTCTTTGGTTTCTTTGCACCAAATAATCCACCAGCCTTTTTCTTAGGTGTAGTTGAACTTGATTTCTTAGGAACCGCTTCTTTCTTATCAGATGCTTTCGACTTATTTTCGCTCTTAGAACTACTCTTTGAGGCAACATTTCGCCCCTCTAATTCGCTTTCCATCTCTTTGCGAACCTGCTTCTCTAGTTTCTTTAGAATCGCTTTTTCATCTATTGATTTAGAATCCTTCGTTAGTTTCTCAATTACAGTAAGATAGTGTGATGCTACTTGGATTAATGCTGTTTCCATACTCGCTTCAAGTTGCATTGAAACGACATCCCCTGATGAATCTCTCCACTTTCTCCATTGTAGCATTGTATTAGCATGGATATCAGAACCACACTTTGGACAGAATGACCTCTTAGGAGGCTTCAATACTGGAATTGAGCGCATAGCTTCAGGGTCGATACCCTCATGCTCGCCACTCGATACATCATGAATGTGAGTACTTGCTTCCATTCCAAGGTTCATCGCATCTCGAAATAAGCCTTCAGATAGGTCTAGAGTTCCTTTCTGGACGAGGACCCATCCATCTGTTCCACGAACTGTTGCTCTGACCGCAGCTGCGGCAGCGGCAGATTCTCCGAACTGGTAGTTCTTGAATGCGTGATCATCTTCTCCGTCACCCGACTCACCTGCTGCAAAAGCATCTCCAATGTCGACCTCGTCGCCATCGGCAGGTGCTGCTATTCCGAGTAAGATTGGATTTGCACCATCTTCGACCTTTGCAATCATGTCGAATTTCTCGGCCATTGAGAGATCTTCACGATTTCGAATAACGTCCTTTAGTTGGTCTAAGTCGTGGCCTGTTGCTGTGATTGGGCCCCTTACTGTTAGGTCGTTGCCACAGGACAGACAAAACTTCGAAGCAGGTTCAACACCAGCCTCGCAACTGGGACAATATACTCCGCCCATGTCATGCCAACAACCCTAGACACCTTTCAATCGAACGGTGTAGACACCCCTAATTTGATGGATTAAGGTATTTGTAGGGTTAGCCGAGCAATTTTAGAACATGTTTCCTGTCAAGTTCTGCTAAAATCGGCGCCAGTCTCGGCCCCTTTTCCGCACCTAATATTGCCAAATACAGAGTTCTGTAGCCCTCTTTTGCATCAACTTGATTATCTTTAAATGCAGAGGAAATGGCTTCGCTAATCGATTTCAGGTTCCAATCACAGTTGGATATTGAATTGGATAGTACCGCTAAAATTGAAGGCTCTAATCCAACATTTGGAGATTTTAGAACGCTTATTCGTAATTCTTCGGGGAAATGAGGGCCGTTTATCCAACTGTGCATTCTGGCTAATCGGTCGGCCAAACTATCTCCTATCGTTCCTAGAATTTCTTCATCGCTTTTCACTTGGGCTAGCATAGCTAAGTGTCTGAAAGGGATAGGAGAGGCATCTGCGCTTCCTATCATGCTCATTCGTAAAGCGCCTTCAGCATCCTCAACAGCCACCTTCTGGCGTCTCGACAAAGTATCATCCGCTAGTTCAGCATCAATATCGCGAGAGACTAGTCTTTCATATTCATCTGCCAATTCAACCAATGACATGCCAGCGTCAAATGTAATCGCTTTTTTGGGTTTGGTAGATGCTATTAGGTAACGAAGAATTTCCGGTGGTACCAATTCAAGAGCCTCTAATGGCCCGATTGTATTTCCAGTTGAGGATGACATAGCACCTTGTCCTTTCAATGAAATCCATTCATACACCAGTGGGTGAGGTGGCGTGTCGCCAAATAATTCAGAAATTTCAGCACCTGTTGAGTATGAACCCCCTGCTGCTCCATGGTCTTTACCAAATGGTTCACAAGTCACTCCGATCCATCCCCACTTTGCTGGCCAATCTATCCTCCATGGTAGTTTACCTTCAGCCTTGTTTAAATCTGATTTACCTGGCTTTCCATCTTGCTCCCAATGAACGTAGGGCCATTCGTATCCAGTCACAGTCACTCCATCTAGACTACCATTGTGTCCATATGGATTGAATGGAAACCAACTACTTTCTAGTTCACGACCACTTACCCTTTCGATAATCTCTCTGATTTCATCAGCCTTTTCACAGGCGATACGTGATTTCTCAGCGAATTCACCATTTGAATAGGATGTGTAATTGTCAATGATACGTGGTCTAACATCAATTTGTTCCAGAGCTGATAGGAATGGTTCTAGAAAGTGCTGAGCATAACTTCTACCATCACTAGATGGTCTTCCGTTTTCATCAGGTGCCGGGATTGTAGCAAGGGGGCAGCCAATATACTGCTGATATTCATCTGAAAGGAATGGGTATACTTTGCGGAGAGGATCTGCTGAATCTACAATGAATACAAATTCAGCATCCAGCCCCGCATCTTCGCATGCCCGGGTGACCATGTCTCCTGTAAGTATCTCCCGGAGGTGGCCAATATGAAATTCACCACTAGGGGTAATTCCTGAGGCAATAATGTGCTTATCGCCTCTTTTGGATAGGGTCAGTGCTGCAAAATCAGCCCAATGCATCAAACCTCACCTCAAACAACCGCTGCGCGAATAACTCCGCGCAATGGAACTTCATCGATTTCGTTTCGTCCCGTTTTGTTAACCAGAACCATACAAAGTGCAACTTCGGCTCCCGAATCACGCATTAGTTGGATAGTACGGCTCATCGTTACCCCAGTGGAGAGAACATCATCCACAATCACAATTCTCTTACCTGAAACTTGACCATATTTGTTTGAAAGTGCGCCCTTACCGGGTGCACCGTCTACATTTCGATGGATTGCAACTTCGCAATCTAATTGGCTAGCAACTTCGTTAGCAAATAGCACTCCATTGATTGAAATTCCAACGACGGTATCGATTCCATCGCCGCATTCTTCTGCAACCACGTCTGCCATAATGGCGCCTATTGCAGCCACTCTTTGGGGGCGGACTCCAATCGTCCTCCAACCGATTCGGACATCGCGTGGTTTTTCTTCATTATTACTGCCTGCTAGAAGCCAGGAAATCGTATCTTGTGATAACGAAAGTTCATCAGCAATTTGCTGTGAATTCAAACCCTCCTTGCGAAGATTTCCTGCCATTGTACGCAGTTGTTCTATGCTCATTTCGGTCTCCATAGTACTATTCGGGAGGTCTATCAGACATCAAACCATCGTTAAGTCAAGACGGTTAGAGGCGGAAACCCTCAAATGGAGCAGACTCGGCGAAGGGTTTGATGTCCGACTTCGATTACGAGTCTTTACTCGACCGCGCAAGGTCAAATATCCCTGAAGAGATTTCCAATAGAGCTCGTTGGACATTGCCCGACCCTCAAATTATGATCGAAGGTTCGAATACAATTTTCCGTAATTTTGCTGAAGTTGTAAATCACATGGAAAGGGATGAAAATCATGTTTACCAATTCATGCTAAATGAACTAGGTACAGCAGGTTCCAGAGATGGCCCTCGTATTCGATTCAAAGGAAGAATCCCTCCTAAGAGAATTAAGAAGACTATTGTCAATTACGTAAATACATTCATCAAATGTGGACAATGTAGTGCCCCTGATACAAATTTCATTAGGGAAGAAAGGACAACACTGCTCAAGTGTCAAGCATGTGGTGCAACTCGCCCAGTCAAGCTTTGATATCTAGTGTGAACTCACTAGGCAATACTCCTCCTCCGAGGAATTTCACAAGGCTAGGAATTGCCTCTTCAGTAATTCTAAACCAATCGCCACTTGGATAAATTACGCATGTGGGGCCGCTTTCACAAAAATCTAGGCAACCTGATTTTTGAACTCGAACATCGTCGATTCCATTTTTCTTGGCTGCTAATTTGAATTGTTTCATTAATTCAAGAGAACCTTTCTCGCTACAGCAGCCTCTGCCAGAACCTTCGGGGCGTGAATGGCCACAGACGAATGCATGCATCCGATATCCGGGATTAACTCTGCCTTTAGGGTCCATCTGGAGCAACCTCATCAATAGATTTAGTGAGATTGTAGTCTCTTTCAGTAATTCCGTCTACATCATGACTCCATGTCCTGATGACAACTGAGCCCCAATTCAATACAAATTCAGCATGGTGGTCTTGTTCTTCACAAATATTTCCTGCGAGGTTTACAAACTCGAGTGCAGAGATGAAATCTCGAAATGAGAATTTCTTCTCCAAATGGTGGTTGTCAACAACCTGCCATGGCAAATAATCAACCCCAAAGGTGTGAATCGTCATTGCCCTTTGATTTCTTTTCTACCTTTTCATGAAGATTAGAACGTCTCTTCTGATCTGTTCTTTCAAACTCAAGTAGTTCCTTGTCGTCAATGTAAGCAGGACGGGTATGCGCGATGAGAACTACTCTTACGATTGCTTCTCGAGTCAAATACTCCTGGGCGCCATCTGTAGTCAATAATTCGATAGAAGACTTGCCTGAAGCTAAAAGTCGACCTCTAACCCATGTATCATCGTCATCTCTAAGAGAACTTGCATTTAATTGAATTTCAACTAAATCATCCTTCCTTAGTCCATGTCTTCGACTCATTAAATTACCGGTATGGACACTTTCTATTTCTCCAAGTTCCGGGGAACCAAGTTCCTCCCACATACTTTGCGCCCAATCTGGTAGGTCCGACATGTTACTGTGTCGGGGCTCCTCCTTCTAAGGCCTAACGCTCACAAAACCAACCTACGACTTGAAGAATAGGAGGCGACCCCGATTAATTAGGAGGCATTCCAATGGCGGTAGTATGGCGAGACCTGACAACCGTCCTCACGGAGGAAGAAGTTCTCGACAAAGGGTTCAGTCGTGGTAAAAAAGCGGCTGATAGAGTTGATGACCCAGTCAAGGTATTCAGGGTTCGCAAGCAATTGACTCGTATGGTCCAAACCTCGGCAGATGTAATGTCTCAATATCTCGAAGATACAGAGAAATCATGGCCTAGTCTTGACCGAATGCCATTATTCGACAAAGCGATGGTGGAAGCCTGTGTTGGATGTGATGATTATCGACACCACCTCTCAATGCTTGGATGGGGCGCAAGGCAAATGAGGAAAATCGCTAAGCATAACGCCATGAAAATCATTAGAAGTGCTAGATTTGAAATCATGCACGATGCTAGAAAGGAAGCTTATGGTCGACTTTCAAGTATCATGAGGCGAGTAAAACCATCTCTTGTCTGGCTGCATGAGAGTAGATTGGAATTGCGCAAATTACCCGTTATCGACCAAATCACCCCTACTATCGTTGTGTGTGGTGCACCCAATGTAGGAAAGAGCGCCTTCATATCTTCACTATCAAGTGGGAATATGGAAATTAACCATTACCCATTCACCACAAAGCAACTGCACGTTGGTCACTTCAAGCATCGCAGAGTCCCTCACCAGATGGTTGATACTCCGGGATTACTAGACAGGCCAATGGATGACCGTAACGCTATCGAATTACAAGCGATTGCGGCGATACAGCACGTTGGTAGCCTGTGTATCTTCCTGATGGATATTTCAGAAAAGTGTGGTACTAGTTTGGAAGACCAAAACAATCTATTGGATGAAGTCAAAACTTTGCTTCCTGAAATCGATATGATTGTTGTTGTATCTAAAGCCGACCTTATGGAACCACTACCGGTGAATTGGGATGAAGTCAAGCAATTCGAATCTGAATGGGATGGAGAAGGTGAACCTTACTTGCCTGTTTTACTCGATGAAGAAGGTTGCGTGACCATCTCGGCTATGGAAGAGGTTGGAGTGATTGCATTGAGACTAGAAATGGTCAGGCGCTGCAAAGCAAATATGGTAAGTGACCCAATGTCGCTTCCAGATGGATGGCACAGGAACGATAAATCATCTTCCAAATCCAAATAGTTGCAATGCTATTGGTGCAACAATTGCGATAAAGAATACAACAAACATTATTCTCATCATCTTGTCGTTTTTGCCATGTCTTTCCTGTTTGGAAATGCAGACTTGATCTTTACAAACCCGAGGGTCTGCTTTGAAGTCGATAGTAGTTCCACACATTTTGCAGTGCTTGTGAGCGGGCAGGTGGGATGAACTTTTGGAACGAGAATCTGCTTTCTTGCTGACTTTATCCTTAATCGCTTTTGCATCTACCATTTTACTCACTCCGTTCTAATCAAGGTTCCAACGAATGGACGTCCTTCGAAAGCATCCTCAAGTAAAGTTAGATCTCTACCATCCAATACTGCCAGTTTCATGTTGGAATTTATTGCCCATTTTACTGCAATTGGGTCTACTGCAGCCGATTCACCAGGTCCCAATGCTTCGGTTCCGGTGATTTTTTCTAGTTCGGCTAATGTCATATCCTCAATTGGCTTTGCGTCACTATTGGTTCTGGGGTCACTGTCGTACACGTGTGAGACATTGGTTGCAATCACACAATGTGGCGCACCAGAATCTCTTGCTAATGCTACAGCTACAGCATCGGTGGTATGGCCGGGAGTTGTTCCACCCATTACCACAATATTGTGCTCTTGGAGTAATTCTGCTGCCTCATCGGTAGAATGTGGAATACTTGGACAGACATTGCAGCCAATATCTAGTAAAGACTGTTGTAGAATTGTCGCATTTAATCTAGTGGCTGCAATGCCGACAGTGTCCAGTCTATAGGAGTCGTGGAATGATGAACGAGCTAGTGTTATCCCTTCTCTTGCAGCATACCCGCCGCCAACAACAATCCCCAATCTTCTTCCATTTCCTTCTAGATGGACTGCTAGTTGGCGCAGTTGACCGAACCACTGCGTCCTTTGTTCGGCCTCCTCTGGCCTCAGTAGAGAACCCCCTAGGGCTACAATGTGAGTCGTCATCAGAACAGCGTGAATGTCGGCCATTGATGATGCTTCCTTCTCAGAAGGCTTGAAAGTCCCCACCTCAGCCCTAAGGGCTGGGGGAACCGCATGAGTGAAGACGCAGAACTAGCGACCCGCCGTCTCAAACTGAAATTAGCTCTTGAAGATCTCAGATTGATGAAAGGCTCTGGTACTGAACTGGTAACAGTAGTTATCCCGCCAGAACGTCAGGTTTCCGATGCAAGACAGATGCTTCAAAACGAACACGGGCAGGCTGCTAACATCAAATCAAAATCGACAAAAAAGAATGTGCAGGGCGCTATTGAATCTGCAATTGCTCTTCTATCAAAATACCGAAATGCCGGTGAAAGAGGGTTAGCATTGTTTACTGGAGCAATAATCGTGGGCAACAACAAAACCCGCCACATTACAATAATTATTGATGACCCGCCTCAGCCCCTTCTCTCATTCAGATACCGCTGTGATTCGAAATTCGAATTATCCCAGTTGGAAGATATGCTAATCGACAAGAAATCATATGGATTGTTCGTCATCGACCGTGCTGAAGCAGCATATGGAATTGCTAGTGGCAAAAGAATCCATGTTCAGGAATTCCTTGTATCCAACATCATGGGTAAGCACCGACAAGGTGGTCAATCGGCTCAACGTTTCGAACGATTGATTGAAGAGGCTGCTCATAATTTCTTCAAACGTGCATCAGAGCATGCATGCGCCTACTGGTTACCAGAACTTGAAAATATTCAAGCTATTATTGTCGGTGGGCCAGGGGCAACAAAGGATTTCGTTGTGAAAAATGACTACTTCCACCACGAGATTACAAAGAAGATAGCCAAGACGACTTTCGATGTTGGTTATTCCAATGAAAGTGGGATTCGTGAACTCGTTGACAACGCTGGCGGATTAATGGGTGAGATTGAACTTGATGCAGAGCGTAAAGTTGTTACAGAATTCCTTGAGGAGTTGATCAATCCAAATCCAAAGGCCACCTATGGAGAGGTAATGATACGTAAAGCCCTAGAACAAGGGGCGGTTGCTAAGTTGCTAATCAGTGAAGCCATGAGGAAGAATATTGTATCCATCGAGTGTAAACCATGCTCAAATGAATGGTCGATAAGTATTGGGCGTATGGATGCACTGCCTGCTTGCCCTAAATGCAAAGCAGATGGTGACTCTCTGAAAGAAGTTAATTCCATTTCGCTGATAGATGAATTCTCTTTATTGGCAACCAAAGGCCGTGCTGAAGTCAAATTTATCTCAACCGATACCGAAGAAGGTGCGCAATTAGACTCCGGTTTCGGAGGTCTTGCGGCTGTACTTCGTTATCCTATGATGTAAGGTGAGATGAATGAATATCCTTCGTGAAATCATTGAACCATCTTTGGAAGTTGCTCTTTCAGATATTGGCGTGACCGGTGATTTCTGGAAAAAGGCACTTGGACCTAGTAGAGAAAGAAATCAAGGTGACTTATCATTGCCATGTTTCCCCTTCGCAAAGCAACTTGGACGTAATCCTGTGGAAATTTCCACTGAATTAGCAACTTTACTTTCGGGCGACTTTGAGGTAAATGTTGCAGGGGGCTATCTTAATTTTAAGGCAAAACCAGATTGGCTTGCTTCCAAGGTCATGTCAGGGATAGAAATGCCAGGAAATAGAAATGTGTTAATCGAACATACCAGTGCTAATCCAAATGGCCCATTCCATGTCGGGCGTGCACGCAATGCAATCTTGGGCGATACATTGGTTCGTCTGAATCGATTATACGGCAATGAAGTACGTGCTGAGTACTATGTCGACGACATGGGTAAACAAGTTGGAGTATTGGCTTGGGCTTTGGAAAATCTGTCAAAGGAAGATGTTGAATCAATCCTTGATGATAAAGAAGAAGTAAATCCAAAGTGGAATGGTAAAGCCGATCATGAAACTGTAAGATGGTATCAGGCTGCTCAAATTAAGCGAACAGATGGTAATCCTGCTATCGAAGAAGCGATTAGCAAGTTAGTACATGCTTCTGAGCATGGTGATGATTCTGTATTGCAGCAATTTGCGAATGCATATCAGCCTGTTCTCGACGGAATGTTAGAAACATTATCTCGCTTAGGAATTAATTTTGATACATTCACTAAAGAATCACGGTTTGTAGTAGATGGAACAGTATCTGCATTGATGGAGAGATTAGAAAAACTGGAAATACACGATACTGCAGATAATGGCGCTCACTTTTTGGACCTTGGTCAAAGAGGAATGAAAGGTAAGACTGAATTCTTCTATAGAAGAGGCGATGGTTCTTCACTATATGCTACCA
>Ga0209091_10003750_pt1 | contig 12105 bp, 11 predicted proteins | sample ArcticOcean_MG_C_6_FD_187438 | JGI IMG/M metagenome (GOLD analysis project Ga0209091, IMG submission 187438) | Marine microbial communities from western Arctic Ocean - ArcticOcean_MG_CB8_128 (SPAdes) (version 2) | ecosystem: Environmental > Aquatic > Marine > Oceanic | place: Arctic Ocean...
CTCATGCTCGGGTGTTAACCAACTGCAACCATATGACGGTGCAGATTTACCTCCTGAGTTTAAATCAATCCTTTTACCTTTCAGATCCATACGTCCACCAGCACTGTGCAGTTGTGAACCGTCAGCATGTGACATTATGCTACCTTTGGCATAACTTTGTATTGCAGACTCTTGTGAAGCATTAAAGATTCCATACTTACCCATGTTGTATAATTGTGGTGCACTGTTGGCAATGTTTATATCAGCAACCATTCTAATTCTCTGTTTGGCATGGAAGTTAATATCTCTGTCTGAGTGTAGGTTAAAGTCACCCCCGGATCTTATGTTAATACCTGCCGCGGAAAATATGCTTATTGTTCCATCTCTAGCCATTTCTATATATGCTTTCCCTGAACCATTTGCAAGATACACAACACCTTCTGTGTCGTGCATTAACAATTGGTGTCCCGATGATGTTCTAATTCTTGCAAGTCTATTTTGACCTTTTTCGTCTCCGTCATCTAAAACAAAACAATGTCCAAGATCTCTGTCTACTTGTAAAGGTGTATTGTTTATACCAATGTTTAATTCTCGAGAGTTTTGACTTATTCCGCCTGGTGTATTCCAACCAAACACTTGACTGGGTGTTTCTCTTCTTGCACTTGTTGATGTTGTACCTCTAATATCGTCTTTAATTAATCCTTCTGCAAACAGTTGTTCAGCTAACACATCATTAACTGGGTACTTCCAATTAGATATACCTTCGATTGATTCACCTTGTCCGTATACTTTTTTATTTTTTTCTTCTACCGGTAAAAAATTTGTGCCGTAATTTTTTACTTTCTGTCCGGATTTTGCGGCTATGCCTCGTTCTCTGCCACTAATAGAATTTGTATTGTTGTATGTGTTTTCTGATGACCCCATACCAGGTACTTGTTGATTTGTTAAAGGTTCTTGTATACAGCCTAACCAAAATGCGTTTTCTTGTCCTTTTTCACCTTTGGCAAATATTATTAATACGTTAGTGTCCACATCAGGTGGAATAGCCCACATACCATATGACCGTTGTTGTGGCCCTGCGTCGCCGTCCATTGTGTTTGCTTTGAAAGGCTTTGCACCATAAAACGGTGACAAGTACTGACACCATATTACCTGTTCTGCATTAATTTGGTGTCCATCTGTTCTGGATAGTTCAGGAACTACTACTCCTAGTCTTCCCATTCTAAGAGGATCCACTGTGTTCTTAACAACTGCAATAAACGGGCCTGAATCTTTTTGCATACCTTTTTGATTAAAGTCTTTTTGATTGTCACTTGTGTCTGCAAATCCGCTTGATATTTTATAACCCATCTAAATTAATCCTTTTTCCATTTATTAATGCCGCCTGTTATAAAGTCTTTTTTACCTAGATTATTCATTAATTTGTTTGCCTCTTCGGAAAGCCTAGGATTTTTTTTAACAATTCCATAGATTTCTTCATTGCCTGTTTTGCTGTAATAATCATCCATATGGTTCCACCCTTCTGTCTTTACACTTTCAGCTTGTGATGTTACATCTTTATTAATGATACTATTTACAATCTTGCCAATAGAGCCTCCTTGTTGCTGATTTAATCTAACACAATACAACGTCTGTGTGAATGCTCCTTGATTAAATTTTGAATCTACTTTGGTTACTTGGTATATTCCGGAATAGGTATTATCTTTTTTATTTCCGGTAAATTTCATATGACCATATGTTCCTTTAACATCATTTATATCATCGGGCGGTCTTACAAAATTTAGCTCAATCATTGGTTGAAAATTTTCTGAGTTGAAACTGCCGTATGTCTTACTAATTACTCCGGGACCGATTCCTTTTGCTTTTTTTGATCTGTCTTGGTGTATGTTAATAAATTGATCCTGACAAATAAATGCTGGATCTCCTAATATCTCTAATTCTATTTTAATCATATCCACTTGTGGATTTGTTATGTAATCATAGAACTGTTGTGATTTATTTGAATTTGAGTTCATTGAGCTTGTCCCTGATATATTGCTTGGTTCAATTCTAATATCAGAATCCCCACTTCCAAATGCCTTTATAAGATTTTCTTCAAATTTGTCATACGTTCCTTTTGCTTTATACTCGTCTTTAAATGGTCTCACGTTTCTCAAATAGTAAGCAACCTTATAATCGATTCTTAAATTTTGTATATCCACATTATCACCGGTGTATATATAATCGTATTTTTTTCTAACCCATTTTGACCAATCCATAAATCCTAAACTAACGCCAGGTGGAAAAAATTTCAAACAGTGTAGCCTTTTTGGTATTGCTTTAAATATTATTCTCTTTGGACTTACTTTTCGTACAGGGTCAATTAACTCGGGGTTCGGAGTTTCTACACTTACTTTAATTTCAAACCAAGGAATCCACTGGTTGTCTTTTGCTTTTGCAGTAAATTGATCACTGTTATAAAAATCTGTTAAGACTTTTCCAGTATCTACTGAATCTTTGGCCGGGCCAACTGTTGTGGGGCTAGAAGTAGACCCTGTCATTTGCATGTGCCAATACTGCCAAAACCTATCTGCAATAGCAGAATACCCTTCGCCTGTTCTAATAGCATCTTCAAAATATTTTATCAGGCTTGTTTGTCCGTCCACTTGTGCATCTGCTAGTTTGATAACAGGTGCTGTATCAATTTTAGTTTTTTCCCCAGCTACATAGCTGTTCCAAAATTTTGTAAAAAGACTTGCATTAGATTCTGCCATGGTTGAACTTAAAGTTTTAGCATACTTGGCTTGGTCTGCAACTTCATTAGATACTATAAATTCATATTGATCTTTATATGTTCTCACTCCCTCACTTATTTCAAGGTCTTGGTCTTGGTCTAGTTGTTTTGTAACCTCTTTTATCCATTCACCTACACTGCTTACAGTGGTTGTTATTTGAGTCTTAGGAAATTTAAATCTATCATCATGGCCCAAATCTCCATGTGGTACTGCTACACACTGATATTTTGTTCCTGCTTGATCCAACTCAAACTCAACTCTCACAATAAGTATTGGAATTTTTCTCTCAAAATTTTTTTCCTCGGCAGTTATTTGTTTTCCATTCTCATCTGTGCCTTTAAACTGTATTGTTAGCAGTAACGGTGCATCCATAAAATCCCTATATCCGTTTACGAATGTTGCCGCTTTTACTTTTTCTACCAATGATACCCCGAATGGCTCAACAACAGTAAAGTTCAATTTATTTAAATTTGCTAGTCCTCTCTCTGCGTTTGGTCCAACAGTGCTTAATAGATTAAGATCCTCTAAAAACAGGTCTAATCCGTCATTTAAAATTTTGACAGAATTAGTTGGATCGTATGTGTCGTTGGTTGTTTTATTTCCTACACCAAAATTCTTTCCTTCAGCTGATCCATAAAAGTCTTCTTCTTTTTTAAGTTTATCGTTATATTGTTTAAATTTGCCATTGCTAACCTGCGGATTTCCTATACCTCCAGATCTTGCAATAATATCATGCACAGGATTATCTAAGAATGCATGAGTTTTCATTTCTACTTCAGAGATACCGCTTAATGTAAGAATATAGTTGTGGGTGGCAAATTTGTGTAAGCTATTTGTGTGTAAGCCGGATTCATTGTCTGTCGATGTTACTTCTTCTTTTACTACACCAAAAGATGCTACATCAACACCGTCCCAGTCATTATAGTTCAGTCCTGTAATGTCATTAACTTTTTCCCCGATCTTATTCTTTACATCATGAATGTTTTTTGTAATAAAATTGTTAACTTCTTTAGATGCTCTTTTTGTTATATCGGTTTTGGCTCGTTGATAATAATCTGAAAATTTACCCATTCTATACTCCTAAATCACTAGAAATATTATTCGCCTTAGGTAATTGAATTGTTACTCCAGGTTTGAAATCATATATCGGATCTTCAATTTGATCTGGGTTACGTTGTGCGAATACCCACCATAGTCGTGGAGTGCCATAAAGATCATATGCTAACAAATCTGGTCTATACGCATAGGTTCTTTCTATGGTATATGTTTGATCATCTAGTTCTGCTGTTATTGATCTTGGCACAAACATTCCTAGATTGATATTATTTTGTGGAGTAGCATAATATGGTGATGTGTTTGAATAATCAGCCATTATACTAAACCTATTCCTCTTTCTGTGTCTAGAGATCCATCGGCAAATTTTCTCAATGAAAAGTTTTTAATTGTATCTCTGCTGTAAACTGGAGTTACCATACAAGAAATTGTTGATATTGTTGGTGCCCATGAGGCATCGGCCGCCATGTCTGCATCTGCATTGAATCTATCACCATCTTCGCCTTCAACTCCTCCACTGCCTAAACTTAAAACTTCGTGCTGTTTTGTAGAAATGTAATCAATGCCAGGTCTTAGTTCAACACTGAATTGATTTATTACTACTGGAACTTTGTTGTAAACATGATCTCCGTATCCTGAGAAATGCATAATAGGTGGTGGTGAGCCTTTTTCTTTGCTGTCACCAAAAGCCATTTTGCTCATTGTTCTTAAAAATTTTACTGTGGCTATCCAATGTTTGGCATCCTCAGCATTTTGCACTGGAAATTCTCCCACTATACTAATCGTGTCCACTTGTGAATTTTGATATGCTTGAAAAGGATAGTTGTTGTGTGTTTGTGCTAGTGCATTATAGTTTGCCGAGTTCTGTACAATTACTGCAGGTGTTATTGGCCAAAACACACCATTTGATTCCTCTAGTGGTGCTAGTATCTCGTTGTTCTCTAACAAATGTCTGAATGCTGACTGATCTGGTAATTGTAATCTAACCCTCCAATCTCTAGTAGATCCTCTGCCAGACCATTTTGCTTTAGCCGACTGTATACGACTATTATCACCCAATCCAGCACCCGTTAGTCGTGCCCATGTCTTGTTGATAAATCCCGATCCTAAGTTTTTGATAGTTTTACCTAGTGACGGCTTTTGTGGTATATTAATTGACATACTAAATGGTTGCTTTCCTTTTCATAATTTTGTATACTATAAACTATATTTATAGGCACAATAATAGGCGCATTTAATTACCCATACGGCACGATAACAACAGACCTGTTTGTGGTCACTTTTACACTAACAATATTGGAGAATTATGAAAAGAGTAAAGTACCTAAATAACAGAGATTTGTTGGCCCAAATACATGCCAGTAAAAATACCTACTGCTCATATGTCGGTGATGATGATTCGCAGTTTGATTTAATAGTGCCTAGTTTAAAGAAACTAAATGCTAGTGCTGTGGCACAGGCTAGAAAAGCCAAAGCAAAGAGATTAACACAGGTAGCATGGGAACAAGCCAAAGAGGCAGGACTTAAAAAGATTAAACTTTCAGACTACACATTGTCGCCTAGGAAGATCGAAAAGACAGATCTTGTGTTTAGGGTAATGATGTTTGATCATGTACCACTAGATGACCTAAGAAAAAAGAATAAAAAAACAGTTGCAGATCATCACACAAAAGTAAACTTTCCACCATTTCAACATTATAGGCTTGATATCAAAGGTACTCCACAATGCGTAGGAAAATCACATTGGGTAGGCGGCATGGACAACGGAAACTTTAGTTGTACTCATGGCAAGATGACCAATAGTTTAGCAATGATGTATATGAAATTGTGTGAACGGTATGGAACAAGATCCAATTGGAGAGGTTACACATACAATGATGAGATGCAGTCACAAGCACTGATGCAACTATCACAAATTGGTTTGCAATTCGATGAGTCAAAATCAGACAATCCGTTTGCATATTACACAGCGGCTATTACAAATAGTTTTACAAGAATACTAAACATAGAAAAGAAAAATCAAGCAATCAGAGACGACCTGTTAGAAGTTAATAACATGATGCCTTCGTTTACTAGACAAAATGAGAATGATGCAAAATCACCTGCACACATAAAAAGAATGAAGACTGTACATGGTGATGTTATGCAGGTTAATAAAACTGGTATTGCAAAATTGAATAGAGCATTAAAGAAAAAAGGCAAGATTGAATCAAAAGACTTCGAAGGAGTTAAATCTAAAAAAGTTGACATGACCAATCACCAACCAATTGTAAAAAAGAGATGGTAGTATAAATGGCATTCTTTAAAAAAGTTGCTTGTTTTACAGACATACACTTCGGCATGAAGGGTAATTCTAGAATACACAACGACGACTGTGAAGATTTTGTAAAATGGTTTATAGAGCAAGCCAAAGCAGAAGGCTGTGAAACTTGCATATTCCTAGGTGATTGGCATCATCATAGATCTTCAACCAATGTTTCCACAATGAACTATACAGTGTCTAACATGGAAAAACTAGGTGCGGCGTTTGAGAAGGTTTATGTTATCATGGGCAATCACGATTTATTCTACAGAGAAAAAAGAGAAATTAATTCTATGGAGTTTATAAGAAACATACCAAACATACATCTTGTTAATGAATGGATTGTTGAAGATGATGTTGCAATTATTCCGTGGATAGTGGGAGACGAATATAAAAAAATTCAAAAAATGAAACAACAATATGTGTTTGGACATTTCGAACTGCCATACTTTAAAATGAATGCTATGGTAGACATGCCAGATGTTGGCGGAATACAAACTGATCATTTTGCAGGCTGTGAACAAGTGTTCTCCGGACACTTCCATAAAAGACAACAGATGAAAAATGTAACGTATATGGGTAATGCATTTCCGCACAATTACGCAGATGCTTGGGACGATGATCGAGGCATGATGATTATAGAAATGGGTGGAAAACCTAAATATATTAATTGGCCTGATATGCCAAGATATATCACTATCAAAATAAGTGAGCTATTAGAAGATCCAGAAAAATATTTAAAACCTAAAATGTATGTGAGGGTTACACTTGATGTAAAAATATCATATGAAGAGGCAAACTTTATCAGGGAAACTTTTATAGACAAATACAATTTAAGAGAACTACAACTAATACCAGAACAAATTGATCAAGCACAACAACCACTTGTTAAGGTGCAAAAGTTTGACAGTGTGGATCAAATTGTTATCAAACAATTACAAGGTGTTGATTCAGAAACTTACGACAAAAATATACTCACAGCAATTTACAATGATTTAGATGTTAACAATTAAAGAACTAACAGTTAAGAACTTCATGAGCGTGGGCAATCAGGTCCAAGCAATTAACTTCGCCGACAAAAGCCTAGTGCTTGTTATTGGTGAGAACATGGACCTAGGTGGTGACGATGCAGGTGCTAGGAACGGTACAGGTAAAACTACTATTATCAATGCACTATCATATGTGTTCTTTGGAGAAGCCCTAACAAATATTAGAAGAGATAATCTTGTTAACAAAACTAACGAAAAGGGCATGATCACAAGTGTCAAGTTTATAAAGAACAATATCGAGTACACTATTGAAAGAGGAAGAAAACCTCAGATATTTAAATTCTATGCAAATGACATTGAGCAAAACTTAGAATCAAATGAAGCACAGGGTGAAAACAGAGAAACACAATTAGAAATAAACAGACTGATGGGTATGACTCATGCTATGTTTAAAAATATAATTGCATTGAACACTTATACACAACCGTTTTTATCAACCAAACAAGCAGAACAAAGAGAAATTATCGAACAGCTACTTGGTATAACACTACTATCAGCTAAAGCAGATTTATTAAAAGAAAAACAAAAAGCAACCAAACAAATACTAACTGAAGAAAAACTATTGCTAGATACAAGAGTTGCATCCAATGAAAAAATTAAAGAATCAATTGAAAGTTTAAAAATAAGATCTAGTGCATGGCAAACACAAAAAGAACAAGATGCTAACAGTTTTGCAGAAGCAATAACAGAACTGGAAAAAGTAGATATCAAAGCGGAACTGGATGCACACAAACGTCTGCAAAAACATAGTGAAATGCAAACTGCATTAAGAAGTTTACAAAAAGAAAAAGCATATCATGAGGATTCTTTTACTAAAGCAAAAAGCACAGTTGAAAAAACTGAGGGTGATTTAGAATATGCGGCACAACAAAAATGTCCGACATGTGAGCAAGAATTACTAGACGACAAGCACACACATCTTGTAGACAAACTTAAAGCAACACTATCCGAAGGTAAAATAGATGTTGAAAAATTAGAAAGTAATCTTGCAAAAATACAACACGACATAGATGAAATAGGTGATTTAGGCAATACTCCAGACACATATTATGACTCCATGGACGAAGCATATAATCATAAAGGATCCTTAAAGGATCTAAAAAGACAGCTAGAACAAAATGAAGCAAAACATGATCCTTATGCAGAACAAGTCGAAGAACTTAAAAAAACTGCAATACAAGAAGTTAGTTTTGAAAAGGCCAACGAGATGGAAGATTTGCACAGGCACCAAGAGTTTTTATACAAACTGCTAACAGCAAAAGATTCATTTATAAGAACAAGAATTATTGAACAAAACTTAACCTACTTGAATCAAAGATTAGCACACTTCTTGGGCAAAGTAAAACTTCCGCACTCAGTAACTTTCCAATCAGACCTAAGTGTGCGTATCGAAGAGCTAGGCAGAGAATTAGACTTTGACAATTTAAGTAGAGGTGAAAGAAACAGACTAATATTAAGTTTAAGTTGGGCATTCAGAGATGTTTGGGAAAGTCTGTATCAACAGATTAATTTACTGTTTATAGATGAGCTTGTAGATGCTGGTATGGATATATCAGGTGTTGAAAGTTCTATGGCTGTGCTTAAAGATATGAGTAGAACACAAAACAAAAATATTTTCTTAATTTCCCACAAAGACGAATTAGTAAGCAGAGTAAATTCTGTACTTAAAGTTGTTAAAGAAAACGGCTTTACAAATTATGCCAACGATGTTGAGATGATTGTGTAATGAAAGTTCTGATTACAGGCGGCAACGGATTTTTAGCAAACAGTTTAAAGCAGTACATCGATGGCGATTACTATGGCAAAGATATGCTAGATGTAACAGATAGAAACTGCATACGTAATTTGCCAACATACGACGTACTGATACACACAGCAACAGGCAATATGGATGTTAACGACAACCTGCCTTTACTTTTTTCTAAAGCAACAAAAATATTTGCATTCACTAGCAAACAAGGCACATTTATAAATTGGCAAAAATCTGGTCCATTGAATTATGGATTAGAAAAACTAACTTTAAATTTTCTTGCTTACAGACACAACATAGAAAACCACACTATTCAAGTGTTTGAACCTGGACATATGGAAACTCCACAACAGTATAATAATATTGCTAAAAAATTTAGTGATGTTTACTTAGATTGGAAATTCGAAAAAAATATGATCTATGATCTATCAGCTGATAGATATATTGCTTACTGATACCTAACGTACAAACTAGTTCTGCCGTCTTTCTCTATTTCTTCTACACCGTGATAACTGTATGCACCGTTATACAATGCGTACCCGTAATTTGCTTTGAAAGGAAAAGTATACAATAGATCTCCTTGAGGATTGTACAATGACGTTCCTTCATTGTCGTTGCTGAGATATACTTGTATGTGTAATTTAATTCTTGAATCGTCAACATGCGGAACTAATTTGTAGCCTTTACCATCAATCCAAACATCAGCAGAGTCAAACGTTAATTTAGTATTGAACTTTTTTTCAAGTGCTTGAGTTATGCTAGAGTTCATAAAAAATACTGTAAGTTTTTTCATATCAATATCATGTTTGGATAGTTTTACCCTATTCAAATGAGTTTGATTTTCTAATTTTTCAAAATTTTCTTTCTTGTCAAAATTAGATTCAAAGGTATTACCAAAGAAATTAGGATACTTTTGGTAAAGTATTCCGTGATTAATTTCTAAAGGTGCTTTTTCAATTGACAAAACCACTTCGTTCGTGCTTAAATGTAGCATATGTTAATTAATTATATCGTACGACAATAACAAGGAGAAAAAACATATGTCACAAACACACGAAAGTATCATGAGTGAGATTCAAGCATACTCTGAAGAGAACGGAAAGTTCACAGAGAAAGGTGTAAAAGCTTCTGCGACTAGAGCCAGAAAAGCACTTGCTAATCTTTCTAAATTGATCAAAGCAAGAAGAAAAGAAATTCAAGAGGCAAAAAACGCGGCTAAAGTAGCGGCGGCATAATATTGCTAATTGGATCCAATTTAATAACCCTCTGCTATTTTTTAGTAGGGGGTTTTTTTATGACTTGAGAATTCCCTTGCCGTGTACTCTCACACGGATATGACCATTATAATAATCATTAGTTTCTAAGACCTTACGTGAGAACTGCTCTCGTGCTTCCACATAGGATAACTCTGATCTCGATTTACAGTAGAATAGTATTTCTCTTTTAAAATTTTCTTTGCCCAATTTAAGAATGTCGATAGTTAGTTCATCGCTTGATCCGTAGTAGTCTTGCCAGTCGCTGTCCACTTTATATCTACGTTTGTTCTTTCTGCCCTTGAGCGGAGCCCTGGATCTTTTAAATCTTGCAAGTTTTTTACCTATGTATTTCCTACCATTGGTTGTATTTGTTATCTCGTAAACAAACCCCTCACAGTCCTCAGGCAAAATGGTAATTTCGTTTCCTTCAAAAGTCCAATTCATAATGGTATTTAAAGCCAAAAGGATTGACTGCTTTTTTTATCTATGTTATATAGTAAGTGAAGGGCAACAGCATCCTTCCACCAGGCAAATAAAATTTTCTCAACAGGCAAATATAGCATCGCAACCAGTGAGCAAGGAAATGCGGCTAACAAGCGACAGGTGAATCCTTAGATGCAAACAGCAAAAAATGATGAGGCTCTTAGAAAAAGATAATCCTCAAGTTTACTAGATATTATCATACAAAGATTTAGTAGGCTCGCGTTGTATAGAATGAGCAAACGGGTACAGCACAACCGCCCGACGAAAGTAGCGATGTATGGTGACTGCGAACTCAGTACACGGGTTAAAGTCAGTTCTGCTAGAGATAGCAGAATTGTGACTGCTCATCTAGTACAGCAGGTGAGTACGTTGTTAGCACTGCGTAAAATACTTTTTCTAGCGTAAATTAAAAAGGAAACGAGCGTAAGCGAAGTTTCAGATGACGTAAGTCATCTCTTAACATGACATTAAATATCATTGTGGAATTACTCTTTGATCATACTCACGGCAAACAGGAACATCAAGACATAGTCATATGCCGACCCATGGCTGTTATTGACGAGGACGAAGAAGCACAGGTACTCGATACCGGTTGGTTAGCATTGGATCATCCTGTGGGCAATTTTAAAGAAGTGTGGTATCAAAGCCGTAGCACACGTATCGACATGCAGAAGTACAAACCACGTTACAAGCGGCACGAGTGGGAAGGCAAAGAGATAGGCGTAAAAGTTATCGACGCTAGTGAAATGGTTAAGCTGTTAGGTTTACCGCACATCTACAAGCAGTACATGTCTAGAAAAAAATTTACGCAGGACTACGATCCTTTTGCAAACTATCACAGACGTGATCAGTTCATGCTGTTCTACACAGGCACACCTGACAACATACTAGGGTTTACCAAACAGAAGCGATACAGATATCAAGAAGACAACTACCAAGGCATCAATGACAATTATCCGGATCTAGCAGGACTGGAGTCAGTGATACATGCCAACACCGTTCCCATATCGGGAATCACTTTGGATCTAGAGCTAGAATGGGCCGCTGAGAACTACGTAGCTTACTTCTACATGGGGTCGGGCTATGAAACTAGCTCTGAGTACAAGGCCAATTACAGAGGCTTCGAATGGTGGACAGGCACAGAGTGGAGCACCAATAAAAAGTTGTATAAGAGTTTGTGTAGACGAGATTCTAAGATCGAGACTTTATCGGATGTCGCCAAGTGCCAGTCACTGATTCCCGATACTTTGTAGACCAGTTCTTGTAGTAATCCGATTTTTCCAATATGTCAGCGAACCGTTTAAGTTTGGTTCTGCTCTGTACCAATAGTAATGTGTATTTGCCTTGATTTAATTTTACGTCTTTTACTTTTTCCACTAGCTTGGGATGGTCTTCCATTATCAATAAGTCCTTGTGTGCATACGTACCATTTAATTGGTCTGCTAATTTTTGTACATAG
>Ga0209091_10003751_pt1 | contig 12105 bp, 12 predicted proteins | sample ArcticOcean_MG_C_6_FD_187438 | JGI IMG/M metagenome (GOLD analysis project Ga0209091, IMG submission 187438) | Marine microbial communities from western Arctic Ocean - ArcticOcean_MG_CB8_128 (SPAdes) (version 2) | ecosystem: Environmental > Aquatic > Marine > Oceanic | place: Arctic Ocean...
TGCCATGAACGTTAACGACATGATTGTCCAAGGCGCAGAGCCTCTGATTTTCCTTGATTACCTTGGGCTCCATACACAAGTCCCTGAAACGACCGCTGCGATTGTGGCTGGCGTTGCAAAGGGGTGCGAAATTTCAAATTGTGCATTGATTGGCGGCGAGTGCGCTGAAATGCCGGACATCTACAAAGAGGGCGACTTTGACATCGCGGGCTTCGCTGTGGGTGTTGTTGAGCTTGATAGGGCAATCGATCAAAGCCGTGTCGAAGCGGGCGACATAATTATTGGTTTGCCCTCTAGCGGAGTGCACTCCAATGGGTTCACCCTTGCGCGCGCTGCGATAGAAGGCTTAGATTTGCACGAAGTCTTCCCAGAACTTGACGAAGAAAAACCCTTGGGGCAAGTCTTGCTTGAACCAACAAGAATTTACGTTGAACCAATTGTAAAACTACTTCGCGAATACACCGTGAAAAAAGTGGTTTCGGGCATGTCCCACATCACAGGCGGAGGTATTGCAGGAAATCTCTGCCGTTCCATCGGTGACGATGTCGATGCAACAATTTCTCTAGACAGTTGGGAAATACCTAACGTGTTCAACTTCTTGCAAAAACATGGCAATATAGAAACCGAAGAAATGTTCCGTGTGTTTAACATGGGTATTGGCTACGTACTTATTGTCCGCCCGTCTTTTGCGGATTCCATCACAACGAAACTCGAAAAACTTGGCGAATCGCCAATTGTATTGGGTGAAATCACAAACGGAACGGGGAAAGTTCATCTCGTTCCAGGAGAATAAAATATGAATGTGTTATTGCTTAGTCTTTGTTTAGGAACGCAGGGCGTGCAAGAGCCTGCGACGTTACGAGGTGGCGCTTGGTTACCTCGTCTTGGCGGTACCATCACAGATGGTGGCGGGGCAATAGACTACGAAACAAATATCGACATGCGAGACCGCGAAGTGCTTCCACTTCTTGAGTTTCAAGTGGAACCAATTGACGACATAGTTGTTGCATTATTCTTTTTTGATTTCTCTACTTCTGGGAATGGCACTTTTGTCGGGGGCGACACATACGGTGGCATGGTCATGACGAATGGCGACGCTTGGTCCGCTTCTACTGATATTCAAAGTGTCAGTATGGAGGCTGCGTGGGAAGTTTGGCAACCGTACAAATCTGGTGATGATGACACACTTTCGTTTGCGCCAGTTGTTGGCCTGCAGTGGTTTGGGGTAAAAACAAACCTTACGAATGTCACGAATGCCCAATCTCGCGATCACCAAAACAGTTGGATTGCTATTCAAGGCGGCCTTCAAATGGATTTTCGCTGGGAGGCGAGCGGTGAAAACAGCCCACTTGATTCAATTGGGATTCAAGGGCAAATCATGGCCGGAGCAATGATGGGTGGTGATGGCGGGGGTATGGTGAGTATCCAAGCGGGTCTATCACTTGGTTTTACAGAATCTGCATCCGCGTTTTTTGGGTACCGATTGCAAGAATTAACCGCAGATGATGGAGCATATACGTTTGACGCTGGGCTGCAAGGCTTGTTTGTGGGCGCAGAAATTCGTTTTTAACGAACGGGGCGTACTATGATTCGTACAACATAAGCAATGGGCCGAACATCTGGAAAATTTAAACGTGCAAAAGCTAGGCACCTGTTGTTTACAACAGGGCCAAATAAGTTGTCAGGTGGAAGGTTGTTTAAAAAACACTTCGACCAATCTATAGAGTTGCACGATGTGCATATAACCAATTCTTTATGGCCATCGGCATTTGATGGAATACGCATCGGCCACGTAAGTGACTTTCATTTGGGCGACCTCATGCCGATTGAGCGTGCTGAGTATGCGGTAGATGTACTTGCAAAACAAGAACCAGATCTTCTTGTGTGCACCGGCGATGTGGTTGACCTGCGTGTCGATGGTGCAGAGCGGCTGCTTGAAAAACTAGCTTCTGTTAACGCGCCGCTCGGTACAATGCTTGTCCTTGGAAATCACGACGAACTTGATTGCGCAACGACGCTTAGTTCTATGGCTATCAACGCCGGACTTACTTTACTTCGTGATGCCACGTGCTCTGTGCAACACGGCGGTAACACGCTGAACATTTCTGGTATTGACTGGGCAAAATCAACGAAGCAGTGCAATCAAAAAGTCGCAAGCGTCTGTGGAAACAACGATACCCACTTGTTGTTATCTCATAATCCAAAATCGTTTAATCAGGCGGTTGCGATGAATATTCCATTAACGCTTTCTGGGCATACGCACGGCGGGCAAATGGCGCTTAAAAATAAGAAGGGTGCAAATCTTGCTGTTGCACATAAATATTCCGCAGGTATATACACACAAGAGGCAAGCAATTTATTTGTTACCGTTGGCGTGGGTGCGTGGTTCCCGCTTCGCGTGAATTGCCCAGCCGAGGTTGCGCTCGTTACTGTCCAAAGCAAAAAATAATGTTTCGTACGGCTTCGCCTCGGTGCGACCGTGCGTTCTTTTCGTCGGAAGTCATTTCTGCACTGGTTTTTTGTGCGTCTTGAACAAAGAGTAATGGGTCGTATCCAAACCCATTTGTACCCTTTGGTTCAAGTGTAATCATACCTTCGAACGTTCCTTCGGATTCCCCGACTACCGTACCGTCTGGATCAGCAACACACATCGCGCACACAAAACGAGCGCTCCTCTCGCTTTCGGAAGTATGTTGTAACTTTGAAAGAAGCAGGGCGTTGTTTGCACTGTCACGTTCTTCTCTCGTTGTGCCAACCCCTGCAAACCGTGCAGAGTATACGCCGGGTCTCCCGCCAAGAACATCAACAGAAAGACCCGAGTCATCTGCCATACAACGTTTTCCCGTTGCCTTGGCATACGCAAGTGCTTTCAGTCGAGCGTTCCCCGCAAACGTATCTGCATCTTCTATTGGTTCCTCGTACGAACCATCTAGTGAATTAAGACCGACCACTTCAATTCCATGTGGGGCAAGTATTTCTCCAACCTCTATAAGTTTGTGTTCGTTTGATGTTGCAAGGAGCAGTTGCATATCAGCCTTGCCAGCACGAAGGAACTTCCCCAAACGATGCGGTTATCGTGCTTCGAATCCCGCCCCGACCTTTCCAGTGTGTAACAATTTGCATCCATTTTGGTTGCATACATGTTGCAAGATCATCGCAAATTTGGTTCGTTACCGCTTCGTAAAAAATACCCTCGTTTCGAAAAGATTGGTAATAGAGTTTTAGACTTTTAAGTTCAACACATTGCTTGCTTGGTTCGTAGCGAAGCAAGATACTTCCAAAGTCTGGGTGCCCTGTTACTGGACAGACCGAAGTAAACTCTTCGTTGGTATGTTCAATGAGAAAAGCGCTACTGGTAGGTGTTTCAAATGTTTCAAGTAATGATGTGTCTGGCATAGGTGGATATGGTAACGATTTAGTGTCTTGCGCACCTTAAGAAAAAACCTCTGTTTTTTAAGGTGCAAAAGGCTGTCTACAGACCATAGCGAAGGATGAGCGTAATGACTTTTGGTTGGTCGGGGTGGATAGCAAGTGAGCGGCGAAACACTGTTCGCGCTGCCTGGTACGAATCAATATCCGTTTTGTCGCCAAGTAACCAACTGTTTAATTCATTCACACCAACGCCGTTTAGTGCGCGCCAATTATTTGCGTCGTAGTCGATTGCCGTTCTATACGCACCAAGAGATGCCTCGTAATCACCTAAACGAAATTCAGCCCAGCCAAGTTGTTCGAATGTATCTGAGGTGGGGTCTAGCTGAACAAGTTGCACAGTTGTATTTACAACTTCTTGGTATCGTTTTTCTTTCGTCAACAAGAAAATAATGTTGCGCATCAATTGTGGTGATGGCTCGTCCATCGCTTCGGATGCTGCAATGTATGCGTTTAGTGCATCTTGTGGTCTTTGTAACAATTGGTATGTTGCAGCAAGCGTTATTTGCGCGGGTGCAATTTCACCCTCAAGCGTAATGGATCGTTCTGCAAATACAAGTGCGCTTTGCGGTCTTCCCATTTGCAAATAGGTCGTTGCGATGTTCATGTTCGTAGCCATGTCATCTGGATTGATGGTGAGCGCCCTGTGGTATGCACGGACCGCGTCTATAAACTTCTTCATCATCTGCAACGATACTGCATGACCGTACTGGGCATCAAAATTGCGGGGGTCAAGTTTTGCGGCACGAGCAAACGCTGGTTCTGCTTTGGCCCAATCTTTTTTAATCAAGTAGATATCGCCAATACCAACAAACGCATCAACGGCAACTGGGTTTTGACTCAAAACTTCCCGAAACATGAGCATTGCTTCGTCGTAATCGCCATGTTCTTTGGCGAGTTCGGCAGCGTTCATGGTCACCTGTTCCACTTCTGTTACTTCTTCAATAACGTTTGTTTGTGGGTTAGCAATCGGCGCAACGGCGTGGCACCCTACAAGGGTGGTAATGCAAAGAAGGAATGTAAGTCGGAAGATGGTCATGGGCGCTTAGGATACTACGAAATGTAGGGAATACTATCGGTGTTTTCTTGCTAATTTCGCCATTGAACGAAGTTTTGCGATGTTCACTTCGTCCATTGGCGTACCGGCTTCGTTCTCTTCCTTCGAGGTCTCGAGTATTTTTGGAACAGTATCAAAATGAGGTTGTGTAAAGAATGACTTGAAGCAGGAAAGCCCACAAGTGCCCTCACCAATGTGGGCGTGCCTATCAAGCCTCGAACCAATTTCACCAATCGAATCATTGAAGTGAATTACTTTGATGTGTTCAATGCCAGCATCCGTATCAAATTGCTCTAATACCTTGGAAGCCTTTGCTTTTGTTGACATATCGTAGCCTGCAGCTGTGGTGTGGCATGTGTCAAGGCAGAAACCCACTCGCTCTGGCTCTGCGATAAGATTTCGAAGTATCCCAAGGTGTTGAAAATCGTACCCAAGATTCGTTCCCGAACCAACCGTGGTTTCAAGGCACGTCAGGGTGTTGTACTCGGGCAGATCTGTATGCAACGCGTCAAGCGCTTTTGCAATGCGAGCTAAACCTTCCATTTCTTCTTTTGAAGGCTCGTTGCCAAGGGCGTTTGGTTCTCCACGTGTGCGAGGTGTGCCAAGGCGTGCCCCAGGATGCGACACAAGAAATGGAATCTCAAGGCGTTCGCAGCGCTCTATTTCTTCTCTTTGTAGCGCCACTGACTTGTCCCATGCTTGGTTGTCGGGCGACGCCATGTTAATCAGATAACTGTTGTGGCTTACTGTTCGACGTTCGCCACGCCAACCAAGTTCATCAAGTAGTTGAAACCACCGAGAAACATCCTCCTCGAGCAAAGGTTTCGTTTTCCATTGCCTTTGGTTTTTTGTAAAGACTTGTACGCAATCCATACCGTGCTTGCGTGCTTCCTCTAGAGCATGAAACATACCGCCAGCTATAGATAAGTGAGAACCAAACAATATTTTATGCAGGGGTGGCTAAGTGTCTGTCAAACCCAAGCAGGGCAGCTGGATTATCGCCAATCATAATGATTTTTGCAAGGTTATCGCGAGCATTTGCTTCTTCTTCTACTTGCTCAGTAACAAACCATTGGAACGCTACTTCTACATGCCACGCAGATTCTTCGCGTGCTGTTTTAAAGATGGTATTTATCTGTTCTGTCACACGTTGTTCGTGTGCAAGGGCTGCTTCAAAGACTGACTTCGGACTTTCAAACTCAAGCGTTGGGTTTGGAGGACTCATAAGCGCAATTGGTGCATCCCACTCGTTCATCAGCCCTACAATTTTCATTGCGTGGTCGTGCTCTTCAATCGCCTGTTGCTTAAACCACGCAGCCATTCCTTGAAGGTTTTCACGCTCCAGCCAAAAAGAAATGGCAAGATATTGCATTTCTGCACCAAGTTCGTGCGTGATTTGTTCGTTCACTATTTTGTAAAGTTGTTCGAGAGCCATATTGGTTTCCTCAGGTTGTTGCGTGCACGCCAAGTTGTTCTGCTACACCGTTTGCGATGTCTGTGTAGTGTAGACCACACATGCGAAGAATGTCTTCAGGAGTACGGGTTGATTTTGGAATGCGTCGAACGTGTAGTTGTTCCACCGTAAACGCATCTCCTGAAGCAGCACAAACGTCAGCAACTGCTGAGCCAAGCGAACCACCATAGTTATCTTCGACTACAAATACTTGCCCATTGTTTTCGTTTGCTAAATCAAGCAATTGGTCTTCGTCAAACGGAAGGCTGTACAAGTCAAGAAGTGTTGCATCTACACCAAGCCGGTCAAGTTCTTCGATTGCCTTGTTGCATTCATGAATCATGTAGCCTGCAGAGACTATTAAAATGTCACGGCCTTGCGTTAACACTTCCATACCACCTAGTTCAAACTTTGTGCTTTCGTCGTAAATCATTTCAACATCTGGTCTGAATGTACGAAGGTACGAACAGCCAACATGCTCAGCCATTGCAACAGTAAGTCCGTATGCTGCCCACGCGTCTGCGGGTTGGAGCACGTAACAACCGGGGTTTCCGTGGTGGTCTTTCATTGTTCCAAAACTTCTAAACCACGCAATGTCTGGAAGCGACATTTGGCTTGGTCCGTCTGCGGCGAGGGAAATACCACTATGAGAACCAACAATTTTAATGTTCGCGCCAGAGTTAATCGCCATCTCAATTTGGTCGTACCCTCGAGTAATAAACTTAGAGAATGTTGAACAGAATGGAATTTTTCCTGCTGCACTTAAGCCAGCACCAACGGAGTACATGTTTTGTTCTGCAATTTTGCACTCAACAAAACGGTCTGCAAGGTCACTGTCTGCACTAAATGTATTACTAAAGGTAGAGTTGCTTACGTCTGCATCAACTGCCCAAACCTCAGTGTTTGCGTGGCCAAGGGCGCGCAAGGCAATCCCGTATGCTTTTCTAGTTGCAAGTCTTCCCGATTGCAACACTGTTGTCATGTCCCATTTAGTCATTGCTTCTTTAAACGACATGACTTCAGATTTTATTGATGTCGAAGGGGCAGGTGCAGGGGGTGTGGGAATTGAAATCGATGCTGTTGAAAGTGAAGATGTTAACTTCAGGCCCGTTTGGCGAAGTTCGCTAATCACTCCTTCTACTTGCGCTTTTGAGGCAGGCTTCCCGTGCCAGTTTCCACCTTGCATAGAAGGTGCGCCCCAACCCTTTACGGTTCTTGCAACAACAGCAAATGGTTGCGTGCGTCCCGTTGCATTAAATGAGTCGAATGCCGCTTTGATTTCGTTTGGACTGTGTCCGTCAATTGTTGCAACTTCAAAGCCGTATGCTTTAAGTTTTGCAGTAAGACGTTCTGGTGATTGCTGCTCGCTCACTACTCCGGCTTGTCCGTACTGGTTACAGTTAAAGATTGGCAACACATTCGTCAAATTGTGATCCATAATAAAATCTAGGGCTTCAACAATTTGACCTTCACGTGATTCGCCGTCGCCGATAAGACAATATATTTTGCGGCCAGTGTCGTCTGCAATTGCTGCAAGACCTAGACCCGCTGCAACCGAAAGACCTTGACCAAGTGAGCCAGTAGCTGCGTCAAAGAATGCAACGCCTTCCATTGGGTTTGGGTGTCCGTCGAGCGGTGAATCTGCTTCGCGCAGTGTTTTCAAATGTTCTTTGTTCAGTGTTACTGTTTCGCCGTTCCAATCGATGCATGCACCGATGTCTGCCAAAGCCGCGTACACGGCAGGAACAGCGTGGCCTTCTGAAAGCACAAACCGGTCCGCTGTGGGGCAGGATGGGTCTGATGGGAGCCACCGCATTGTGTGGTACATAAGAACAGAAACTATATGCCCAATACTCATTGCAGAGGTTGGGTGTCCTGTTCCAGATTCTGCGCACATTTCAAGCGACATGGTGTCAAGCGTGATAGCACGGGCGTGGATAGCATTTTCAAAAGACATCTATGGATCCTTCCATCTTCGGTAGTGGGTGGGTGGGTTTTTGTGGAAAAAGGTTGTTTTCAGGACTACTGCTGAAGGAGTACAGTATTGCAGGTTAGAAGCGCCTCAGCAACGCAAAAACACTGGAAAAACCTCAGGAACGAGAGATTCTCTCGATCACTTGGTACACTTGCGATAGTGGCAATGGTGGTACGCAGAAAAAGAACTTTTTTGGAAGTAAAGAGACACAAAAAATGGCAGTGAAACAAGCAACAAATCTAAAAGCAGTATGCGAACGAGACGCTCTAGTAGAGGCACTTGGGCTCATAACCGGCGTCGTAGCGGGCAGAACACCAACCCCGGCGCTTCAGTGCGTAAAGGTTTCAGGGCAAGACGGCCGCCTCACAATGGCTGCAACAGATGGCGAGATTTCCCTGACGCTTTCAACCGACAAAGTCGACCTTGAAGCAAGTGGCGATGTGCTTATCCCTGCCGATAAATTCTCACAAATTGCTCGCTCCTGCAACGACAACACGCTCAATATTATGAGCGACGAAGACAAACTCCACATCCGAACTTCTGATTCCCGCTTCAAAATTTTTGGTTTCCCAATTTCAGAGGCTCCAGAGTCTGTTGATTTTGGAGACGTAGAGCCCGATTTCTCAATCGACGCCAACACTTTCCATGGTCTAATGGAACGTTCTGTATTTGCTGCAGCTACAGACCACAGTCGATACGCAATCAATGGCGTTCACCTTGACTTGAGTGGCTCCGAACTACGCCTTGTTGCAACCAACGGGCATCGCCTTGCACTTTCAACTGGTGCATGCGACAGCAACTGCGACAAAGTAGATTGCATTGTTCCTACAAAAGCCATGACGCTACTCAAGCGTTTGTTGCACGATGGTACTGGTTCGGTATCTGTAAAGGTACACGACGGCAGGATTGTGTTCCACGTTGACAATGGCGCAGGTTGTACTTCAACGCTTACAAGTAACTTGGTAGAGGGCACGTTCCCGCCATTTGAAGACGTCATTCCAAAAGACCTTGACCGCAAGGCGGTCATCAATCGAGACGCGCTAAACAAAGCCGTTCGACGCGCGCATCTTATGACGAACGAAGAATCGCGCGGGGTTCGATTAATTTTCGATACCAACATGCTTCAGATCACAAGTCGTGCACCTGAAACTGGTGAAGCTGAGATTGAAGTTCCAATTAAATCTTTTACTGGTGACAAACTTGAAATCGCGTTTAACCCCGTGTATATCATGGATGCGTTAAAAGTAATCGACGCTGATGAAATTACAATTGAGCTAAAGAAAAGCGAAAAGCCTGGGCTTATTCGTTCAGGAAATAACTTCACATACATCATCATGCCAGTTAGTCTGGCCTAGGGCCTGGTCCACAATTTGGGCATTCAACAGTCTTTTGTCTTGTTATCCTGATTCAACGCAACTAATGATTGATGAACAAAGGACCTGACCCTACGTCGAACAGGCAAGGTAAAACAACTTGCATAGTGTTGTGAGGTGTTTATTTTGGACCAGGGCCGTTACCGCGTCCACCCTTGCCACCACGGCCACTTTTGCCATCACGAGCACCACGACCTCGATCGCCTTCGCGTGCATATTTAACGGAACAACCCCAAGGTTGAACATAACTTGGTGACACTTCTTCGCCTGCATCAATTTGCATTACAACGCGAAGGACGTGCGTATCTGCTTCTGCACCTTCTTTGCTACGGCTATCGTCGCTTAATGCACCCTGATACACAAGTGTTCCCTCGGCATCGATGACAAACATGTGTGGTGTGGTGCGGGCTTTATATGCGCGCCCAACCTTACCGTTGTAGTCATTTAATATTGGGATTTCTATTTCAAGCTCTTCTAAAAATTCTTTGCCGCTCTCTACAGTTTTATCCTCTGGACGATTTGCCGAAGAGTTCACTGCAAGATATACAACTTCTGCTTTGTGCTCTTGTAGGTCTGTGAGTAGTTTTGGGATGAGGCCCGAGCCCCAAGTACCTTTGCAATACGGGCATGTTTCGTTGAACCATTCAAGGACAACGATTTTTCCTTCGTACTCTTGTAAGGTGTGCGTCTTGCCGTTCTGATCTACAAGTTCGAAGGCTGGGGCTTGCTCACCTACCTCAACGGTTTTCTTGTTTTCTTTGGGTGTGGACTCTTTGGGCGTAGTATCAAGTGGGCGAACACCAATTTGTGCGAGTGCTGGCGTCGCAACGAGTGCTGTTATAGAAAGTGTAACAATTGCCTTAAACATACTTAGTTTCCTTCACCGTTATGGTAATTGGTAGTTGAATTGACTTCGACACGCACAACGTACGATGGGTCAGTATTCTTGCGTCCAAATAATAATAATCCTTCAACAACGATTGTGTCTCCCCCTGCCGCAGCGAAGTCGGGTTTCACTGGTACTGGAAGGCGGAATGAATCGCCATCAATAATCATTTCGGAGTTCGGTTCGAAGTGCAGACCTTTTTGATCTATACCAATAAAACGTATTGGGCGAAGTTGTGATTCTCCAGAAATGTAAATTGTTGAACCAATCGCTGTAACAGTACCTCCAGCTAGTCCATCAAGGGGTTTAGGAAGTGCTTCTTCCCATTTTGAAAGTTGCAAGTCTTTGTGCATGGGTCCTTTCATCGTAGCGTTCGTGGAAACTTCGATTGTTTTAGTTTGCTCGCCCATGACGCAGTTTTCGTTGCATGCAAGCCAGAGCGTCGTAACTTCAATTTCAACGGTCTCGTCACGCAAAATCTCTGGAGCGGTCACTGGAATAAAAATTGCTGCCGTTTCGCCGTAACCGTACGTATTCCCTTCGTCGCTTCTAAATATAGATGGCCGAGGAAATTGTGGTTCGCCAACGGTGAACCCCTCCGGAACGCGGAGTTCAAATTCTGTTGGGCCTCCGCTAGCCCCAGGGTTTTTCCAGTAAACATGCCATCGGGAATCGGGTGTAATTGCCACGACAACGTGAAATGTCTGAGAGGGACCTACCCAGCCAACATCTGTCCGAACTTCTGTTGCTGCGTGCCCTGGACGCTCCGGATCTTCAGGAGCCTCTGGGAAAAATGAGGGGGCCTCTGGAAGAGGGCCGCCAGCGCAAAGGGCTGCCATGAGTGGTAAAAAAATAAACATTTGAAGACTCCTTCGTGAATTCGCCATACAACGAACAAGTTGGTCGTGTATTCTTACATTATGGCAAGAATACTATTTCCTTTCCTCATTTTTGTGCACTCATTTCTAATTGGTTGCGGTAGCGGCATAAGCGACAAAAATTTGAGTTATGTGAGCCCCAGCGAAGCGTCTGTTCTTATGCGAGAGGGGAATAGGGCTCTCTTGGGTCCTGGCAGCGAGAGCATCATGGTTGATCCAAGACCTACGTGGAGTTATCGAAAATCGCATATTTTGGGTGCAATCAACATTCCATTCGGCAGGCTTCATATCCAATCATGGCGTCTTGATGACGCTGGTATCATCATCGTCGCTGGGGAAACGTACAACGACCCTATTGCTGTTGCAATGAGCAAGGAACTCCTTTTGCAGGGATTCACAAATGTGAAAACCCTTCGCGGGGGCCTTACAGGGTGGGATGAAGCCGGTGAGCCCATAGAAACTCGGGAATAATACATTTTTACCTTGCTCGGGGCACCTCTGAGGTGTACTCTAATAGTCGCTTTGGGGTCTGGTACACCGGTGCTGGGTACGGGTGTACCAGGCCCTCAGTTTATCGGACAGGTACGCAACCTAAGTGGATTACTTTGCGTATATAAGGTTTCAGATGCCGACAATTACTTTCTCGAAAGAAAACAACACAAGTTGAAGAAGCTTGTAGGAGAGCTACGCACATGATTTCAAGAACATTACTTACAGCAACAATAGCCGGTCTTTGCGTGGTGGGCGCTGGTATGGCTATGAAACCAAAACCAACCCAACATTTTGATGGTGCAATTTCGCATACAGGACAAGACCCAGTCAACCGAAGTTTTGGAGATATTCCGCTCTCAACAACAAGGATCATTACTGGGCTAGCGAGACCAGTGCAGGTAACACACGCGCCAGGCGATTCGAGTCGAATTTTCATAGTTGAACAACGCTCTGGTAGCACTGGTCGTATTCGTATCTTTAATCTAGATACAGGAACGCTCAATTCCACTGCGTTTCTTAGTCAAACTGTAAGTACAAGTTCCGAACAAGGGTTACTTGGCTT
>Ga0209091_10003752_pt1 | contig 12102 bp, 9 predicted proteins | sample ArcticOcean_MG_C_6_FD_187438 | JGI IMG/M metagenome (GOLD analysis project Ga0209091, IMG submission 187438) | Marine microbial communities from western Arctic Ocean - ArcticOcean_MG_CB8_128 (SPAdes) (version 2) | ecosystem: Environmental > Aquatic > Marine > Oceanic | place: Arctic Ocean...
TTTTGGTACTCGATCCTATCAGTCACACAGCGGACCAAATAAAGCTTCCTCCAGGAAAAAATGCGCAACGATGGTGTGAGCAGACCTATAAGCCACTAGGCTCTGACGAAATAATAACATCTGTCGCGGCTAGAGGTCTTGGTTGCCCTGAACCTGGCATTATATCATTACATAAACCGGGCTATGTGAACCCCGTTAATCCTCATAATCCGATGATGGACGACACGGGTAAGGTGTGGTTGACGATGCAGATCCGTCGAGAATGGGGAGAAGATCTGCCTGAGTTCTGTCAAAAATCCGCGGTCATTGCCAATAACTACCATCATCGCCAGTTAGGTTATTACGACACATATACGGGTGAAATTGTACCGGTCGATACTTGCTATGGCACACATCATCTGCAGTTCGATGATAATGGTGTCCTATGGACAAGTGGTGATGCGAATGTTGTTGGCTGGCTGGATACCAAGCAATTAGATATAAATGATCCGGCATCCCTTGAAGTTGCAATGGGATGGTCAGAGGGAAAAATAGACACGGATGGTGATGGGGCTGGGGACAAAACAATCGTAGGTTTTAGATACGGTGTTATACCAAATCCAAGCGATGGCAAGGTTTGGTGGGCAATGCCTGCCGGAGTCTATTTTTCAAAACCGGGAGAGCAGGGTTATATCTTAAATTATGATCCGTCAACAGATAAACACGAAGCCTATATCCCTCCATTTCCTGGTAACGGACCACGCGGAATAGACGTGGATACTAATGGGTTAATTTGGACAGCTCTTGGTGGTAGCGGCCATCTTGCCCGTTTTGACCGTGGTCTATGCAAACAAACCTGGGGTTCTGGAGACCAATGCCCAGAAGGTTGGCGTTTGTGGAAAACTCCCGGGCCACAATTTAAAAGTGAACAGATAGTAGCCGGCGGCGGTTCCAATGACATGCATTACTATATCTGGGTTGATCGATTCGATGCTCTCGGTATGGGAATAGACACAGTCATTATAAACGGCACTTCATCTGATTCCTTGATTGCATTTAGTCCGAAAACCGAGGCTTTCACAGTTATCCGTATTCCCTATCCACTAACCACATACACCCGAGGCGTTGACGGACGTATCGATAACACAGAACTAGGTTGGAAGGGAAAGGGACTGTGGTTCACAAATGGTCAATCTCCTGTATTCCATTCTGAAATTCCAGTCTCATATGTCGGGAAAGTTCAGCTAAGGCCTCATCCATTAGCATATTGACCAGCAGGTGAATGTTTTACTGGAAACGGATTTTAGTGTCATTTATCAATAGAGGGTAAGCTAATGCCTACAACCACAACTCCGGTGGATTTCCATAAACGGTACCCGCAGCTTGGGACTGATGCCGTCAGTACAGATATTTACTGGAAACCTGAGATATTCGTAAAAGAATTAGAAAGTATCTTTCGTCCGGCATGGCACTACGTCGGAAGAGAAGAACAAATAGAAAATGTAGGAGATTTTTTTGTAAAGGAGCTTGTCTCATTTGCGACTTCGGTGTTGATCACCCGAGATAAAGAAAAACATGCGCGTGCTTTTCTAAATGCCTGTGTCCATCGCGGGAACCAATTAGAACTAAAGGATGAAGGCCGTAGAAGTGCTTTTTACTGCAAATTTCACGGTTGGAGTTATGGGCTAAATGGTGAAATTGAGCATATTCCCGATGTTGAAGGATTTCCAGCATTGGACTGTAAAGACCTGAGATTAAAAACACTGAAAATGGATGTCTGGCAGGGCTTTCTATTCGTATGTTTAGAAGATAAGCCCGAACAAACTTTGCAAGAATATCTTGGGCGTCAAGGAAAAGACTTAGAGGGATACCCATTTAATAAGTGCACAACTAAATTTAAATTTGAGGCGACCATCAACACAAATTGGAAAACAATGATCGACTCTTTTTGTGAATCCTACCACCTTCCGGCCCTGCACAATAGAACCATAAAAACAACTATGGCCGGACCAAATAATCCACTTGGTCGAGCGGGAGATATTAAGATAAAAGGCGTTCATCGTGCGCTCGCACAACATGGAAACCTTAAGTATCAGCCAAAACCCGTTCAATCGCTAGGTATGAGATATTCTCCTGGAAGCGCTATAACTAGTGGTGGTAAAGGTGGTAAGGAACAGCCCAAGGGCATAAATGAGAATCAGTCATCTGACTGGATATTCGACGTCAACATTTTTTTTCCTAATCTCATGTTAGCAATGACTCCTAGTATGTATCTGGTACATCAAGTGTGGCCACTAGCCGCTAACAAGACAAGATATGAGCTCTCAGGCTACCTGCGGCCGGCAACTAACGCGGCGCATCGTTTTGGACAGCAACAAACTATTGTTGAGCTTCGAGATGTTGTACTTGAGGACTTTCGATTGCTCGAACGTCAACAAAAAAATATTGAAACGGGCATGATTAAGGAAATTTATTTCCATGATCACGAGATGCTTTTGCGTTATCATAACTACACCATTCAATGCAAAATTCAGGGCGTGGCCAATAATCTGGAAGAGGCTACTCGATGACTATTGTGACCTCTCTGATGTTGCCGGCCGAGTTTAGTGATCTAGAAGTTTGGTGCGACAAGTGGTGCTTGCCTAACTTTAAAGATAGAAACGATCGGCGTTATGAAACCCCTTTTAGCGAAATCCGTGCATTTTATACCTGCATGATTTGTCGTGCAGACGATGCTCTTAGTTATCTATCTAAATTCCAACTCGGAGAGTTAGACTTATATCAAGAAAATCTACTAAGACTAATGCTAGCACTTGCTGAGATAGGGCCGGCGGTTGAATGGTTTGGTGAGTCTCAGGTTCCAGATGGTTACGATCCGCAGAAAATCCCACTAGTCGTGCACATCCCTGAGAACTATCCGCAATAAATGGGCTTTACATATAAGTCGCAAGGATATTGATTATAGAATATTTGGAACTCTGTGCCTTATACGTCATTAAAAATTATATAGTATAAACGCAAATTCTCTAATCTCCCCGATTGCTTTGAGAAAAAGATTGATCATCCAAATCTAAAAACTTAGTAAAACGATATTCTTAGACAAGTCTAAACGACGTAAATACAAGAATAAGCTCGCATGTAAGTTTATTCTTGTAACGGTTTGAAAATCCAAAAGAATTCATAAAAGCATATACAACTATGGTCATAGGGGTAATGAGCATGATTAAGTTCATATCGATAATTTTATTTGTTGGCGCATTCGTTAATGGATTTGGTATTTCAGCAGTTTATGCACAAGAATCTATGGCTGAAATCGAAGAGATTACCGTTACCGCTAGGAGACGTGTTGAGTCTATTCAGGATGTACCAATAGCAGTAACGGCGGTGAGTGGGCAGCTCATTGAAGATATACATCTTGCTAACTTAATCGACATCGGTAAGGTTTCTCCAAATGTGGTTTTTACCTCCCAGAGTTCCGGAGGCCAAGCGATGGGCGTCTCGATTAGAGGTATTGCTTTTGATGACCTCGAGAAAAGTTTTGAGCCTACGGTTGGCATCTCGCTAGATGGTATGTTCATGGGAACGAACTCTGGTATGAACCTTGATCTTTGGGATGTTGAGTCTGTTGAGATTTTGCGCGGTCCGCAGGGCACCTTGTTTGGCCGAAATACAATCGGCGGTGTTGTGAATATACGGCGTATGAAACCAACTGGTGAACTTGGCTTCAAAGCTGAGGTTGATGTTGGCCGCTATGATAGAGAGGACGTAAAAGCGGCGCTCAATTTTGCGATAATTCCTGGAAAGGTCGCGGGAAAAATTAGTCTGCGGTCCCTGCAGGGAGGCGGATTTCAGCATAACATTGCAAGAAACGAAGATGTTAAAGGAAGAGATCTTATCGGGGGTAACGTAAGTGTGTTATTGACACCCACTGATGCATTCGAAGCTTTATTGCGTATAGATTTTTATGATGATAAATCGGAGGGGCCAGAAAACCTAAATATGTCGGGTCCCAGTGAGGCTCTTTGTAGCGCATTTGGCCTTGGGCCTCTCGGATGCAGAGATACATCTTACGATGTAGCTGCGGCAGACAACTTTAAAACTAGTGTGGTCCCCCAAAGACATCTGAACTTCATTGATGGGCAAAATGCTACTTTAGAAGTCAATTGGGATCTGGGTAACTATCAGCTCACTTCGGTCACAGGGGCGCAGGATTTTGACGAACTGCTCGACGTTGGCTTTGAGGGCGCTTCTATGGCCGTTACTCAATTTGTAAGACCGCAAGAATATGAGCAGCTCAGTCAGGAATTTCGAATTTCTTCGGACGCCTTAGATTCTAAATTGGATTATGTAGTAGGACTATTTTACTTTTCTAATGAGTATACCACCACCCAGAATTTTGTATTCTTTGGTAGCACAGCCCAACTCTTTACCTCCAATCAAGAGCTTGACGCAATTGCAGTTTTTGGTGAGGCTAACTATCAGCTATCTGATGCACTGTCGTTTACTATTGGGGGCCGCTATACGGACGAGGAAAAGAAATTTGTCCATGATCATCCCATAGAGGGAACAGGACCATTTTCATTTGAGGGGACTGAAAGTTGGAGCGAGTTCACTCATCGCCTTGGTGTGCAATACAGTTTCAGTGGGGATTTAATGACCTACGCGAGTTGGGGAACCGGATTTAGAAGTGGCGGTTGGAACGGAAGGCCAGCGACGATAGGTGGTGTCGGCCCTTATGATCCTGAAACCGTAGAGAATTATGAGATTGGGATACGCTCCGAGCTGGCAGACGGAAGACTAACCTTGAATGCCACCGCATTTAAGATGGATTACGATGATAAGCAGGAGTTTAACGTTGTTGCAGATCCCGTGACTGGTCAATTTGATACTAAAATTGAAAATGCAGCTAAAGTGAGTTATGAAGGTTTGGAAATTGAAGGTCTTGCTCGGCCGTCAAGTAACCATGACTTAATATTAAGATTTTCACTTGGTCTTTTAGATTCGAAATTCGACACAAGAATGCGAGATGGAGTGAATGTAGCGAATCAGACAGCGACACTCTTTGCTCCAGACAAGACCGCAAGTATTGGCTTTTCGTATAACCGACCGTTGTTTGCTACATCCAGTCTCAACCTAAGTGGCGGTTTAAATTTCGTCGATAAGCATCGGGGTAGAACAGAAATACCCATGGAGCCGATCGCTGATGGTAGAGATGTTGTGCCAAGTCGCAGAGAACTTGATCTCTCAGCCACTCTGGAAACTCCCATCGGTAGCAAAAGTAAGTTTTTTGTTTCGGTCTACGGCACTGATCTTTTAGAAGACGGAGGTTTTGCTGATCGTCCAGTCGAAATTCGACCACTTTTCTTTGTTGCAGGAATGCGCGTTCGGCGCCAGTACGGAGTCAGATTTGGGATAGAGTATTAATTTCTGCGTCGGATATATAGTTGTGGGGCTCTAAAACTAACAGTGCACCATACTCGTACTTGGCATACTGACTAAAACTTAGTAACACTGTTTGTGTTTGCCGCCATAGGTTCATCAAATTAGAACAAACATGTTACACAGTTGATTGCCAGTGCTTACGATTATTCAAACGACATGTACTACCTCAGCTCAGCGAACGCTGCAATAGTGTGTTCTCACCGAAGAGCGCCGCCCAGAGGAGGGCTGAACTGCCATGTTAAGCAACGACTATCTGCGTGATGTACATGAAATTCGTAACCTCAAGCACACCTATTGCGAAATAGCTGATCGCTGTTGTTCGCAGTCGGGAGCGCGACTGGCCGCGGATGAGATCATTCAGCTATTCGTGGAGGACGGCGAGCTGGAGGTGCCGATCGAGTATGGCGGCCGCCAGGTCGGTCGGCTGGCGATTCATGCGTTCTGGATGCAGCAATCTGTTGTGTTCAGCTTTGCAGATCATCTTGTTTTAAATGAACGGATTGATGTAAATGGCCTTGAGGCCCTTGGTCTATGGAAGAACGTAATTCCGGTTACGACATTCGTCGAGGGCAAGCCAATCGCGCAATGGATACTCGGTGACTACGCAGATGAATACGTCAAAGTCGATGGGCGGTGGCGAATCAGGACTGTCAAAGTTAGTATCAGGCGTGTTTTTGGTCGCGATGAAGTCGGCATCTACTGAAGCGGTATTCGCTGATGGACCAGTAAATACTTAAAATTTGCTTCATCAGTAAAACCGTAAGCTAAGACAAACCAATAACGTTCTGAGGCAAGAATAGCCCCAATATTCATCTTATTCTTGTGATATCTAAAGAACTCAGAAGATTCCAACAAATCATCAAGAACCAAGGCAATAGGACGATTTACGATGGTCAAGTTAATATTATTTGTTATCAGTTTTAGTGTATACATTAGCGCAATTACTATGGCGGAAGCCGCCGAACCAGAGATTTCCCTGCGCACGTCAGAATCCAATATAGAGGAAATTATCGTCACCCAGGCGCGAATGCGTTCGGAAGTGGTGACTGAGACCCCCGTGGTACTTCGTGCTCTATCGGGCGGGATACTTGACAGTAAAGGCGTTACCGACCTAAGTGGTTTGCGCGATCTACTTCCTAATGTCCATGTCTACCCCAACTACCTTACTCCCGTCATTTACATTCGCGGTATCGGGAGCAATGGTCAGGATGCAGGACTAGAGCAGCAGGTAGGGCTATTCATCGATAACGTTAACTACGGTGCGGGACACTGGGTGAGCGGAGCCTATGTAGACCTGGACAATCTTGCAGTACTAGAGGGCCCGCAAGGGGTGTATCTCGGCAAAAACACCATTGCAGGCGGGATCCAGATCAAGACTAAAGATCCGGGAGACGAGTTCGAAGCCTACTTGAAAGCAGGCAGCGAATTCGAAGCCCAAGACCTCTATTTGGAAGGCATGATCTCCAGTCCGATCAACGATTTACTTGGGGTTCGCCTAGCGGCGCGTACTTCCAATATGGAGGGATGGGCCAACAATGTCGTCACTCAGGAAAGAACTCCTGAACAACGCGATCGTTTCGTTCGCGCAACGATCCTCTGGTTGCCTGCGGAGAATGTCGAGGCAAATCTGAAACTGACATATAATGACTACGAAGACAACGGCTCAGTTGCCTCGCGTATGACCTTGCTGGGTTGTGGGCCCAGTAACCAACCAGGGCTGACTGCCCTAGCACCGGGTTTTTACATCTGGCCTGGATTCGCATTCGGTACGCCAGACGCGACCGTCAGTGGAGGTGCGGCCAATTGTGGGCGCAATTTCGATTTCTCGAACGCGCTCTTGCCCAAAAATCGTCAGAAGCCCTTCGCTAACATTACAGGCAAGTCGATGACCTTTAATCTGAAATGGTACACAGGCTATGGTGATTTCACATCGACAAGCTCGTGGAACGATTTCGTGATGGATAACCTGTTGGTCGTTGGCGGAACCACGTTCGAGGATGGGACTGGGGCTATTCCCGCCATCGAAAACAGTGCGAACGAAACTTGGTCCCAAGAGTTCCGATTCCAGTCTCGCTTCGATTCTTCGGCGGTAAATTTCCTGGCCGGCGTGTACTTCCAGAAGACTGACCTGAAGCTCAAACAGGCCTTCGCTCTGGTACCTGGCTTAGTCAACGGTAATTTTGTCGAATCGGAACGGTGGAGCACCGTAAACCATAGCGGTTCACCTGGCGACAGCCAAGCGGTCTTTGGAGAAATTCAATGGAAGCCGTTCGACACGCTGGCAGTTGATTTCGGTGCTCGGTACTCGATCGAAAATAAGGATTTTTACTGGGTTAACGATTTTGTTGCGCCAATCTTTACAGGAGCGTTCGAGCCATGCTGTGAGCCGTTGCTGGGAAGCCAAAGTAATCGCGACTTCTCTCCGCAAGTCATCGTATCGTGGATGCCAGACGAAGACTTCATGTTTTTCGCCGCATACAAGACTGGTTTTCTTGCAGGCGGATTTCGGGGTACCGGCGTCCGGTCGGCCAACCAATCGGTCAGTGATTTTGAGTTCGGCTCGGAGGAAGTAAAAGGTGGAGAACTCGGAGCTAAATTCTACCTTTCTGACCGACAGGCCCAAATTAATGCCTCGGTCTTCTACTATCGGTACACCGATTTGCAGGTGACGACATACAATCCGGAGACGACGGCCTTCTCGATCCAGAACGCAGGCGTGTCGATCAACAGTGGGGCACAGATCGACGGGGTATGGAATTTGGTTTCCGGCTGGACCTTGAGTGGCAATGTGTCATTCCTGGATTCCTACTACGACGAATTCCTCGGCGCCTGTCTTCCCATCACTCCAGAGTTGTGCACGGTCAAGGTGACAGGCACCGGTTTAGGAACCGGGGTACCGCAGGCATTTCAGCAAGATTTTTCCGGCGACGCGACCGACAATGCTCCACGGTGGTCAGGTCGAGCGGCATTGGATTACGTGCACTATTTCGACAATAAAATGGTCCTACACATGGGCGCCGGAATCAACTTCTTTGAAAAGTACCGCGTCAACCAATTTCCCATTCAGCCCAGCCATAACAAGGTGAACGCGAATATCTCTATTGGAGACGGACAGTGGTCCTTGGCATTAATCGGGGTTAACCTCACAAATGAATTCACCTGCGGACAGGCCGCGGGGAGAACTCTCGCGACGGTATCGTCGGAGTTCTTCTGTTTTGTCGATCGAGGCAGACAGGTTAAAATGGAGGCCAAGTATCAATTCTGATGTATCGCCGGAGGCGCTTTCGGTCGGGCATGTACCTGCGATATGTATATTTGCTCTCGCAGTATTTTTTTTCACCTTCGATCCTCTGTTGAGGCTTGTCCCTGAGTTCGGCACCACTTTGAGCTAAATTGTGACTGCTTCCGCGCTACAGGAAGCGGTCGTGGTGGCTCATTATGTGCGTGGTATTGTTCCTATATCGATGGCGCATGAAATAATTAGTTAGACTAGAACGCCAAAGGGGTAGTTTGTACGTTATAAAAATCGAGGAATGACCCTCACCGCGTGCGGAAAATTGGTACGCGTCGTTCTCGGTTTTATTGACACAAGGACAACCCAGTCCATCTAAATAAGTTGCCATCTATGAAAAACCCCACCCCAGAAAGCGCTACGCCGAGTGATCGCAATTCTTTTCATCAGGGAATTTATAGAATCGGCGGGTCGTACGCAAAATATGTACTGGGCATGCTTATGGTCATGTACGTGATAAATTTACTAGACCGACAAATTCTAGCAATTCTCGCTGAAGAAATAAAAGCAGACCTCGGGATCAGTGACTCCCAAATGGGCTTTTTATATGGCACCTCTTTTGCGGTATTTTATGCGGTGTTTGGCTTGCCTCTGGGGCGCCTGGCCGACCTGTGGGTCCGTAAAAGCCTTATATCTATCGGCCTAGTCGTATGGAGCGGTTTTACCATGCTGTCCGGCACAGCCGGCGGCATTGGAAGCCTAACCCTATACAGGTTTGGGGTTGGCGTCGGTGAAGCTAGCGCAACACCATCAGCCTTTTCGCTATTGTCTGATTGGTTCCTCCCCACACAACGGGCGACCGTGCTAGCACTCTATTCAAGTGGCGCATACATCGGCATGGGGCTGAGCATGTTCGCGGGTGGCTGGATTGTCGACAACTGGAACCTAACCTATCCCGACATCGCCGACGCACCATTCGGCATTAAAGGCTGGCAGGTCACCTTTTTGATCATTGGCATCCCGGGAATCCTGCTGGCCGCTTTATTCAGCACCGTAAAGGAGCCAGTCCGAGGGTACAGTGAAGGCATAGTCGGCCAACAAACTCATCCACATCCCTTTAGAGAAAGCTGGCAGGACCTAACGGCCATTATTCCCCCGTTTTCCTTCGTTAGCCTATATAAAAAGGATAATGGTGGGCGAGTGTTTTTAACCAACGTTATGGTTGCTGTGGGACTCATCTGGACTTGCGGCTGGCTGATTTGGGCGACCGGCAGCATTTCACAATGGACTGTCATTGGCATTGGTGTCTATACAGTTGTTAGCTGGGCTCAATCACTGAAGTTACGCGACCTGCCGACTTACACACTGATTTTCCGCAGCCGTGCCATGATCTATGCCAATATAGCCTTTCCGACAGTAACCTTTATCACCTTTGGCTATGCGCTTTGGATGGCGCCTTACCTTATACGAAGGTTTGATGTAGATCTGTCTGAAGTGGGCATGGTACTCGGGCTGTCCACTGCCATCGGTGGCGGCCTTGGGGTTGCCTTTGGCGGCATTATGGCTGATTTTCTCAGGCGCCAGGTTAGCCCAGACGCGCATACCTACATGCCGATTGTCACGGCGGTATTAACCTCGGCATTGGCTCTGGTGGTGTTGAATACCGATGATTTGAACACAGCTTATATGGCCAATGCGGCGCTGCAATTTGTCGCCGTGCTCTGGAGTGGGGCTGCTTCCGGTATTATTACCAGCTTGGTATTACCTCGGATGCGAGCCTCAGCGGCTGCATTTTATTTAGCGATGATCACCTACCTAGGTCTTGCATCAGGGCCCTACCTAATTGGCTACCTTAGCGACAGTTTTGCCGCTAACGGCATGTCCAGTGCGGAAGCTTTAAGGCAAAGCTTACAGTTAGGGCTATTAGTTTTCATCGTCGTTATCGTATTTTCCGTTTTAATGAAACGGCATTTGCTGACAGACCTTGAGAGCCGGCAGGAGCGAGCCCACGAAGTGGGGGAGCCTATATAAAAGAGGTAATTTTGATTGGCAATGTCGCGATCTATACAGCAAGATCAGTGTTCAGAGCGGCAGGCTGCGGTGGTGACCACGCCCTATGACGACATACATCGGCGTTAGCCTCTGGTTGAGGTCAACGTCCTCAGAGTCACTAGTTGGCTTCATGGCGCTAGGTGTGCAGCAAAAGACAGTTGTAAAATTCTATCGTATCAAAAGATTATTGTTGGTAAATGTTTTATGAGTCAACATCCTATTCAGGAGTAGGTATTGGAATTCGATGTACTCAATAGATTTTTGGCATATACAGACAACATTTAAAAGGGTTTTATATGATATTGTCTAAGAAATTCGCTAGCCCTTGGATAAGTGGTTTCAATTGAGAAACTATCCACAGCAGCGAAGTTTATGCAACTTAGGTTAGGCTGCGCAGGTGGGTTATGGGGCAGGCTTTGAAATGGGTCTACTTTGTATCTACGCAGGAACAGTAACAACCATAAGAACTCAGCAGACTCCCCCGCCCGCTATGCTAATTTGTAGGTGCAGAAAAACGTGGATTGACTAAAAAGGGAGATATAGAGGACAATTTTGCTACAAAGCAGCTACAAAAAAGCCCCTACAAGTCAGTACCTATAGGGGCTCTAATGATTGGCGGAGAAAGAGGGATTTTCTGTCCCGCAAGGCATAAAGTTGTTCTATTTCAGGGGGTTATCTTCTATATAATACCATTACTAATACTATACTCATTCCATCTAACCTGTTGATATCTCTATATATTTTAGTTTAGATTATTTCTTATTGTGCCAGTGGCACACTTACAAGTCTTGCTTGGCTATCGCACCTAGTGCTACTAGCACAAATCCTATTACGTACAGTATCATAATTGCCTCTTAGTTTGTGAGCGACAATTATATTAGTAACGACTAATGCCTTCTGCCTATGTGTCAGATGCGTATGGCACATGGCATTTACTTGGACTTCTTACGCTTCTTCTTAGTCGCTTTCTTTGGGCCTTGGTTCAAGACGCGTTTGAGTCGCTGTATTCCGGTCATGGCCGTTTGGCGCTGTGCGGGGCTGTTGTCACCCCAGCCGGTATCAGGTACTTTAGCGTTGTCTGGTTCGTTGCCACGCTTAGTCGGCGTCACTTGCGCACGGTGCTGGCTATTGGGCGCAAAGACTCTTGGAAGCGGGTGAGATTGACGCGCGGTTTAGCCACCAGAGCTGCCAAGCTTTCCAATTTAACGCCCACATAAAAGGCGGAGCGTCAGCGACGTCCAGCGCAATGAAGTGGAGCGATTTTTGATGTGCTTGTTAAGCATTTTGGTCAAAGCTAACAGGTTCATTGTTTAGTTGGCGGACAACGACTGTACCTGCAAGTTTGTCATGGATACCTTGCTTACGCTTGTCTATGCCAGCCCAGATATAACCTAATA
>Ga0209091_10003761_pt1 | contig 12090 bp, 13 predicted proteins | sample ArcticOcean_MG_C_6_FD_187438 | JGI IMG/M metagenome (GOLD analysis project Ga0209091, IMG submission 187438) | Marine microbial communities from western Arctic Ocean - ArcticOcean_MG_CB8_128 (SPAdes) (version 2) | ecosystem: Environmental > Aquatic > Marine > Oceanic | place: Arctic Ocean...
GCGGCTCCGTCTTTGACAGATGAACCAATAGCAATTTGTGTTCCACCTTGGACAGTTCCAGCTGTAAGGTCGGAAACAGCAAACAAAACCTCGTCTGATGGGCGAAGCTCAAGATTGATCTTGACTTCGTGGTACTGAAGTGCAATCAATGGCAAGGCAAGTCCAGGGTTACGGCAAAACCAGAACTGAAGTGGGATGTAAAGCGTAGTTTCAGGAAGTGCATTACGAGGGGCACATACTGCGGCTGGGACATCAGCTGCGGCACAGGCACTGTCAACATCAGCGAAAGATGGATCAATCAAGTAAGTAAGTTGGGTGGTTTGTCCAACCATCTTGTTGTATCCACGCTCCTGCTCGGCGGTGAGGGTAAGCTGGTTCCAGATGTGCATCCAGTCACCATACTGTCTGTCGATGCGTTGTCCTCCAATCTCAACTTCAACCATTGAGATAAGTTGCTCACCAGGGTAGTCTAACCAACGAGCGTAAGTTTTTTCGCATTTACCTGCGTCAGTTCCACAGCAACCTTCTTGGCCAATCTCTGGGAGAGTGACCTGAAGGTAGGTGCGGTATGCAAGATCACCATTTCTGGAGATAGTGCATTGGACTCTGCGGCCGAAATCGGCTTGTCCGTTAAAGGTTTGTTCAATTGATTCCATAGCAAAGTTGGTGTGTCTGCGGTATGTAACTTTCCAGAAAGTAATCTGTGGATTACCTGTAAGATAAACGTCTTGTGCGCCATAGGCAACGAGCTGCATTAATCCTCCTCCCATTAGTTATACTATTGCTAAAGAAAAAAAAATTTTCGTTTTAATTTTAATTTAATTTAAAGTTATGGTAAGGCACAAAAAAAATAATGTTTTATTTAACATTATTTTTCCTTTGATTTTGGTTAATTACATTTGATTTATAATTTTGTTTATATCGAAATTATTTTCCAAAAATTGTTTTAAATAATTATCTAAAAAAACTTCTTTCTGTCCTTCATGATTTTTTGTGAAAATATACATATTATTCTTTTTCTTTATCCGCCACCCTTCTTCTAAAGCATTATAAAGAAATGCCATCTTGTGTAATTTAATAGCATCAATTTGCATAGTATTATTGATATCTTTGTCAATATCCATTAAATATCGGAGAGAAAGATAATATTAAAATTTAACTTTATTTTGAACATTAACAAAATATATAATTAAATAAAAGAGATTAATATACTATAATGCCGTCCTTTAAACCAAAAGCCAATAAAAAAATATTGGTATCAAAAAAATCCAATGTCACCGTTGATAGTAAACATCAGGAAAAGATGATAGAGTTTAAAAAAAATGAGAATACAATAATACCTAAATTAAAGGAGGAACGAAAAAAATATAAGAATAAATTAAAAACAAAAAATTTATCAATTGATGAAACATTGGAACTAAAAGATAAAATTAGACAACATGCAAAACAAATTAACCACTATGAAAAGGAGCGTAAAAATTATTTACTGGATAATTCCAAATATGTATTTGATTATTATGAAAAAAAAAAGGAATTGGCAGATGGAAATGATAGCAAAACAAAGGTATTGTTTTCATTTTTTAATAAAAAGAATGAAACAAAATCTAAAAAACAAGAAGTAAATAATACTCAAAAATATCTTAATAATATCGATGAATCTTTTTTAAATATAAATGATTATATTCATTTACACGAAGTGTGCGATAAATGCAGCGGTGAATTAATCCCGGTAGAATCGGAAGGTGTAATGATTTGCAAAGTTTGCTCCCATCAAATTAATTTTATAATAGAACACGAAAAACCATCATATAAAGAACCACCTAAAGAAGTGTGTTTTTATGCTTATAAGCGCATAAATCATTTTCGTGAAATATTGGCTCAATTTCAAGCAAAAGAGACTACACAAATCCCGGATGAGGTACTCACAAATATTACATTGCAAATAAAGAAGGAGAGGATAACGTTAGCACAAATGACTAATAAAAAAGCGAAAGATATTTTAAAAAAGTTAGGATACAATAAATATTACGAACATATTCCTTTTATTAAAGATAAATTAGGTATAAAACCACCTATTATGAAACCTCGATTGGAAGAAACGTTATGCTGTCTTTTTATGGATATACAAAAACCTTATGCTAAACATTGCCCCGATGACAGGGTGAATTTTTTAAATTACTATTATGTACTATATAAAATGTGCGAATTACTAGGAGAGAATCATTTCTTATCTTTTTTTCCAATGTTAAAGGATCCCGTAAAGCGTATCGAACAAGATGATATTTGGAAAAAAATTTGCAAAGAATTGCAATGGGAATTTATCCCAACAATATAATTCTTATTACAATAAAAATTATATGAATATTAACTTAACGAGGGAATCCAACAAGGTTCGCTCCCATTCCAAATCCGGCTCCCGATCGTGCTGATACAGCCATACTTGGTACATAAGTATCTAAAATACTGAATGTTGCAGCAGCTGTCAAAGCAATAAGCATAACCTCATCTAAATTCATGGAGCGTTTTGGGATTGCGTAGGCTGCGATGGCAACCATGATACCTTCAACAACGTATTTAACGATGCGTCTGACGAGTTCGCCAATGTCTAAAATTTGTCCTAATTGTCCGAGCATTTATATAATTCAGCAAGAAAAAAAATATATATATGCAATAAAAAAACTTAAAATAATATGACTAGAAATAAAATATAATGACAGATAAAAATAGCTATGAGAACCAATTTTTGTCCAAAGGAGTTAATAATCCTAAATATGTTGATTTATTGGAGGAAGATAAACCAATTGCAGGACAGAAATATTGTTGTGTGAGTTTTGTATCACCGGAAAAAATTCTAAAAAAGAAAGAACTGTTTTACTTTCAAGAATTCCTAAAACATTGGGATTTTACTAAATCAACAGAAAAATTCACACAATTTCTAAACTTTCTTGCTTTTAAATATAATCTGAATTTCGATAAGGTTATGGTTGATTTTCAAGAATATACTAAATCAGAATCGGACAAACTTGTCAAAACCACCCTTGATGATGATTACAAAAATTTCGTTGATGCTAAAGAAGAAACTCTAGAACAAGATTTTAATACTGCATTTGATTTTCAAACGAGTACTCGGGGAATTAAAATACGAGGAGCATACCCTACACAACAGGAAGCTGAGTTAAGATGTAGGATGCTTAGAGAGGTAGACCCAAACCATGATGTTTATGTGGGTCCGGTGGGTTTGTGGATGCCTTGGAATCCGGAAGCGTATAAAACAGGTCGTGTGGAATATTTGGAAGACGAGTTAAATCAATTGATGAGTGAAAAAAATTTGAATGAGAAACAAGCCAAGGTTGCATTTGAAAAACGCGTTAGGGAATCAAAACGCGCTGCCATTGCAGAAAATGTCAAAATTGCACAGGATAGTGGTAATAAATTAACGCAAAATATCGATAGTGAAGGTAATTTAATTGGAGTTGCTAATATGAATACTACTGAAGCAGGATTAAATGGTGAAGTATCTTCTGCGGATATTAGAAAAGAACTTTTTGAAGGAGCCAACGTTAGAACGCGCGAGTCTGACAAAGCACAAGAAGCCGCACAAGAAGCCGCACAAGAAGCCGCACAAGAAGCCGCGCAAGAAGATAAAGTGGATTTGGAAATCACTGAAAAGAAAGAAGATTAAATAATTTTATAAAATTGATTATAAAATCATATGTTTATTGTAATTAAAGATGAATGCCAATAAACCAAAACTTAATTTTACTGATAAATTACCACCAATGACAATAGTAATTGACAATGCGATTATTGAAAATACTCCACATAGTTCTAATACCCAAGTTAAAAAGAAGAAAACTCCTAAGAGATGTCAATTAAAAGGCTGTAAGAAAAAGTTGTCAATCACTGCATTCGATTGTAAATGTAAAAAGAGATTTTGCAATTTACATATATACTCAGACAATCACAATTGTACCTTTGACTATAAAAGTTTATATAAACAAAATTTAATTGATAGAGCAGAGTTGGGAGGAGGCGAAGTTGATAAGGTAGGAGAAAGAATTTAAATTACCAGCGACTTTTCTTGACGTTTATCCGTGGCCCTTTTCTTTGCGCTTTGGGATCAAATGTTTCCTCGTCGTCGTCAGAACCAATATCTTTTGACATTTCCCAAAATTCCTTAGAACCGAGTTTAAAATCTCGATGCGCATCTGCCTTATACCAAAATATTTGGTCATCTAATTTATTAGATTTGGCATTATTGGCTATTACCAAACATTCATAATTTTCCGTACATTGATCCATCACTTGACAAAAGCTCTCAAATGTTGGAAACATACCGGCATAATTTTCATATATGCGTTTTCTATTGTTAATATAAGGTTCGCGAAGAATAAAAGTATAATCTATATTTGTTCTTAGATTTGGAGGAACCCCTAAAGGGTATTGCATTGTTATAACTAACATTATTTTCCAATGACGACCATTCATGAACAGAAGACGCATCAATTTATCTCGGGCCCAACTATTATCATATAAACAATCATCTAGAATAACAAATGCTCTACCATCTATATTACTTCTTCCGTATGCAGCAACCTCTTTGTTTATTTGTTTAATGACCATTTTTTGCCGTTTTAAAATATTCTCAATTATAGCAGTATTATATTCATCGTGGATAAATAATTTAGGAACCATCTTAGAATAAAAACCATTTCCCGCTTCTGTTCCCGAAATAACCGTTCCTATTGGGATATCTTGATGGTGATACAACAAATCCTTTACTAAAAAAGATTTTCCTGTATCACGCCGCCCTATTAAAACGATAACGGGTCCCTGAGTCTCACTCGATTTGTATTTGATATTTTTCATATCGAACTTTTTTAATTCCAAATTCATATTATTTTTCATTTATATTAAAATTAATATGAATTTACGCAATAAGTTTAAAGCTTATATAAATTTTATCAATAAACACTAATGTTTAACTTATATTATAAAAAAAATGACAATGTCCCTCTTTTTAGTTCTCTGAACGACATAGGAATTTCTAATGCGCAAAATTATATTCCGCTTTACAACCAATTTTTTTCTCTTAAAGAATCCAATTACAAGAATCTTAACTTGAATCACAAATATCATATTACAAATGTGACAAAGACAGATAAACGCAATAAATTTAATTGTATTGTGAATGCCAATGGCAAAAACGAGAATAAATTATGTTTTTTTAAATTCTCTCCATTATTGGATCCTGTAAAATATATGGTGGGAAAATATAAAGATTTAGGGGAAACAGAACGCATCGCATTGCCGGAACTAACTGAAAGTATTTGTCATAAGAAAGTGCTTGACCCAAATAATTCGGCATATGCAGATAGTTTCTTTTCTTATTTAACAAGTCAGTTATATCATAATTGTTATTTTCCCCACGGTTTAGATTTCTTTGGGTCATTTCTTGGAATTCAGAAAAAATTTGTTTATAATGTGGCCGATGATATAGATTATTTACATAATTCAACCTATTTTCATAAAAATCAAGAAGATAAATTCAAACTTGAGAATATTGATCTAGGAATGTTAGTAGATTTTGATACAAGAAATTATAAGAAAAAACTGAATATTGGTAAAAATGTTAGTAACAAAAATATTGATTCTGTTAACAACGACGATTTTAAAGCAGTGTTTCATTTATCTGATATTTCTAGCAATAGTAATCCAACACAACCAGACCTGGTTTTTGAATTTGATTTACCTCACAACCAATCAAGAAAAACCGACTCGACTTGTTCTTCGCGATCATCAAATACACATTCCCAATGCTCGGATAATGAAGAGACCATTTCTTCCAACGATGACAGTGGTGAAGAAGAATCATCCACCATATCTAGTCTTGATTCGGATATAGAAGTCAATAGTGTATTGTTTGATTTTCCAACACAAGTAATATGCTTAGAGTGTTTAGATGGAACGCTGGACTCGTTATTGAATGAAGAAAATGAGATGGGTGCCGATGAATGGAGAGCCTGTTTATTTCAAATTATCATGATGTTAATTATATACCAAAAAGTTTTTCATTTCACTCATAATGATTTGCATACAAATAATATAATGTTTAAAAAAACAGAAAAGCAATTTTTATATTATCGATACAATCAAAAATATTATAAAGTCCCGACATTTGGAAAAATCTTCAAGATCATTGATTTTGGACGCGCTATATATAAATATCAAGGTCGTTTTATCTGCAGCGATAGTTACCATTCAAAAGGTGACGCGGCTACCCAATATAATTGCGAGCCTTATTTTAATCCGAAAAAGCCAAGATTAGAACCCAATATGAGTTTTGATCTATGTAGATTAGCGTGCTCATTATTTGATTATTTTGTAGAGGACCCAAATGATATTGACCCAATGGATCATTTGGCAAAATTAATGGTAGAATGGACACAAGATGACAAAGGTCGCAATATTTTGTACAAGAAAAACGGCGACGAAAGGTATCCCGATTTCAAATTGTATAAAATGATTGCCCGAACCGTACACAAACATACACCTCAGGCTCAATTATCAGGACCATTTTTCAATAAATATATTGTTCCGCGTAAAAAAGTTGGTAGGAAAACCAAATTTGTAGATGTGGATAAAATGCCTGACTTGAGCGAAACTGATAATACGGTCGTCCATTGTTAAAATTTGAATTTAACGATTAATATGAATAGCAATTCATATAAATCATGACACTTTTAATTCCACGGCCTTCCACACGCATTCCTGGTTTATGGTCAGGCTGTTGTTGCTGATGTGGTAGTCTACGTGCGTCATTTCTTGCTGCAGCTACACACCTCTTCTCTTCCTTTTTCTGGTTTTTCGGCGTTTTCTTTTCTTTATTTTTTTCTTTCTGGTTTTTCGGCGTTTTCTTTTCTTTCGGGTTTTTCTTCTTTTACCTCCCCTGTTTCGTCTGGTTCGTCGCATCATGTCCTTGGGGGAAACACTCTCTTTGGTCGACGGCCACAGCCGACCTACTTGTGAAGAGGTGTCGGTTTTAACAAGCTGGTTTAGACCGCTAGTATACGACACGCTGGCTCTTGGATATTTTGTTAACCCTGGCTTCGCCAGTCTACTAGTGGGTTTGCGAACTGCGACCGGTATGTTTTTGCTTTTTTGCTTCACGGTTGTATTTTTTCTTTCTTTTTTTTTCTGCTCTCGAAGTGATAACGGTTTAGTTGTACGATGGTTACTTCTCGGCCTTTGTTCGGCGTGGACGAGCGTGACCTCTGGCCTGTACACACCGCCAGTAGGGTTTAACATTTTTGCAATTTGTTCTGCTCGTGTTAATGGTTTGGACATATATATATATCTTCGATTTAAAAATCAGGAGGCGCTGTAAAAACTGAGGGAGCACCAAGAGTGGCTTTTAATGGTTCCAATTGTTGTATAATGAAATCGCCTCCCAATACACTTAAATATACCATGACAGCCTCTCGTAATAAAATTTTGAGCGGTTTGTTCTCTTTGAGAATAAATCTCATTTCTAAAAACCGCATTAGTAGATATAATCCCGCAATTACTAAAGCTCCCACAAATGTATATGTATTCATTAATATAATCCAAAAGAATCATATTAATATTTTACCGCATTACAAAGTTTCAACACCTGTTAAAAGAGGTGGTTTTTTAAGTGACAAATTGTTATCCAAAACTTGAACATCTAAAGCATCTAATTTTAAAGAAGGTGCGTCGCTGAAAATAGTCAATTTATCCCCATCATCATCTTCTTCCGCTTCGTCGAGTTTTCTTTGGTCGTTTCGGATTTTACTAATTTTCTCTAGTCTGTCGATGGTTTTTGGCGCAGCAATCTCTTCTGCTGGAGGATTATTAGTTGATGATAAATTTTTATTATAGTTAACAACGCTGTCAGTGTCATTAAAAGTTATAGTGCTCGTTTTGACAACTGGGGCATATTCTGTCTCTATTTTAACCGGCGTAATAACTTCTTTTTCGATCTGCAATTTATTCTCTAAATCTTTAATGGTATCTTCAATTTCTAATTTAAGCTGTCCGTCCTTTTTCTCTTCGAATACTTTTACAGTGTCATCCGATGTAGTATTGTCTACTCCTGATTTTATTGCGTCTGCGGCCTTCTTAATTTCTTCTTTAACTTCGGCAGAAATGGATTCTTGTAAATTGTTGGAAGCATCTGTTACTTTAACAGGTTCAACTATTTCTTCTTCTACTATTTCTTCTTCGGTTGTTTCATCCATATATGCTCTGAGAATTTTCTCAACAGGCATACTTTCTCTTACTGTATTTAATATACATTCTTTACAAATAGTTTCACATTCGCGAAAATTCTTTTGCTGTGTCAATGGTTCTATATCAGTTTCAAATAGGTAAACATTACTATAACATTTTCGAGCACATTTAATGTATACTTTATGAATAAAATCAGATATTTTTGGTATATCAATATCAATTTTCTTCTGTTTTGTAGCTACTCGTATACTAGTTAATACCTTCAATTGAGTGATATGCACACACGTCAATAAATCTTCTAAATAATTACACTTGCTTTGCTGAATAATTCTTTTTGTTTCATTATCGATGAGCTCTTGATTCCATTTGGGCACTCTAGTAAGAAAATTTTGAAAGGTCATTAAATATTTATCATATTCGTCATTATCTTTGCACAAAGAACAAGCTTCTTTAAATATAGACTGTAAACCTTGAATCAATAATGGTGTAAGGATATTTACAAGATTGGCCGAGTATTCATTTTTTGCTTCGCTCAATACAGAGGTATTATAATCATCCATTTACATTTCTTTTATATTTTCTAAATATAACTCCGGACGCATAAATACCACATTTATTACAAAAGATATTAGTAATATTTCATTTCTAAATTCTTTCCGAACTTTGTCGAAATAGATTAATATACCAAATTTTCTCTTGTTTTCAATCTTAGAACTATTATAAATAATTTGTATTATATCTAAAGCAGAATAGGCTTTCTCATACAATTTTGTAGAAAAGGCAATGCATTTTTCTATTGTCGTATAATTAGATTTTTTATCAACTTGATTAATTAACCAAGAATTTCGTTTATTATTTAATTTTTGATATTTCGCTTGTGTAAACTTTTTCTTATATAAATGTAGACTAGTCTCTTTGCCATCAATAATCGGTAAACGAACAAAGATATTGCAAAATCTAGATAAAATAGGTTTTAATAATTTATTTTGATTTTCAATAACTATAAAAAACCTTGTTGTATGACTAAATTGTTCTATACATCTTCTCAACGCAGATTGCGCATCCGTGGTTAATTTATCAGCGTTAAATAATACAATGCTCTTGAATATATTACCATGTTGGAGGTGAATATTTGTCTTGGCAAAGAATTTAAGTTCATCTCGGATAAATCGAATACCCTTACTATGCGCACAGTTGATATACATTACATACCGTTTGATATTATCCTCTGTCTTGTAAATATTGGTAATAAAGTAGCGCAGTATATATCTTTTACCACATCCCGATGGTCCATAAAATATAATATGGGGTATTTTTTTTTCTACAATAAATGTGTTTAGTTTATCCTTTATATCCCGATGTATATCTAATTCTACCATTACTAATAATTTAATAAATATGTTTAATATAACTTTTATATTAAAGTTATATCAAATTAAGCTACGCTGTATAATGATTTTGTGTAAGGATTGTTGTTAAACGCATTAAGTGTAGCTGGATTATTTCTTTCACAATCCTGCGAAACCTCTCTTATATTTCGACCCATTACTGCTCCAAATGTTGAAATATTTCCCGGTTGTTTCGGCATATTAGGGACTAATTGGTCTGGCTGAATACTGCCAATTTTACCTATTGAGACATTTTGAGTATCATTAAACAAAGACATGCTTCCCGTGTTTTCAAATGCGCCTTGTGCCGCTTCCAATACTTCTTTATTTGGATTTAAATTAGCATTATATGCAGCATTGTATACTGGACCAGCAGTAGACCAAGGCGTGGCACCCGCATCTCCCGTGTATGAACAACTCGTAGTATCACGCTGGTTAGTGATTGGCTGATATTCTGCGGATAAATAACCACCTTCGTTAACACCATACGTCCCTTCAACATTTCCATTCGGTCTAATATTCTCAATAGTTTGTTCCTTAATAGTCGTTTTAGTGCGGTCCGATGGATTCCAGACTCTCGCCTCATTGACACCATATGCACCCCCGGCATTACCGTTTGGTCGCATATTACCTATTACATTTTCTTTTCTGGATGGTCTCAATACATCTAAAAGTGGCGCAGTAATAGCCCGAACCCATCCATTTACAATGCCAAACTCATCCGCTTGCCTAGTTGTCGTGCGCGAATTAGGCAATACTTGGTATCCATCTTTACCATAGTCATCTTTTGTTGAGTCTCCTCCAGCCTTGTAGGTTTGGTTATAGGCAGGACCTTTGTATTTGTCGAATGAAGCAAGAACGGGTCTTCTGGATTTTCTAAAGTTCTGTTCCGCCATACCTGCTAAACTAGAACCGTCTTGATTACCATTTCCATTACCGAAATATTCACGACCCACATTACTTTTAATGGGTTGCATAACCTGAGCAGAACGATTTGTTGGACCTTTCTCTTGTCCCGTTGTCGTAAACCATCTATCGGGCGAATTCAAATAGAATGTATCTGGTCTATTTTTTTCAACTTTGCCTTCGTGACCTCTAACAAACATGCCTTGTGCAGGACCTTCATGATTTGCTAAACCAAATGTAACTTTTGGATTGGTTTTGGTTCTCAATTCATCTACCGTTTTTGGTAGCCATTGTTTACGGGCTTCCATGCCGGAATTAAATCCATTCGAACCTTCACTACTAAATCCTTTGTTTAATCCAGGACCGACTCTTATTTCTTCCCAAGGTTTCGTATTTGAAACATGGCGGGAAGGATTCATGCGCGATTGTATGAAGTCGCTTGTATTAGGTGTACCATGAGCCCAAGCCATATTTTTTTGCGGCTTAAATAGAGGAGCTTGAGCGGATTTTCTTATTTGTTGAGAACCACGTCCTTGCATTTGATCAAGCAAACCTTCATTTCCATTAAATCCTGTCGTGCGTTGCGTGACTTTGGACCCAAAAAAAGGCACCATATTATTATGTTTCATGTCGCATTTTTGCATTTCACTTCCCGCAAGCGATTGGAAAATTGCTGCATTTGTAGGGTCGCCACCATCCTCTACTTTTTTTTCATATACTTTTTGTTGGAAGTATCTATCTGTCGCTGCATTTGGTGCAGGATAGTATTTGGTGTTACTTGTTAATTCTGAATAAGTTGGTTTCGGATAATTTACAGGGGGGTTTACTGGTAAATGAGACTTTACATGCCCGGAGATTAATTCTTGTTGATGAGGCCCCGATACATTATCAAATCCTTCTTGTGGATGAGACTTCTTTTTATCGTTGCTTATCAACCACATTGCACCTAAAGCTACCATGGGAATTGCTATTTCTGCCATTTATATATAATGCAACATATTTTCTTACTAAATTAAAACAGAAAATATATTTATTTATTCATAGGACAAGGGATTTTTGGAGTAAAGTTATCGCGCTCTAAAAGCTGTGTATTAAGATTGTTTTGGAACGGCATACATACGTTTTCTTGAGGATTCAAGAAAAGCGGATATCTATTCGATTGTTCTAAATCTCTGTACAAAAATGCGGGATGTGTTGATCTAGACTGGGAGGTAAATTCCTGACCACAAGTAGGATACTCTTTTTTCGCGGAGAACACTACACCCGAGAAGGGGAATTCTTTTTTAGTGCAATCTTTTGAGAGCGGTCTTGTAATGCCTAAAAGATCACTGTTAATATCAATTGGTGCGCCACCGGGTACTCTGCGAAGATTGGTTCCCCACTCTTGCATACGGATTTGAGGGTCGTCGAAGAAGCAAGGTTTATTGCCCCAACCGGGTTTGTTGAGCATGTATCGTCCTGGTCCTGTAGATTCTTCTAAAAGCTTCTTTGTGCGGCATGGGTCGTAATTAAATCTTGTAAAAGACATGATATAATTATGTTA
>Ga0209091_10003764_pt1 | contig 12086 bp, 12 predicted proteins | sample ArcticOcean_MG_C_6_FD_187438 | JGI IMG/M metagenome (GOLD analysis project Ga0209091, IMG submission 187438) | Marine microbial communities from western Arctic Ocean - ArcticOcean_MG_CB8_128 (SPAdes) (version 2) | ecosystem: Environmental > Aquatic > Marine > Oceanic | place: Arctic Ocean...
TGGTAAATTCATCTTCTTTTTTATAAAATCTATTTAATTTAATAAATTCAATATCTAATTTTCTATTGTTTTCTATAAAATATTTATCAGTTAAAAACTTGGGAGATTTTGCTCCACCACTTATATAAGCAAATAATTCTCTTTGTAGAACGTTATTTTTTAATTTTATTTCATACATCGCTGGACTCATACTATTTGTAAGTAAAAACTTTTCATAAAGAGTTCTTTTAAAATTACCATTTTCATCTAGAAAGTTTTTATTTTTTTTAAGAGTTTCTGCAATTATTTTATCTGATACGATTAAGTTTAAATCTTTAATTTCAAGATTAAGTAAAGTGGCTGATACTAAAGAAGACAAAAGTTCCTCAATTACATTTTTATCAATATTCTCTTTTATTACTTGCTGACTTAAGCCAGATTGATTTAGATAATCCATGAAATCTTGCGTAGAGATATTAGTGTTATTTATTTTAGCTATATTATTTTGATTACCGGTACTAAATCCTCCACCAAATCCACCAAATCCAAAAGCTATAATAATAACAAAAATTAGTATTAAGCCACCTATCTTTTTTTTTGTAAAATTTCTTAATGGATTTATCATTGCATTATTAATTTATTGATCTTTAAAATACCAAGCTATAGATTAAATTTTTCATTATGACAAATAAATATATGTATTTTGTAGCTAATTGGAAAATGTATGGGAATTTATCTTCCTTAAATACATTAGATAAAGTTATTAAATTTTCAAAATCTAAAGAAATAAAGGGTGGTCGATTAATTTATTGCCCTCCATATACTTTAATAAGTTCTTTCTCAAAAAAATTTAAAAATTGTCAAATTGGTATTGGAGGCCAGAATTGCCATGAAAGCCAAAGTTATGGTCCTTACACTGGCTCAATTAATTCTCGTATGTTGAAAAAAATCGGTGCTCATTTTGTTATTATTGGTCACTCAGAAAATAGAGAAAAGGGTGAAGATGATAAATTGATAAATCAAAAGATTAAAAGTGCTTTAGAGGCAAAATTAAAAGTTATTTTTTGTATTGGTGAAACATTAAGTGAAAAAAGAAAAAAAAAGACCCAATCAATTTTGTCTAAGCAAATTAAAGTTGGCCTAGAAAATATAAAAAATAGATCAAATATCTTTATAGCATATGAACCTGTTTGGGCCATAGGCAGTGGAATTATTCCAAAACCAAAAGACCTTTTTAAAATAGTTAAATTTATTAAAAGCAAGTTTAAAGATAAGCCTATAAAAGTTTTATATGGAGGATCAGTAAAACCTAAAAACATTACAAACTTAAAAGAAATTAATAACATTGATGGTTTTTTGATCGGTGGAGCATCACAAAGTAGCAAAAAATTTATTGATATAGTTAAAAAAACATATAGTTAATCCCCATGGAGAATATTTTATTAGTAGCCAATTTAGTAATTGCAGTAATACTTGTACTTTTGATACTTGTCCAAAAATCGGAAGGTGGAGCTCTCGGTATAGGTGTTTCGCAAGACAATTTTATGCTCTCAAGATCTGCTGGTAATTTTATGAGTAAGGCTACTGCCGTAGTTGCTACATTATTTATAATTTGTAGTTTGGCATTAACAATAATATCTAGAGGAGAGCTTACGCCAACATCTTCAGTTTTAGATATTATTGAAGAAAAAACTAATGACACTCCTTTAATTCCTGAAAATAATAATTAATTCTTTTCAATTTATTAATTAATCGCTATAAGATAATTCCATGGCGCGATTTATATTTGTCACCGGCGGTGTGGTCTCATCTTTAGGAAAAGGTCTTTCTTCAGCTTCTCTAGCATACCTTCTTCAATCAAGAGGTTTTAAAGTTCGTTTAAGAAAACTAGATCCTTATTTAAATGTTGACCCAGGAACTATGAGTCCTTTTCAACATGGCGAAGTTTTTGTAACTGATGATGGGGCTGAAACTGATTTAGATTTAGGTCATTATGAAAGATTTTCTGGAATATCTGCAAAAAAATCTGACAACATAACAACTGGAAAAATTTATAGTGATGTTTTAAAGAAAGAGCGTAAAGGTGGTTACCTTGGAAAAACAGTTCAGGTTATTCCACATATTACCGATCGTATTAAAGATTTTATAAAAAATGATACATCGAAAGAAGACTTTGTAATTTGTGAAATTGGAGGAATAGTGGGAGATATTGAGAGCCTTCCTTTTGTTGAAGCTATTAGACAATTTGCAAATGATATAGGTAAAAAAAATGCTTTATTTATTCATTTAACTTTAGTCCCTTATCTTAAAGCATCTGATGAAATTAAAACCAAACCAACTCAACACTCAGTAAAAGAACTAAGAAGCTTAGGCATCCAACCAGACATTATCATTTGTAGATCTGAAAGACCCATCCCACTAGAACATAGAAAAAAAATATCTTTATTTTGTAATGTTAATATTCAAAATGTAATTCAAACAGTTGACGTTAAAACTATTTATGAAGCACCAATTAGTTTTAATAGAGAAAACTTAGATAAACAAGTTCTTGAATATTTTAAAATTAAATCGAGAAAAAAAGTTAATTTAAAACCTTGGAAAAAAATCACTAAAATTATTTTACATACAAAAAAAATAATCAATGTTGCAATCATTGGTAAATATGTTGATCTTAAAGATGCTTATAAATCACTAGATGAAGCATTAACTCACGGTGGTATTGATAATAATTTAAAAGTTAATTTAGTAAGAATAGATTCTGAAAATTTAAAGATTTCTGAAATTAATAAAAAATTAAAAAATGTTTCTGGGATTTTAATACCAGGTGGATTTGGTAAAAGAGGAACAGAGGGAAAGGTAGAAGCAATTAAGTATGCTAGAGAAAAAAAAATCCCTTTTTTTGGAATTTGCTTTGGAATGCAAATGGCAATTATAGAATTTGCTAGAAATAAGTTAAATATAAAAAAAGCTACATCAAGTGAATTTGGAAATAGTGGTACATCAATTATTGGATTAATTACTGAATGGAATAAAGATGGTAAATTAGTTAAAGGAACTGATAAAAATCTTGGTGGAACTATGAGACTTGGTCTTTATGAAGCTAAATTAAAAGAAAATTCATTAGTAAAAAATATTTATAAATCAAAAATAATTCAAGAAAGACACAGACACAGGTATGAGGTTAATATTAACTATAAAGATCAATTTGAAGCAAATGGGATGATTTTTTCAGGGTTATCTCCTGATAACAAACTACCTGAGATAATTGAGTTAAAAAACCACCCATGGTTTGTAGCTGTTCAGTTTCATCCTGAATTTAAATCTAGACCTTTGGCACCACATCCTTTATTCTCATCTTTTATCAAAGCAGTTAAAAATCATAAATAATGGACATAAAAGTTAAATGTGGAAATATAGAAATTTCAAATACTAACAAAATTTGTATTATTGCCGGACCATGTCAGCTTGAAACTGAACAGCACGCTATGGATATGGCAGGTCAAATCAAAGAAATTACTTCCAAGTTTAATATGGGTTTCATTTATAAAACTTCCTTTGATAAAGCTAACAGAACTAGCCTTAAAGGAAAAAGAGGAGCGGGTCTTGAGCAATCTTTACCAATTTTTGATAAGATTAAAAAAGAATTAGATATCCCAATATTAACAGACATACATAACGCCCAACAGTGTTCATTAGTAGCACCTCATGCAGATATATTGCAAATACCTGCGTTTCTATGCAGACAAACTGATTTATTAATTGCTGCTGCCGAAACAGGAAAAATTATTAATGTTAAAAAAGGTCAATTCCTTGCTCCGTGGGATATGGTTAATGTTACTAAAAAAATTGCCGACTCTGGCAATAATAATATTTTAGTTACAGAAAGAGGTGCAAGCTTTGGTTACAACACACTAGTCTCTGACATGAGATCTTTACCAATAATGGCAAAAAATGGCTATCCAGTTATTTTTGATGCCACGCATTCTGTGCAACAACCTGGTGGTTTAGGTGAAACTAGTGGTGGACAAAGAGAGTTTGTTGAATACTTAGCAAGAGCAGCAGTTGCCGTTGGTGTTGCTGGTGTTTTTATTGAAACACATCAAGATCCAGATAATGCTCCATCTGATGGACCTAATATGGTTCCATTAGATAAATTGGAAAAATTATTATCTCAACTTTTTGAAATTGATAATTTAATAAAAAAATAGATGAGTAAAATCTTAAAAATAAGAGCGCGTCAAGTTTTTGACAGCAGGGGAAATCCAACAATTGAAGCGGAGGTCTATTCAAAAAATTTAAGTGCATCTGCTATTTGTCCATCAGGTGCATCTACCGGAACGTATGAAGCTTTTGAAAAAAGAGATAAGAATAATAAAAGATATTTAGGAAAAAGTGTTTTAAGTGCTGTGAACTTAGTTAATACAAAAATTTCCAAAAAACTTAGTGGTACAAATATTCATGACCAAACACGTATAGACACAACCTTAATAAACCTTGATGGCACTAGACAAAAAACAAACTTAGGTGCTAATGCTATTTTAGCAGTATCAATGGCTGCAAAAAAATTATCTGCAAAAATTAAAAATATTCCACTCTATAAAACATTTTTAGTAAAAAATAATTACAAATTACCCTATCCACTAATGAATATTATTAATGGAGGAGCACATGCTAATAATGGATTAAGAATTCAAGAGTTTATGATTAGACCTGATAAAGCTAAGAGCTTTTCAGAAGCTATGAGGATTTGTTTTGTTGTAATTAGTAATTTAAGAAATTTAATTAAAAAAAAAGGTTTATCAACATCAGTAGGTGATGAAGGAGGTTTTGCTCCGATGATTAATAACAATGAAAAAGCTTTAGATTTAGTTGTAGCTGCGATTAATAAGTCTGGTTTTAAGAATGGCAAAGATATTTCAATCTGTATAGACGTGGCTGCTAATGAACTACATAAAAAAGATAAATATTCAATCCATTCAAATAAATATATATCTGTTGATAGATCAATTAAAAAATATCAAAAGATAATAGACAAATACAAAATTAAATCTATTGAGGACCCATTTGGAGAAAGCGACTGGACAGCCTGGAGTAAATTAATGAAGTCCTTAAATAATGTACAAATAGTTGGTGATGATCTTTATGTCACTAATCTAGAAAGACTTAAAAAAGGTTTTTTAAACAACTCTTCAAATTCTATATTAATTAAACTTAATCAAATTGGTACAGTTTCAGAAACACTAGAGGTTATTAAATTTGCACAAATTATTGGATATAAAACAATAATTTCCCATAGATCTGGAGATAGCGAAGACACTTTTATTGCTGATCTTGCCGTAGGTACAAATTCAAATCAAATAAAAACTGGTTCTTTAGCTAGATCAGAAAGAGTAGCAAAATATAATCAATTATTACGTATTGAAGAAAATCTTGGAAAAAAATCTACAATGAATAAAATTAATTAATGTTTAGCAAAATTAAAAAAAATTATTTTTTACTGATTTCAACTTTTTTAATAATTTATTTTTTCTTTAATCTTCTAGGTGGTGAAAGAGGCCTTTTTTCTTATTTTAAAAAAAAAGAAACTCTAATAAATTTACAAAACGACGAAGCAGTCCTATCAAGTAAAATTGAAGATCTTGAATTTAAAAACTCCTTATTAAGCAACAAATTAGACTTAGATTATCTTGAGACATTAATTAGAGAAAAATTTTTGTTTGGCAAAGAAGGCGAGACCCTTTATATACTTAAAAAGTATGACAATTAGACATCCAGAAAAAATTAACAAACCTATAAATTCAATTAAAAAAAAACCCGATTGGATCAGATCCAAACTTGTCAATAGTAAAGAATTTTTTTTAACCAAAACTATTGTTAATAGTAATAATTTAGTAACCGTCTGTCAGGAAGCAAACTGCCCTAATATTACAGAATGCTGGAGCAAAAGACATGCAACATTTATGATTATGGGGGATACATGTACTAGAGCTTGTGCGTTCTGTGATGTTAAAACTGGGAAACCTGGAAAACTAGATCCGCTAGAAGCTGTTAAAATTGCTGATGCAGTCCTTAAACTTAATCTAAAACATGTAGTCATTACATCAGTTGATAGAGATGACCTAGATGATGGTGGGTCAAACCACTTTTATGAAGTTATTAATCAAACCAGAAAATTAAACCCCAATACATCAATTGAAGTTTTAACTCCTGATTTTTTTAGAAAAGGAGAAGCTTATAAAAAAGTATTGGAGGCTAATCCTGATGTTTTTAATCACAACATTGAAACAGTTCCTAGACTTTATCTAAAAGTAAGACCTGGCTCTAGATATTTTTCATCTTTAGAGCTTTTAAAAAATGCAAAACTTATTAATAAAAATGTTTTTACTAAATCGGGCTTAATGGTTGGGCTGGGTGAAACTAAAGAGGAAATTATTCAAGTTATGGATGATCTAAAAGCAGCAGATGTTGATTTTTTAACTATCGGACAGTATTTACAGCCGTCTGTAAGACACCATCCGTTAGATCGCTACTATCACCCAGATGAATTTAAAGAGTTTGAAACTATTGCAAAATCAAAAGGTTTTCTATTGGTGTCTTCAACCCCTCTAACCAGATCATCATATCATGCAGATGAAGATTTTTCACAATTGCAAAAAAATAAATTGAAAAATTAATGCCTAGAGCTTCAGTTAAGCGTTTAATTGAATGTGAGAAAAATCACCTTATTGATTTAGTTTTAGATATTGAGAAGTACCCAACTTTTGTTCCATACTGTATTGATGCAAAAGTTCACAAAAAAAATGACACAGGTAATTTTATAAACATCATTGCAGACTTAACTATTGGTAAGGGTCCTTTTAAAGACACTTATAAAAGTGATGTAAAATTTAATAAAAAAAATAATTCTATTTATGTGACAAATATAGATGGCCCCCTTAAACATTTAAATAATAAGTGGACTTTTGAAAATCATAAAGAAGGAACAGAAATTTATTTTGATGTAGATTTTGAAATTAAAAATAAATTTTTAAACATTTTGATGACAACATCTTTTCAATATGGATTAGATAAAATTGCTGATGCTTTTCAAGATAGAGCGAATAAACTATTTAAGAACTAATAATATCTTCAAAACTTTTTTAGTCGTAGCTTTTTGAATAGAAATTCGGTTTTTATTTTTAAATAAACTCTTCTGCACAATAATTTTATTTCCCCTTTTAATTCCAATATAAACTAATCCTACTGGTTTTAATTTGGTCCCACCATTGGGGCCGGCTATGCCAGTGATTGATACCGATATATTAGCCTTACTAATTTTACTTATTTTTTTTACCATTGATAAGCAGCATTCATTACTGACTGCTCCATAATTATTGATAATTTTTTTGGGAACCTTAAGAATATCAACTTTTGCTTTATTTGAATAAGTAACCAGCCCTAAGTTGAATATTTTAGAGGAACCACTTATTGATGTTATTGTGCTAGATAGCATTCCACCGGTACAAGATTCAGCAAATGAAATAGTAAGATTTTTTTGTATTAATTTTTTGACAAGTTTATTAGCTAAATTTTTCATTATAAAACGTAGCTTTTAACAATCATGAAACAAACTACTGTTAGAACCACATATAACCCCGCACAAATGTCATCCATTATTACTCCAAAACTATTTTTAAAGTTTTTATCAAAGAAGTTTACAGGAAATGGCTTCATAATATCAAAATATCTAAATAGTATAAAAAACAAAGCATAGTATACAATTGCTTCATTACTTTCCTTTGTTGTTCCATGGGATATTTCATAAAGATAAATCGGTATAGATTGACCTAAAAACTCATCAATAATAATTTCTCCTGGATCTTTATTTTTACTATCTTTTGTGTGTGTTGAAACTGCATAAAAAGAATAAGTAAAGATAATTATCCAACAAATTAAAATTATATTTGATGAAACGTTAAATGAATGAAATAAATAAAAAAGAAAAATTGTTGTAACAAGTGACCCAAATGTACCTGGAATAAATTTGATTTTACCCAAACCAAACATTGTCACAAGAAGAGAGTTAAAAATTTTAATCATATTTAATAACTGAAGCTATTACTTCGCAGGCTATAGCTTTTTCCTTGCCAATTACACCTAGTTTTTCAGTTGTTTTACCCTTAATATTTATTTGTGTTGATAAAATTTTACATATTTTTGCAATACAATTTTTAATTTGTTTTTTATATTTTTGAATTTTGGGTTTTTGAGTAATAATATTGATGTCAATATTATTAACTAAGTATCCATTATTTTTTGCCTCATCGATAATTTTGTTTAGTAAAATAGTTGATCTAATATTCTTAAATTTTTTATTTTTATCTGAAAATTTTTCTCCAATATCTCCCATATTGCATGCTCCAAGAATTGCATCAGCTACGGCATGTAAAACTGGATCTCCATCTGAATGCCCCAATGTGCCAAGAGGTGAGGGTATTTGAATACCACCTAAATAAAGTTTTTTATTAGGCACCAATCTATGAACATCAAAGCCCAAGCCATATTTAATATAATTATTAACTTTGACATCTGAATTTATCGTAATTTTATTGTTATTAATTTCACCTTTAATAATTTTTATTTTTTTTCCAGCTTTTACAAATAAATTTGCATCATCAGAAATCTCAATTCCTTTATTATTTTGAAGTTCATATAATTTTTTATAATTAAATGCTTGAGGTGTTTGAATTAGATAAATATTTTCTCTTTTCAAATTTGTAATTTTATCAATATATTTTTCTTTAATTGAATCTGTAGATTGAATTGCAGGTATAACGCAATCATTTGATTGGAGCCCTTTATTTAATCTATCTAAAAGTTTTAGAGAAAAATTGGGCCTTGCTGCATCATGTATCATTACATTTTTAATATTGTAATTCTTAATACTCTCTAAACCTTTATAGGCCGACTCGGCTCTAGTCTTCCCACCAAAAACAATTTTAAGATCTTTAATTTTAAGTTTTTTGATATAAGATTTATGTTTTTTGTTAATAACAAGAACAATTATATTAAATTTTCCATAGTCTTTAACCTTATCTATTGAGTGCAGCAACAAAGGTTTACCCCTATATATATGATAGGGTTTTGGTGTATTGGAATTAAATCTTTTACTTTCTCCACCAGCAAGTATTATAAAACCTCTATTCATGATAAAAATATATATTACATTATTTATCTCACAATGATTAATTTTATCAAAAAAAATATATTTCTTGGCTTTATATTTTTTATTACATTGGCATGGGGTTTTGTAACTTTCTTAACTTTTATAGACAAAAGTTTTCTTAAGTTAAGTGATCAAAATTTACAGCTCCTTTTGACTGGAAATATAGGCCTTTTATTAATACTTTTTTATATTATTTTTAAAGAAGTTAATGCCTCATTAAGGGTTGATGTAGATGTAAGCGGATCTAAGGCAAATAGAAAATATATAACTTTTTTTGCTTTATTTACCTTAATACCATCAATATTAATTTCTTTATTTTCATTATTTCTACTTTCTTTTGCTCTTGATAAATATTTAGATAAAAAAATTACGACTGCAGTTAATAACTCTTATGAAATTGCGAAAAGCTACACAGAAGAAGTTAGAACCAAGACTCAATCCGAAATTATACTAATTGCATATGATTTGAACAAAAGTATTAATTTTTTAAAAACAAATATTAATCAATTTAAAAGCTTCCTGAATACACAAAAATTAATAAGAGGAATAGATGAAGTTCATATTATTGAGGCCGATGGAAGTCTTTATTTAACAACATTAAATGATATATCTTTATATAAACCACCTTTACCAGAAGCACTAGAAATGGTTTTAAATGACAAAAGACCACTTAAGATTATTAATGCTTATAAAAACCAATCAGCATCAATAATAAAACTAGAAAATTTTGAGGATAAGTATTTATATATAGCGAAATATTTAGACAAAAGAATTTCTCAATACTTATTAGAGTCTCAAGAAGCGCTAAATTTTTATTACACAGTTTTAAATAAGCAAACTGGTATAAAGATTTCGTTTGTATTTATTTATCTTGTTATAGTTTCATTGCTATTATTTTTGTCAATATCTATTGCAATAAGATTTTCATCTAGGTTTTTTAGATCAATTAACAATCTAATTATTGCCTCATCGAATATTGGTATGGGTAATTTAAATACTAAGGTCCCTGAAATAAAATCAGATAAAGACATGGAAATCTTAAATAAAAATTTTAATTTAATGACTGATCAATTAAGAGCACAACAGGAAAAATTGATTATTAATGAAAGACATGAGGCTTGGGAAAACTTAGCTAGAAAATTGGCCCATGAAATTAAAAATCCACTTACTCCAATCCAATTAACTATAGATCGGTTAAAAAGTAAATATTCAGATAAATTTGAAATTGAGCAGAAAGAAGATTTTACTAAAAGTTTAAAAATTATTGGAAAACAAATAAAACAAATTGAAAATTTAGTAAATGAATTTTCTGATTTTGCCAGAATGCCAAAACCAATACTTAAAAATAATAATTTAGTGATATTGATTAAAGAAAATATCAATTTAATCAATGAATTAGATAACAGCATTTCAATTAATTTTAAAACTGACAGTGATAGTGTAATTCTTAATTCAGATAACGAACAATTAAGTAGAGTTTTTTTTAATATGATTAAAAATTCAATAGAAAGTATACATGAAAAAAAAGCAAATAATGACGATTTTAAAGGTAAAATTGATATTATTGTAAATAACACTTTATCCAATATAAGTTTTGTAATAATTGATAATGGTTTGGGTTTTGGAGTAAATAGTATAAAGGATGTTTTAAACCCTTATTTTACTACAAAGAAAAAAGGTACTGGTTTAGGCTTAGCCATTGTAAATAAAATAATAAATGATCACAACGGTACAATAGATTTTATTCCAATTGAAGTTGGAGCTAAGATACAAATTAAATTTATAAAATAATGAACATAGAAATATTAATCATTGATGATAATGCAGATATAAGAAATATTATTAATGATTTAATTATCGAAGCAGGATATAAAACAAGATTAGCAGCTAATTATAATCAGGCATTAATTGAAGTTGATAAAAAACTTCCTGATTTAGCAATTATTGATGTTAAGTTAGATAAAGGAGATAATGATGGCTTAGAGCTACTATCTCACATCAAAACAAAAGATATAAATATTCCAGTTATTATAATTACAGGTCATGCAAATGTTGAGATGGCAATCAAAGCACTTAAAGGAGGTGCTTTTGAATTTATTGAAAAACCATTCAATCAAGATAGATTATTAAATTTTGTTAATCGTGCTGTTGAAAATATTAACTTAAAAAATAAGAATAAAGAATTTGAAAGTAAGCTTTTTTATTCTTATGAGTTAATTGGTGAAAGCGACAATATCAAAAATATAAAAGATCAAATAATTAAATTTTCAACTTCTGAAAGTAGAATTTTTATCAATGGTCCAACCGGATCTGGTAAAGAGCTGATAACAAGAAAAATACATAAAAAATCTGAGAGACGAAATGGCCCCTTAATAATTTTAAATGCTGCTTTACTAGATATAAAAAAATATGAATTAGAATTATTTGGAGAAGAAAAAATTGATGGTTCAATTTCTTACGGAGCTTTAGAAAAAGCGACAGGAGGAATTCTTCTAATTGATGAAGTTTCAGAAATTCCCCTAGAAACACAATCTAAGATTTTACGTGTTTTAATAGAACAAAAATTTAAGAGAATTAATAGCACTCACGATATAAATGTAGATGTTAGAATTATATGTTCATCAAGCAAAGATATAAAAAAAGAAATAGAGCTTGGTAATTTTAGAGAAGATCTTTACCATAGAATTAATGTTTTTGAGATCAATATAGAGCCACTTAAGAATAGAGTTTCCGATATTCCTTTGTTAGTTGAATATTTTTCAGAAAAAATCTCAACAGATTATAATTCAAAAAAATTAAATATTGACACCAACAATAATTATTTACTTAATTATGAATGGCCAGGCAATGTTAGAGAATTGAGAAATTTAATTGAAAGGATTGCAATACTCTCCCCTGATAC
>Ga0209091_10003767_pt1 | contig 12083 bp, 20 predicted proteins | sample ArcticOcean_MG_C_6_FD_187438 | JGI IMG/M metagenome (GOLD analysis project Ga0209091, IMG submission 187438) | Marine microbial communities from western Arctic Ocean - ArcticOcean_MG_CB8_128 (SPAdes) (version 2) | ecosystem: Environmental > Aquatic > Marine > Oceanic | place: Arctic Ocean...
CGCATTAGAGGGCTATTATTGATTTACCCCCAATTGCTAAAGTCAAATCCTGAAATCCAAGAGAAAACCTGATTCACAATTGGAGAATAAAATCAAAATGAAAAAAGCCCCTCCAAGACTCATGCGTTCTTGAAGGGGCATCATTTTCAAATCAGTTTGTGTTTATCATATCTTAGTCTCCAATAATTAGTGAGTTCATATCAACAGTTCATCAAAATATTTATTCTGAATTATTCCACAGTCCAAAGATAAGCATATCCTGTTACGGATACTTCGCTTGATACCTTAGTGAAAACAAAAGAGTTGCCTTCAATCATATCTGTGCTAAGGGTTTTCTTTTTGCCCTGTGCCGCTTTCATCAATGACAAAGCACCGTTTTGAAAACCAAACTTTCCTTTCAGCCAAAGTGTGTTTCCCTCAAGGGTTTCACATTCAACATCAGCGACTATGTAGCCGCCTTCTGTTTGCTTCACTGAGGTGAAGTTGATGAGGTGCTTCTCATCAAGGGTTGTTCCGTTTAGCGTTATGGAGACGCTAGGCTCATGCTCATTGTTTATTGTCCAATCTATATCTGACATTAGGATTACCTCCAACACAGCCGACTCTATACTCCTATTAAAGAACTTAGATAATGACATCATCAAGAGTTTGATTATAGATGAAAGGGAGTTTTGCTTCTCTCTTGACTGTGGCATATCTAACACCTAGAGGCTGATTGTGAAGAGTTTTACTAATACCTATTTCATCAACTAGAGAAATTAATTTGGCACTGTTAGGATTCTTATTCAGCCTGAGTCTTGAAATCAATCTCCTAACCAAAATTGACTCCTTAGAACTGAGAGCCTGATGGATTTCTAAACCGCCTTGATGGACTCTCAATCGGTTGCCAGCAATAATGTCATAATCAGTGTTCAATGTCTCAACTCATCAGCAGGGAGAGCCTCAAGAGACTGAGACACACTTGGAGGTATGAAGAGACTCTCCCGCCTTAGTTGAATAATGAAAAGAATCCGTTTTAATTCTTACCTGATGCAATCCTTGAGGTTAGTTCTTCCTGATTTAGATAGCCATATGGTTTTGATAGAATAGTGGCCTTCTCAGCATATGATGGGTTTGTCCTGTCAAGCCAATTGGGAAAGTGAACTTCACACACCATATTATCTTGAAGCGAGAAATATAAGTCCCGATAGAAAGGGAGTTTAGAATTATGCTTCAACCTGACCTGAGCCTGACGAACTTTATCAGTCCACATATGCTGTTCAAAGTCTAGAGCATAGGGTTCAAAATATCTGATGAGAATGCTCAAATGAGTTGAGCGATAAATGGCGATATCAATAGTTGCGAGAGACTGAGTCGTGAAAATAATACTCATGGATAAATGAGAAATTATTCCGAAAATCCTAGAGAGAGCAACTTGGGATTTATTACCCGAACTTCTATTATTTACTAGAACCGAAGCATCATCAATTAGTATTACAGAACCTTGAGCAAACTCGGCAATATTCTCAAGTGATGGATTGGTAATTCTTGACCTCCATTCTTGGGGTAATGAATCAAGAACTATATCCGACATTCCAACTAATGCAATTGGTCTAGAAGTTCTCTCAATAACGGCCTGTAACAGCCACCAACTCAGGCAACTTTTACCTGACCTTGAACTTCCACTAACGACCACTATTCCTGTCCCTAAAGCCTCTCTTTTGTTACCTCTTGAATCCTTGAACATCATACCTTCTTCTAGGATAATATCAAGAGTTTGAGGGTTCGGACTAATCATGAATTAACTCCTCCTCCTCATGCTGAATAATGGCCTCATTCTCAACTATCGGTTCTTCTTTCTCAAGGATATGTTTGAATTGATTCGGGTCTATTGAACCATACATCAGGTCAAGCCATGTTGAAGAGTATTCCTGAACCTTTTCTTCAACATTCAGACCAAGAGTTTCTTTGGTCACTCTATCCTCAATTAGATAGTCTCGGAACTTAGCGGATAGTCTTTGGAGAGTTGTCATGTCTCGGATATAATCAAAGGTGGTGAATCCTTCTAATGCTGAACCTTTTGCTTTACTATTTTCAATATCCAATTCTGTTAATATCAGGCGGGGAGTTCCTGATTTTGAACTGAATGAAATCCCTCCACCATCAATGTCTAAAGGATACTTTTTGCCGACTCGGTATTCAGTTAATCGGGTTGGTGAATCCACTACTATTATGAGTCGGGCATCCTCTTTGGCTCTCGCTATCAAAAACGGTATCCATAGGAGAGACATTCCAACCGCTACGAGAAGCCATAGAGGCACTTGATTGAGAACTGATAGGCTACCACTAGCAAAAACAATAACAAGCCCAATAACGACGATTAGAAGTATAAAATAGACCAATAAATCAACCCATGTCCTTCCAAACTTTTGGGGCTGTGTCTGAAATTGGGTTTCTGTCATTGAGTCACTTCCTCAAACATGAAACGAGACTGATATTTGTTGATAGCGAACCAAAGTCCATAGGTGACAATTACCCAAGTTATCAGACCTGAAAAGACTCCTATCATAGCCTGTTCTGATTGATACTCATCTTGGGAAATGTGAATTGAGTTTTTATCATATTTCAGAAGGCCGTTCTGTGATAACATGATGGATAAGTTGGTGCTAGTAATCACTATAATATTTTCATAACTTCGGGTCATATTATCATAATTAAAAGTCAAAGAATGAACTCCCTCACCCATGCTCAGGATTGTAAAATTAGTAAATGAAAAAGGTTGGTTTTGGTTATGAAAAACTTCAACTTCACAGGTTGAAATTAAAGTTAGACTATCGCCGAAATGATAAGAGTTCTCAGACAAATAACTTGAATGTTGAGGTTGCTCAAAATATCCATAGACTACACATTCACTTGAAGGAGGAATTGCCTCACCTGCCACCGTTGGGCAAAGGAGACAAAGCGAGACAATTCCATAGAGTATTATTTTCAATATTTTGCCCAACTTTACCGCCTCACCATGTCTTATTCTCACCATCAAAAAATTGATACACTTTACCAAGCCAAGATTTCCTTGAAGTCATCTTTCTAAATTGTGTAGTTGTTGAATCACTAGGAGTTCCTATATCAACACCAAGATTTTGAAGAACTTTCTTTTTGTCTGAAAACGGGTTGAGTAATCCCAATATACCGCCACCAAAGAAGGTGTATAGAACTTGTAAAAACGCTTTGATATTATCCCAATTGGAAACGATGATAAAAACCCAAAAAGCCGCCGCTATTACCAAAATTATAACTAAAGCGATAACTGCGAACTTTAGCAATTGGTTGAGGATTGAACCGTCTTCATTGGCCGATTTACCGACCGCTACTACTGCTTGAGTTGCTAACATTCAGACCACCAAATAACGCCGAGTTGAAAAGAGGTTGTAAATCCACACGCCTAAGAGCATGAAAAGACCTGAGAGCATGAAGTATCCACTAACACCAAACCCGCCCGAATAAGACGCTTCTAGATAGGATTCTGTGCTAGAATATACAGTGAACCATTGGCTAGCAATTGATGAAGCAGTTCCTCCAACAAAAACGGACTTAGTTCTTGAAAGGAAAACCTGAGAACCAGCGAATAATTGAAACGAGGACATAGTGACTAATCCGATTAACAAATATATCCACATTACTTTCTCATCCCCCTCAATTTATTTCCTAATGGAGTCCATGCCGGAGTTGAAGCAATCGCTCCAATCCATAGAACTCCTCCGATGCCAAAAGATACCAATGTGGTCGCCTGTGTAATCGCTTCGGGTTCAACCTCACTTATCTGAAACCTATGATAGAAATGTGAACCGCTAGTAACTCCGACCACCTGCTCAAATGGACTCCCGATATGTGAAAGAGATGATGGCCTTCTAGTATCGGCATCATACATATTGTCAATATCAATAATGAAGTGAATAATTGGGATTGTGCTATGAACCGGAACTTCCCATTGTGCAAAGTCAAACTGTGAATATTGTAACTGTTCCCGCACTGAAAGTTCGTGGACTAAATCCAAAGTCAGAAGACAACTTCCTGATGCGATATCATCGGTGAAGTTAGGCGTTGTAATAACACCCGACCAAATATCAGGATGGTATGCTTTGACTATATGCCATCCTGTTCCTGAGTTGGGAATCACAGGAAGCCACACTTGGATAGAAATTGAATAATCAAATGACATATTTCCTAGTAATGGGGTTGAAGTTGTATCATCACAGGGGAGGCTCATTTGAGCGCCTAGAGCCTGATAACTGAACTTTGATATTGATTGAGTATAGTCCATTTTATAATCGCTAATAACTAGAGAATATCTGTCATCCCCACACTCTTGATTTGTAGTCGCTTGTAGTTCTCCACAGGTGAACATTAACGACCAATATTCAGAAGCGAACTCAGCAGTTGAATGAGGATAACGGCATTTATCATAAGTCACCTGATTGATTACTGAACTTGAAGTAATCACAGAACCGAAAGTTGAATCCCTGTCTCCTGTTTCAGAACACCCTCCTTTATTCCCTGAACTCAACCATCTTGAAGAATAAAATGTGTCTGTGGATGACTGACCCATTTGGGTTGAAAGTTCAGAACCTAAATTATACTCGGGAGGATTTGAAAGTGGCGAACCGTTTTCCCAATTGTGATAATCTCCGTTATCAGAACCGGATATGTATTGGGATATTTCCATCATAGCCACAGTGGCTAAAGGAAGCAGTAATAACAGCATAATAAGAGCCATTATAGAGACTCCCATCCCGTTGATACCCTGTCCTTTGCGTTTTGGTATTAAGCCCATAAAATCACCTCAACAGTATGAACTCCATGTAGCATTTGAACCGTCATTATCATACTGATATTCGTCTATTGAATAGGATTCTGAGAACCAACCGGCACAAGGTAAGAACACAGACTGACCGTTACTTGAGGGCATTAATGTTCCACATTCAACACCAGCAAATGAGGATGAACCAAGAACTCCCCCATTACCGTTAGAATCGTAACCATCAATGACTGAATCTCCGTCATTGTCGGCACTGTCTGAACATTCAGAAAGAAGCACATTTTCAGGTTCGGCCATACTGAAAGTTCCAATCAATAACAGCATCAAAACAAGTGCGATAAATTGGTTTTTACCTTCGGTATTTGACAAGGGAATCAATCCCTATTCAAGCCTTATTCATTCCGAAGAAAGTTAGAACACCCGAAAGCATTCCGGTAGCAACGAACATTGCATATGCGTTTTGTCCGTCTGTAAATGCTGACCAAACTCTATCACCTGAAAGAAGTTCAAGAGCGATGTCCCAAAATCCAACTATTCCGACTAAACCAATGATATAAGGGAGGTTTTTCTCAACCTTTCTCAATACAGCAGGTGAACCTGTTGAAGTGGTATAGACACCTAATCCAGCGCTACCTATTACAGTCGCTAGGATGGTAAAAGTAACTATCTTGTCAATGAAATCAATTGAACCTGAATACTCATTTAGAGTTCCGGCGGTTGCTAAAGTTGAGTCTCTAATGACTTGAACCATTTGTCCAATTCCGACTTCTAGGGTGAACCAAATGGCACTTACTACTGAAAGCATTGATGCGATTGTTCCGGCTTGTTTTGCGATGTCCTGATTTTTGGCCATGTGCTGACTCAGGATAAGAATGCGATATAACGGGTGTGATTGAACCCGATTTCTAAACGCTATACTGTGTATCATTTCTAAGCGTTTATGATTTAGGTCTAGTCGTGGCACTAAACCCTGACAGGGCATATAAGAACGCTCTAGGCATGAAATATGGGATATGACGAATAAGAATATTATCAGATTAATTTATTCAGTATTACCCCCTAAAGGGGGAAATAAAATACTATTTCTGTGCTAGTAATCGCTTCAATATTTCCTGATAATTTTCTGATAAAGTCCAAAGAGTTGGAGAGTTTCTATTATGGATTTGTTCATGCTCAGCCTCAAATAATTTTGAGATTCTGAGTTGTGAAGTGATTGAAGAAATAGTGCTAGAATGAATATTTTCATCAGCCCAAAGTTCAGCAATTGTAAATGCTGAAAGTTCCCTAGTTTCAAGAAGTTGAACTATGAATATTCTCATCCTGATGTGTTTTGGTTTCACGCCCACAAACAGGCGAAGCGCATACCAATCAAATAGATGCCTTCTTATCTAATACATAACCTGCCGGTGAGTATGCGAGACAGCATAGCACTAGGAGGAATGCGAGTATCCGATGTAGCGGGAGGTTTTGAAGTTTCAAATCATCCTGTTAAAATGTGGTTCATCAGAAGATGTGGCACTAAAGTTGATTACTCCAAAAAGGAAAACAAATGTGAATGTGTGAAGTGTTCACCTGATGAGGATTGGGAAGAGTTCATGGCATGGATTGATGAGAGGCGAAAAACCATATTTGATGTGAAGGAGGAGTCTCAATGACTCTCTATATTGACGGTGATATTGGCGGTCATTTGACAAATGCTCAACTCTTGAAGTGGCTTGGGAATCAAATATCTAAACTCGCTATTGAGAGGAGAGAACTCTTGAAAATACAGGCTGACAACTCCGAGTATGTCATGAAACTCGCCCCACCTGTTCAGGGTTCAAGACTTTTTGACATTGGTATCATTATCGCTCATTATAAGGAATTAGAAAACAAACTTTTTGATGAAATGGAGGGGTCAGAATGAAGGTTTTGGTTGCTTGTGAATATTCGGGAATTGTTAGAGATGCCTTTTTGGATGCCGGACATGACGCATATTCATGTGATATTTTGCCGACTGAATCAGCCCATGCTGATGGGCAGGGAAGACATTTTCAAATGGATATTTTTGATTGTATTGACGAATGCGTTAAGTTGGGTTGGCTTCCTGATTTGATGATAGCACATCCACCATGCACTCATCTTTCAGTGTCAGGTCAATGGTGCTATTCAAAGGGATTTAAACCGCTATACAAGAAGTTTGAAGCCCTCGCATTCGTTGATAGATTAATGCGGGTTGATATTCCTAAAATATGTATAGAAAATCCGGTTAGTATTATTTCAGGTCAGATAAGGAAATCCGACCAAACAATTAACCCTTTTCAATTCGGCCATACTGAACAGAAAAGAACCTGTTTATGGTTGAAGAATCTTCCACTTTTAGAACCAACAGAAAATGTCTATGATGAAATGATGTTGCTAGATAAGAAGGTGAGAAATCGGGTTTTATGGCTTGGTTCTAACAAGGGCAAAGAGAGAAGTATTTTTTTCAAAGGAATTGCTCAGGCTATGGCTGAACAGTGGGGAGTTGAATGATATGGTTACAAGAAAAAACAGAACTAGAAAACTGACAATTGAACAGCGAATACTAATTAGAAAATTATACCGAGAGACTGAAATCACTATGGTTGATTTAGGATTGAAGTTCGGTATTTCACAGCCTAGAGTTTCACAAATTATCAATGATGTCTACGGTGAGTTCGGGGTGGTCTGATGATTAACAATACTCAATATCCTTTTCGTCATGGTGTTGCTCTTAGAGACTTCATCAAAGAACCTCTTCAAGTGCTGTCTATGGGTGGGGGAACTCAATCAACCGCCATGTTACTACTTGTGAAAGAGGGTAAATTATGCGCCCCTGATATTGTCCTCCATGCTGATACAGGAAGCGAACTTCCCGAGACGGTGGACTTTATCGGGAATAAGATAGAATTGTTATGTGCGGAATTGAATATCCCTTTCGCAATTGTGAAAAGTCATAGAGGAAATCTTCATGACTACTATATGTCTAAAAGGGCATTACCGATGATAGGAACTCGCTCATGCACTATGGACTTCAAAATAGCCCCACAAAGACGGTTTGTTAGGGAAATAGTTGGTTCAGGTAACGGAAAGAAGTTATGCGATTTTTGGCTAGGAATAACAACCGATGAAGAAGGCCGTTCTCTAATTAAAAAGAAGTCAGACCCCAACTTTGGAAAGCGGCGATTAGTTTCTGATGTGAAATGGTCGGGAGTAAAATATCCACTTCTTGATGAGTTCCCAATGAGTCGGGAAGAATGTATCAGTCTCAATACTCTCATGGATTTTGAGGTCGGTAAATCAGGTTGCTTTATGTGTCCGTATATGGGGGTTAAATCTCATCTTAATGTCAAGCAAAAATATCCTCAACTTTTTAGAATATCACTAGAAATGGAATCGCTACAAAGGGCTAGGAGAACGGAAGAGGGGAAGTCTTTGGGTTGGGGATTGTGCAAAGAGTCGTCTCTATTTGATATTGATAATCTTCCAAGTTCCCAATTGGAAGACTCAAACTGTGATAATGACGGAGGTTGTTTTCTATGACTTGGCCATGTCCTAGATGTGGGAATCCCACACTACATGGAATTGAAACTCAGGATTTTGAATGGTGTGAATGTTCTTCATGTGGATATCAAGAACCAGCAGTTAGGAGGTCGGATTAATGTCAGGTCAGAAAATCACATTATCAGCATTATATTTTGGTTGCTTTTTGGTTGTCTATAACCTGTTTCAGATAAGTGTCCTGTATGGCCTTGTTTCAAGTTACATGGTAATACTACTCCTAAGTCATCAACAAGTCCAACAGGAGCGTCTTATCAGTGGCTTAGAGGATGAAATTATCCAACAGTCATTATGGGGGATGAAGTGAATGGCTAAATCACCATCAAATGCTCTCTTTCAGGACAGGTTGAGAGCCATGATTCAGAATCGGGGAATTGAGGCAGTTGCCAAACAATACAACCGGACACCTGCCACAGTTGGGAGATGGACTGATTCAGATTCAAAACCTAGTGCCAAAATACAGAACTCGGTTCAAAGGATTGGGATTCAATACACAGGTGCTGTGGTTCAAACTTTCAACGGTCAGTTTTCTTCTGATAAGAATATCACAACTCAAAACGCTAGACAAGCGGAGGACTCTATTATCACCAAATACAAAGATGATTTAGAAACCTCACTAAGAAATGCTCAGGGTTCAAAACAGAAGGCTATGGTTCAATCTAAAATTGATAATATCGGAACATATGAGGGAGACTTGAGAGAAAGAATCATTTCATTGGATGCTCTATTATCAAGGGCTAGAGAAACCGATGATGAAGACGATTGGTCAGACTTTAGAAGTGCTTATTCAGATATGTGAGGTGACTAAGTTGGGCGTTCATTATGCGGATTTTAGAGAGGATGGCGAAGGGCTGAATCTCCCCCTTAGAGAACTGCCTATCATCGCAAAACAGAAAAGAAAAACTCCCCGTAAAGGTTCAATCCATCCTCAGAGAATATGTGGGGCTGATACAGAAACCATTGATGGAACTATTCATTTATTCTCAACTGAGTTTGGAGTTTGGGAAATCAATTCATTTTCTGATTTGGTTGAAGTTCTTTACAATGAAGAACATGGCAGGGCTTGGAGGAATGGGAATAACAAAAACGAAGGGAAAAAAGCCCGAAGCGGATACACAACCAAAGAGTTCTTCTTTTGGAATCTTAAGTATGATACTCAGGCGGTTTTGAAATTGTTCTCCAATTGTGAAATTGAAACACTTCTTGAAGGTGACAAATTGAAAATATCAATTGAAGTCTATGGTCAGGAAATTGATTTTGAATTGAAATACATTGAAGGGAAATATTTTGAAATCAATCCTAAGAATTGGAAAATTAATGGGGATAAAGTCGGGGTCTGTTATTGGTGGGATATTTGCCAATTTTATAATAAAATGAGACTTGATACAGCCGGCAAAAAATATTTGAATCAGGGTAAAATGGAAACCTGTTTTGATGGTTCAATTCTTGATATCGCCGGAATCAACAACACAGAATACCGAGAAAAATATATTGAGGACATTAAGAAATATGCTGTGATAGATGCACAACTAGCGGGTGATTTAACTAGACTCAAACTAGCGGAATATACTCAGGCTGAGGTTAGATTCATCAGGCCTTATTCATTGGCTAATGTTGCCCAAAGAAACCTCCTAGATTCTTATGTAGTTCCGACCATCAATCAGAACCTAGATAGAGACATTGGAAAAGAAGTTCTCCAAATGGGATTAACAAGTTATGCGGGTGGATGGTTTGAGACTACGGGACAGGGCATCAAGAAGGACATGGTTCACTATGACTTAGCCTCAGCCTATCCATATGTCATGTATCATTTACCTGACTGTTCAGACGGTGATTGGATTCTAGGAACTGACCAAGAGGAGTTCCTGAGAAGACTTGAAGAAGCACCCCGCTATTCGTTAATCCATGCCGAAATATACGCCGTTTTTGAAGAAGGTCTGTCTTGGTATCCACTGTGTAAAAAGTCACCAACAGGAACTCTCACAGCACCAAGAATCATTGAGGGATGGTTCACAGGTGAAGAAATATTGGAGGCTAGGAAATGGCCTATTGAAACTTTGATTATTGGGCAGTGGGCAATATTCAAACCAGCCACCGATTTCAAACCGTTTCAGGGATTCATTAACAAGTTCTATGAAATGAAAATGACTTCGGATAAATCAAGTGCTGAATATTCTTGTAGCAAGGTGATTTTAAACAGTATTTATGGAAAATTAATTCAGGCTACAAAGAAAAAAGGGGTTCATAATGCGGGAAAATTATGGAGTCCTAACTATGCCGCTATTATCACAGGTGGAACTAGAGCGAGACTAGCCGAGTTTAACCGTTTAAACGGCTTTAGATGTGTGTCTTATGCTACTGATGGAGTTATGTTGCCAAAGGGTGAAGTTGTGCTTCCTGAGAACCCCTTAGAAGCCTGTTTTAATTTAGGCCAATGGGAAAAGGATGGCGAAGGTGATTTGATAGTGATAATGTCAGGAGTTTATTCTTTGAAAATGGCTGATAGAGTCAAGACAGTTTTCAGAGGTTCAGCCTCATATTTCTTGAGGCCATTCCGAGAGGATGGGATTTTTGGATTCTGTGAGACTAACCAATTGGAGAATAATTTATCAGTCAAAGTAATGAAACCATACTCAGCGAAAGAGGCTAGAGTCCGTTCTGATTATGCCCTGATTAATGTCTTTGAGGAAAGGAGTTACTCAATGAAACTTTCAGGCGATGTCTCAAAGCGATTAGGGAATCCCAATCCGCCCCAAGTATTTGGCGACCTCTTGAGGAATTGGTATCCATCAAGACCTCTCAATTATTTTCTAGAGTTGATTGATTTGAAAAAGACTGACGGACTGTCGGATTCATACGAAGATTAGGTGCTTATCTTATATTGGTTGAGCCTGTCGGTTGAACCATGTCTGAGACATACGAACAGGAGGCGAAGGTCATTACTGACCTGATAACTGACGAACAACCCGAAGGTGACTTCCGGATTGAGAAATCATTCCATAGGTTTCCAAGAGAGGCATTTGACCTCCTAGACCTAGTTCATCCAACAGGTGACTACTCTCAAGTCTGTGGCGGCACTTTTTACTTCTCAGTAAAATATTACGGTGTGGAGTTCACTTGGTTCTGTAAAGAAAACTTTGAAGGCTATGGTTCGCCATTCGCTAACCATTCACAGATTGAGTCCTATGCAATCATTTCAGGAGAGGAATAACTTGGCTGGAGAAACAACAGTCTGTCCTAACTGTGGTGGTAGTCTGAAACTGACATCATCAACTGTCGGAGGTCTTTCCGCAACTGCTCAAATATGGTGTGTCAGTGCCGCTATTGGAAACGACTCCTACTGTGGTGCTATTTGGTTTCTCTTTACTAAAGACGACTTCTGATATCCTAGCCTGAAAATCCAGCCTGAAATCCAAAATAAAATAATTCTGTGATATGATAAACAAAGACCTCACCTGAAAATTACGCCCCATCGGTTCTAGGAATCGGTGGGGCTTTTTTCATTTTGATTTTATTCTCCAATTGTGAATCAGGTTTTCTCTTGGATTTCAGGATTTGACTTTAGCAATTGGGGGTAAATCAATAATAGCCCTCTAATGCGCCTTATTTGGATTAGAGCGTTAAGTGGGATAACTTGACCTTGAGCCTAGAAGCGTCTCATCTAGGTATGCTCTAGGCATATTCAGGGGCAATCTAGCCACCTGTCCGGATATGAGCCGTCAGGCTC
>Ga0209091_10003770_pt1 | contig 12081 bp, 5 predicted proteins | sample ArcticOcean_MG_C_6_FD_187438 | JGI IMG/M metagenome (GOLD analysis project Ga0209091, IMG submission 187438) | Marine microbial communities from western Arctic Ocean - ArcticOcean_MG_CB8_128 (SPAdes) (version 2) | ecosystem: Environmental > Aquatic > Marine > Oceanic | place: Arctic Ocean...
TTGCGCGTGGGACTGTTACGGTGCGGGTTACGTCGTCTCGCGGATATGATTGTTCCGGATACGCAAGGCACCATGAAAGAATTCGACGTGAAAATGAAAGACGTCGAGGATTAATTCGTTCAAACGGGTCGGTCTGTTTGTGCGATTTAAATTTTGACGACCACAAAAACAATAATGAGAACGAAAAATAAGGGGGGGACGATCGAGTAAAAACAAAAAGAGTAGCTACTCGTAGGTAATTAAATTCGTGGGGGTGTGCCTTTTTTTTTCTTTCTCTTTCTCTTTCTCTTTTTTTCGTAGATTTCCCCTCGTGATGAGATGAAGAACGTAATAAAACAATAATAGAAACAACTTCAACCTTTCCTAAAGTAAGAACTGCATCATGTGTAATAAATAAACTTTAATCGAAACCTTTATTCGACCGTAACTTTTTCTTCTGACCGGCGCTTTTCTTCTGTTCTAATCGCTTGGCGTTTGCCTTTTTCGCGCTCTTCTCCATCTTTTTCCTCGCTTGAGCGTTTTCCACGTCTTTCAACACCGACGCGCTTTGGATGATATCGTCCATCTTCTCTAAAGCGTCGTCTATGTTTTTACTCTGCGTTCGATGTTTCGTACTATTCACGACTAGGCAGTCTTCGCTATTGATTCTATTCTTTTCCAATATCCGCAGACGAGCGGCGACCCATTTGGGTAGGAATCCAGATGCCACGGCGCCGTTGAGAGATAAGCGCATGTCCACTTTCGTGTTTACTTTGTTCACGTTTTGCCCGCCGGCGCCTCCCGAGCGCGAGAAGGATATCTCTACATCGCTTTTCTCCAACGGTCGAGGCGACGAGCTATCTTCGCCTTCTCCAGGTTTCGGTAAGTCGTCTTCCCTCGAAATACCAATAGACGACGATGACGACGATGAAGAAGAAAACGCGCGAACCCCGTCCGGCGAAGAAGTCGGCAAAGTCAAGCTACTGCCTCGCTTTGGCGGACTCTTTTGGTTCTTCTTAGTCCCGGGCGTTGGCTTTTTCGCACCTATAACTATGCCAGCTCCCTCGTCGTCGTCAAAGTCTTCGGAACTTTCCTTCCACGGGTCGTCCAAATCCTCCTCGTCGTCGTCGTCGTAATAATAGTCTTCGACTCGTCCAGAAGCAGTTGCAACGTCGTTCTTGAATACCCTTTTTTTGTTCGGCGTGATACTACTACTACTACTACTACTGCTTCTGCCATTCATCACACTAAAGCTACTCATAAACCTACTGCTGATGCTACTACATCCACACCAAGCCTTTTTCGAAAGCATCGTCATCGTCGCTCGACTCGGTTCTTTGTCGCCGAAGATGCTGTTTTTGCTGCTGCTGCTGCTGCAAAACGTCGATGAAGGAACACATACAGATAAAGAAGACAAAGAAGACAAAGAAGAAGAAGAAGAAGCACGAGCTGAACGACAGTGACGACGACGACGAAGTAGCACTGGCAGTACTCTTTGCGTTGCCGCTGCTGCTGCTGCTGCTCCTGCCATCATCATAATCGCTCTTCTTTTCCTCTCCTCTCTCTCCTCTTTTGTTGTTCTACGACGATGAGGAGAAAAAGACTGTGGAAAGAAATGAGAAAAAATTTGGAGAAAAATTCAAAAAAAACTGACAATTTTGGGGGGTCACACTACCACTGTTAAACGTCTCTTCAAAAATTTCTTTAACGACTCTCACTACTAAATACTAACACTAACACTAACACTAACACACACACTAATTGTGCTTTTGTGACGGAAGTTGTTGTTGTTGTTTTTGTTTTTGTTGTTGTTATCGTCGCTGATATATACGCAAAAACGCGATAAAAAAGAGAGAGAGAAAGAGAGAAATTTGTTCCGTTACTCTTCGTAGTAATTTGATGATGATGATGATGATGACGAAGAATTCGAAGCTCTTCTTCTTCTTCTTCCTCAAAGTAGTTTTCTTCTTTTCTCTCGGGGCATCGGCGGAAAGATTCACCGGGACGTTAAAACTAAACTCCGCGAACACGGAGCAAACGGTCGGTAAATTCGCGGTGAGAAGAACGGGAGATATAAGCGTGAAATTATCAACCGCGAAAACCGGTTGGGAACGTGGCAGACACAAGTTGAGAGTTTTATTGTTTGAAGATAAATCGTACGAAGAGTACGACCGACAGGTGAAGAAAGGAAGCTTGTGCGACAGTCGATGTAACATGGCAAATTTAGAGCACGACGTGGATTTACCGCACCCGAAAGCGACGCACAAGGCGGAAGGGTACGAGTTTTTTGAAGATCCAGAATCGGGAGACTCCTATCGAGTGGATTTGGACAGCGGGAACGTCAGTTGGGTACATCCCGAGAATCACATGTTGGACGAAGAAGCCGTTCGAAAAGCCGCGGATAACAAGAAGAAAAAAGCACCGCCGTCGTCCAAAGGGTGGGGGCTTAAAGGAACAGGAGGGGCAACCCCCACGGATTCGTTGACGCCGCAGAAGATTGTGCACAGGGAGACGTATTTCGAATCGAGCTTACGAGCGATGCGACAGGTGAAAGGAAGAAGAGGCGTGACGTATAACGCGTCAAGAGCTGCGTTTTGGTATATCGTCTTCGCGGATTGCGCGTTGGAGTTTTACGACGCGAAGCCTCCGCCTTTGCATTTCGATATCACGATAAAGAATAATGGACAACACTTACCGTCCGATTTGAGCGGCATCGGATGGGTGTACGTGACGAATTTTTTATTCATGTTCTTTTTAGGTTTGGTATTCGTCTCCATGGCCGTTCGCATGCACAGAAAGAACGAAAAGACGACGCATTTAGTCGTTCTTTTAGTCATGTTGGCGTACTTTTTACAAATGATGAGCTTATTACTTGAACTATTACACTTGAGAAGATTCGTCAAAGACGGGAAAGGCTTGCGATGGCGGTACTCCTACTTACCCGCAGATTTTATGGCAGAAGTCTCGCAAGGAACGTCTGAGTTTATAACGACGATGACATTGCTATTTCTTGTCTGTGGATGGACGACGACGGCGGAGGCGGAGAGTTTGAAGAGTTCCGCGGCGAAAGTATTTAGTGGTGATTCGAGTTTAGAAAGCGGTTCGGCGGCGAGAAGACGAACGGGGGCGAATTTTGGAGCCGTCGCAGGCGCGGACGGCGTCGCAGACGATGGGGAACGAAAGAGAGGACGTTCGAACACCTTTAGTAGCGATGGTGATTACGACGACGATGCGAAGAAGAAGAATGCGCCGCCAACGCCGAAAACAATCGCTAAAGGTGCGGCAGCCATCGCGAAAGGTTTGCTCGGTAAAAAAGCGTTGGAAAATCCAGAGACGAAACGAATTTTAGTGAACATCACCGCAGCGTTGCGCTCGCCGGGGTATTTGTTCAAAAAGCTACCCAATGGTGTCAGCGCAAGCACTCGCCGCTTATCTGCTGGTGGGATGATTATCGCAGGGAACGCCGTGTTACATTTTATTTTAGAAGCGTGGGGGCGACGATACGAGTCGATGTTCAACTCGTTCCACGATCACGAACATTTACCTGGTTTCCTCCTCGTATTTATTCGTTTAGTCCATGCCGCAGTTTTTGTCGTCGGTGGTCGAACGGCTATTGCCGCCGCCGATGTCGACAGGCGAGCGAAGAATTTCATTCGAAACTTTCGAGTGGTTGGCTTGTTGTGGTTGATTTCGTTCCCGGCGGTTGTTTTCATGGCGAGGTTTATGAAAAAATTATGGCAAAGGCGTTTCGTCGCCGCTGGATGCGTGACGTTACAAACGCTCGGGTTGTGCGGACTCGCGAGTTTAGTTTTGTTGGATGATAGTTTCATGAAGTTGAGCTCAATTAGTGGGAAAGGAAATGCGTCGTTCTATCGCGGGGGCGTCTCCAAGTTTGGCGTCGGTAAGCTGCGAACGAAAGTGAGTATGGATTAAAAAATTGTCAAAAATACGACGCGCCTTTGAACAGAGTGGGGATTCAAACTTTCCTTCTCGTGGTACAACAGAATTATTATTATCGTTATTATATATACACTTTACTTTGCCGCTAAATCTATCACTTCCTCTTTCTCCGTCCAAGCACCGACGTTTTCGAAAGCCGCCGCTCTTTGGTGTCTATAATCCGCGTCCGAGCACCAACGCTCGTAGTCTCTCGCTAACCCGCGTAAAAAAGCTTTCTCGATTTCCCTCAGAGTGAACCCAAGAACGGCGTCGCCGACGCTCTGAGTAACACTTCGCGGAAACTTTTTGAACGGTCCAGGCGGATCGACACCGACGCCGATTTCTGTCCAACCTTCGATGTACGCGTATTTATTTTCCTCTTCTTCCGCCTCTTCTTCTTCCTCTTTTTTACTACTCGAAACATCATCCGCGTCGGTGTGTTCTGCCGAGCCAATGCCGTAGTGCAACAAATCACCGTAGTCCCACGATTCATCTCCTCTGCTTTTCCAGCGAAACGCCGTGCTCCCTCGATTAACGAACATCTCGTTTATGCCTAGACTTTCGACTTCCTTCCCTTCCAATCGACAACTCGCGACTTCAATCAAAACGCACGGTCCTCTCATATCCGCATCCTCGCGTTCCGGTCGGTACATTTTATTCATCTTCTTTCTTCTCTTCTCTTCTTCCTCTGCTTTTACATCGTTCGCTTTCGTTTTGCCACTCCACACAAATCTTTGTTCGTTATCCGTCGTCAACACGCTCACTTTCACTCTAACGATTGGTTTTACCTCCAACGTGAAGAACTTCAATCCCGGGATGGCGAGCTCGAAGAAGCCTTCGTCTTCTCTAATAGTCTCGTCGAAATATTTCGTCATCTTCGCGCCTAACGGCAACGGCACGTCCACGTACTGTTCCACAGGCAGTCGCATGTAGCTCGCCAACGATAACTCTGGCGTGACATCGTCCGCCTCGTTCACTTTCACGATCGCTTCGCACGTCGCTCGAAGGTTCGTGTTCCACTCTTTGCCAGCCTCGTTGCTGTTGAACACATTTTTGCTGCTGCTGTTCGCTGATGGTTGTTCGTTCGCCAGCGACGACGACGATGAAGAAACAACGACGCGATTTCGACGACAGTAAGAATGCCGACGACGAAGACTACACATCCTCGCTCTTATATCATCAGTACTGTTGTTGTTATTGTTGTTATTGTTGTCTTTACCATTACTAAAACTTCTTCCCCGAGAGGGAAAATGTTGTTGATGTTTAGATATGATTTTAGAAGATGACTTTGACGAAGATGACGACGCGCGAATGATGGTGAAAGGGTGGTTTGATTGCGCGTTGCGGAGAGGGTCGGTGCGAGCACACACATCACCAATACCACCGGTTTGACAGTGCATAGATGCTGATGCAAACATCATCATCATCACTCTTTTTATATGTCGAATGAATTATAAATGTAAGGAAGAAGAGCAGTTTTTGGATATTCGAAGAAATTCGTGGTGGAGGTTGGTCGTTCGCGCAAGCGTTTTTTTTGGGCGAACTCACACAAAAAAGGAGAAGAAGGAGAGCAAAAGGACGTATTGAAGAAGGGAGAGAGACTAAATGAATTGAGGGCAACAAAAACACATCATCATCATAATAATCATCATGAACATTTCAAACGCCTTTCTCTGCTAACAACTCTTTATCAGCTAATTCTGCTGCTTGGATTTCATCGATCCGATCGGCTCTGGAGACGCTCGGATTGACCAAGCGGTCTTCTCCCGCCGTGACTGAAGCTTTAACAATCACGTCTCCTTTGCGTAAGTCTCTCACGTAGTCTAATCCTGTCGTGACGTACCCAAAGGTTGAAAACTCTCCTTCTTCGAACGCTACACCGCCTAAACCGGCTTGTCTGCGATCGAAATTAAAGAGAAAAAACTGGGAGGAAGAGGAAGCGCCGTCGTCCGTGGCTGAGCGCATGGCGCTGACGCTCCCGTTCACTGAGAGAGGGATGGAAGGTAACGCATCGATGCCGCTCGCAACATCTAAAGGCGACCGGTATCTCGGCTCGAATTCATTCGACGCCTTGACTTCCAAAGGGATCGATGTCGACGCTGAATTATCGCTGTTGCCAAAAATAACAGCCGTTTCGGATAAATTTAATTTACTCCCATCGAATTCGCCTCTTTTCACCGCGTCAACGAAGTTTCCCGCCGTAATTGGCGCGTTAAAACCGTCGCAGGTTATCTCGAGATCCACGGTTTTCAAAGGCTCGCCGTTCAAATTCCCAAACGAACTCCCATCGCCGTGTTTAATCGTAAACTTTAACTCCGCCCGTCCCGTCATTCTTGGCAACTCTTGGTATCGCTTCGGTAACAAAAATGGCAAGTCGTTCACTTGGTTCACCATGATATTTCCGTTCGCTTCTATGGCTTTGGCGATCCACTTATCAAAATTCTCCACGTCTTGGTTTTCGCACGCTAAGATTAATCTGTCCAAGGCGATGACTAAATTCTCAATCTCAACTTCCGCGCTGGCTTGGGTTTCCTTCACGATCGGTTGGAAAATCTCACCTCTTTTCTCCTTGACAATCTCTTTCGCTTTCTTGATTTCGTTCAACATCGAGTTCCACGGTTTTCGCTGCGGGATGCGAAACTGATACGCCGCGTCGTCCAAATTATACTGAATGTCTGAAGACTCCGCATTCACTCTCGGCGTGGCTCGTCGTAACGCCGCGGTCGGCGTTCGCGGCAAGCCCGAGTTTGGGTTCGATAGCAACGCGCTCGCTTCCCGGGGAAACGCAAAACCGGATGAAAGGAGGAAAACTTCGGTCGAGAGACACAAGGAAGCGCACAGCGCGGAAACTGCTGTTTTCAAATTCTTCTTCTTCTTCACTTTACCGCTATCAATGTCTTCAATGCCTTCATTGTAGTCGTTATCGATGTCAGTTGTGTTCACATCGTTTCTCGATGATGAAGAGGAAGAGAGCGAAGAAAGAGCGCGCTCGAACGCATCGAAATCGCTTCTGTTTGCGCAATAATCAATCGCCTCCTCCTCCTCCTCTTCCTCGCCGCTTCTTCTGTGCGCGCTTCTCTTGGTTCTCCTCTTCGTCGTCGATGATGTCTTCTTCTCCTTCTTCACCTGAAAGGTATTATTACTCACCACCACCAGCGACGTGGAGGATGCAGACCCAGCGAACATATCTATTTATTAAATACGAGTAAAAGAAATACGAGAAGGAAATTTATTGTGATGTTGTACGAGAATGGAACAAATTTTGTGTTTTAGTATGTCTCTCTCTCTCTGTTCTCTGCTACTGCTGATTACTAACTACGGACATTATAGTATCACTTCTTCGCACTTTTCTTTTGCTCCATGACCCACTCTTCGATTCTTCTCTTCAACTCGACGTCACTTTTCAAATCCTCTACTTTCAACGGTTGACGACTGAAAGGACAGGTTTCGTTAGAAAGCAAGTGGCGCTCGATGGTGGCCCGGTCGCAGACGTTTTTCGTGATCGGTACGATGACTGGATCTTTCATCAAAGTACACATGAGAGGGTCTTGGAACTCGTCTGGAATCTCGCCTAAATCGGCTTCGAGGTCGACGGCATCGTCCGCAGCTTTTTTCGCGGCTTTTTGTAGCTTTTGGAAAATCTCAATTTCCGTCGGCGAAAGAAGAAAGTGTTTGGAGAGAACGTCGATGGCCATGGTAAAGACTTCGTCCTTGTAACTTCGCCCATCTTCCGAAATCGCCTCGGCTAACGTCTTTTCCGAGCCCGTATCCATCTTATCCGCGCCTTCATTGATAATGCTTTCGTTTTTATAAAGATTGAGATACACGGTGACGATTTTTGTCAGCAACTCTTTCGGATCAAACTTATACTTCTCTGGGTTTTTCACTTTCAACTTTCGTCTCTCCGGGCCGGCGAGGTGACTGAGGAAGTAGTTCAACATGTCCGCGACTCTTTTGATAATCTCGGGCCTTAGGAACGGCGAGGCGATCTCTTTACTCGTATACGCCATCATTTCTATGTTTTGCTTCGCGAAAAACAAATCCGATCTCAGTTCTTGTTTGCTGCGTTCGTAACGCGACTCGTGATCGTCGCGTTGTTCGTCCGTCAGCTGATTCCACTGCGCTTCGTCCCCCATCAATGCCTCCCTTTCTCGAATTTGCGGAAGTTTCTCCATAGCCTCGCCGAGAGAGTGCACGGCATCGTTGATGAGCATGTCAACAAACTTCGCGTAAAATCGCCACTTGGTTTCTGAAAAAATCTTCCAACCATTTCGGTACTCCGGGATTGCCCAAAGATACTCGCAAATGTCGCCGATTTCTTTGCGGACGTTGAATTTTTCGTAAGGACCAACAGCTTGCTCGGCATCGGCGAAGAGTTTGAGCAAGTTCGGGATGAGAAACTGAAATGCGCTCGCGTTTGTTTCGAACATCACTCGACCTAATTTATCCGAGCCAGAATAGTCTGGTAAGAACGAGTGTATAACCGAGACAAACTTACATCGAAGATATGGATTTTTGATGTGCTCAGACGCCCCGGAGAAGAGAACGAGAAAGTCTACGACTTCAGTCAAAATTTCATTCTCAATCAACGAATGCGAAGAACTTTTCGTGCACATGACGTACACCAAGTAGTCCAAAGTATCTTCCAAAATTTCTTCCGGTATCGCTCGGAAAGCTTTCGAGGCTTCATCCGGGAGTTGCGTCGTCGTCGTCGTCGGAATTGCTGGTGATGTCTGATCTCCACCACCACTTCTTGCTTCGTTCAATAACCACACGCACGTTAAACGATAGAATGCAAAACTATCCGATACTACGCGCGGATCCATCAAAGTCGCATCGCAAAGCATCGTCTGTTGAATGTAGGCATCTTTCTTCATGCGAAGTTGTTCGAGTTGAACAACAAACTCGTGTCTTCGCGGATCGTTCCCGGGTAAAGATTGTATCTCCTCCTCCAATTCATTCACTCTCTCGGCATAACGGCGTATGGTATGTCGCTGCCTCTCTTCTTGCGCGTTGATACACGCGATGATGCCAAGATGCATAGCGCGATGAGTCGCGAAAAAGCATTCGCAGACGAATCCCCACGACGACGCGTTCGCATCGCCACCTTCTTCCAACTCAAACTCCCCGCTGTTATAGCATTGTTCCGCTTCGCTCTCGGTCATGCCAAGTCTCGTGCAATCTTTGTATTCCGTTATACCGCACGATTTAGAAAGCGTGTATTCCGCTTTAATTTTCGGCAAATGCTTTCCTTTTCCGTTGAGAACGTCCGTGAATGGCAAACTCAAACGTAACATCGTCTCGCAAAAGTTTACAAAGTAGCCGTCTGAGCAATTCTCAAACCAAGATAATTGTTGCTCTTGTTGACTTCTTTTCTTATTCACGTGCAAGTTTAAGAAGATCCACTTCAAAACGCCATCACGAGTTGGCCCGCCGTGTTTAAGCAAAGTCTTTAAGATTGCGTGCAAGCCTTCGTAAACGCGAGCCATGTGCATCCAAATCGTCGCGTGCGCGTTGTCTCTTTCGCGCACACTCACTTTCAAGTCTTTCGATCCTAAATCAACGCTTGGAAATAAAGCTGGAAATACGCTTGGTTCTCGTCTTTGCGACAACATGTTCATCACTGGAACCCTCGAATACATCGGCGAAAGCGCAAACAGCGGCCCTAGTATTGAACACTCCTCAAAATCTTTACCCAACACGTATCCATCGGGAGTTCGCGCGTTTGCGTTGAAGTTTGGTATCATCATTACGTGCGGCGGTAAAGTAGGAAAGATTTGAGCGTTGCGGTTTTTGGGCATCCAGAGCGGATGCTTTATCAATCTCGCCGCGGCGATTGGATTCGCCGCGAGCATAAACATTGCCCTAAAAAATGGATCGAAATCCGCGAGAATGGACATTCCGTGGACGAGAAAAGGTTCGGTCGGTAAAGATTTCTCTCTCGTAAACGTCCATTGCCTTTCGTGCAAGAATATCGCATCCAGCAGGTCAGGTTCTTCCTCGCCAAACTTTTTGCAAAACGCGTCCAAATACATCTGGCTCATTTCGCCTGTGTATAATCGATACGAAAACTCATTCACACCGTATTCTTCCTCCCACTCTGATATTGGAAACACCCCTGGCTCTTCTCGGGTGCCTCGAATTTCCTCGTCCGGATTCAACACCAATCCACCGTAAGAGACGCACAATTTCTTCACCTCTTGCATCAACAGGTCGAACTTATCTTTCGCGTCCCTTTCGTTTGCAAACTGCGCGAGAGTGGACTTTCGCAACTCGTCGTCCGCTCTGTGAAACGTTTCTAAAAGGTACCTGAACTTTGACTTTTGATTCAGTTGGTGTTCGTTTCTTCTTTGTTCACCACCACCACCACCACCACCTGCTCCTCCTAACGATGATGACGAGGATAGCGATAACGATAATCGCGAGATCAGCACTCTGTCCGCAAACTCCTCGTTTATTTCATCCGCCTCGTCGTTTTCTTCTTCTTTTTCTCCTCCTCTTTCTTTCTTTTCGTTCGCGATCTCCTTTTCCAACGCGTCTAAAAACACGATCGATGACGACGCATTCTCGCCATTACCACCGTCGCTCGTCGTCGTCTTACTACCATTACTACTATTGCTACCACTCTTCGTCCACGCGCAGTTGGTTACCAGCTCGAGCTTGGATTTGAAATACAGCCGGTGCCCCATTTTTCTTTTTCTCACGTTTTTGTAGGACGACCCGAACTTTCCTTCAAAAAGAAGAGGTCATTTGTATTTAGGGAGTTCGCAAAAAACGAAAAGAAAATAACGCGATTTTGTAACGCTTTTTTTTTTCACGAAAAAGAGAAAAAGCCGTCCCGAAACAGATCTATGGATATATATTTTGTTTCCAAAAAACCTCAAAAACTTTTCTCATCGCCCTCCCCTCTCTTTGTGGATTTGATCGACTGCACATCCATCCTTTGCGAACACTTTATAGAGGAAGAACGCGCTCGTTCCACTCATTTGCGCGATATCTTTTTCCTCTTTGTGCGCGACAACACCCGCGCGCTTGTTTACACAAAGTTTGTTGACACTTTTGCTCGTATAGGTGATTTGGAAAAAAAGGGGAATTGGCTGCGTCACACTTCTTTTTTGTAAAAAAAAGATGCATGTTAAAAAGGAAGAAGAAGAAGAACAAGAGCAACGATCGCGCCGGGCGATCAAAGTGGCTTTGAATCTCCTCGTGAAGTCACCTCGATCGACGCTTGAAAGATATAACAAATCGATCAGTTCAGATGACGGGAGTAGCGTCATATCTTCTTCCGCTTCTTCCTCTGATTTAGGTAAATTGGAAGAAGAAAAAGAGGGGGTCATTTTTAACAAAAGAGAAAAATTTCCGTTTTTGGCGGTAAATCAAAAGGAGCAGCCCGATAACAGGTTTGTTTTAGGGGAAACGCTCCCACTTCCTCGAGCGGAAAAGAGCATCCTCGTCTCTAAAATAGACGACGAAAATGACGACGACGAGACTTATCCGATCGTCTACCAAGTTTGCGAAGCGATTTTGGAGAAGGATGTGAAGAAATGCGAGAGATCGTGCACCGCGGCTGTGGGCGTGTTGAAACGCGCGACGGTGTTTCCTTCTTCTCTCGTTCGTCCCGGGTTGTCGAAAAAAAGAGAAGAAAAAAATCTCGAGCGTGTTGTCGCCGAGAAAGAACGGGATGAAAGCAATAACGGAGAATCTTGTGAAGTGAACAAAGAAGGCGCGTTGGAAGAAAACTACTCGTATCTTTACGTCGTTAAGAAAGAAGAGGAAGACAATCTGAGTCCCATTGAACGGATTTTTGGACCGGTCTCGGAGGATGTTCTCGCAGTCGCTCGTGTGAAATTTATTTCTCGTGATGATGATGATGATGATGATGATGATGATGATGATGATGACATTGATGTCAAAACTGCAAGTGCTAATCCAATGGCGCACATTGCAGCGGCATGCGATCGTTTCTTCATCGCAAACGAAGCTTTGTTTGTAACGAGCAGGGGAGCAAACGCGGCGATATCTTTCTTCTCGCAACTTCTTCTCGATGGAGTCCATCGGGTCGTCTTAAATCGAACGGCTGCGCAAAAAGATGCGCATAGCGAGAAAGATGTTTATTTTTCACTCCAATGCGTGCCATCAATGCTTCCAGAGAATGCGAGTCTC
>Ga0209091_10003771_pt1 | contig 12080 bp, 11 predicted proteins | sample ArcticOcean_MG_C_6_FD_187438 | JGI IMG/M metagenome (GOLD analysis project Ga0209091, IMG submission 187438) | Marine microbial communities from western Arctic Ocean - ArcticOcean_MG_CB8_128 (SPAdes) (version 2) | ecosystem: Environmental > Aquatic > Marine > Oceanic | place: Arctic Ocean...
ACAAAAGAAATTCAAGAAATTCTCACGCGTTTTCGTGCAAAGCGATGAGCGATGCGGAAATCGACGCGAAATATCCCGTCGGAGGGAGCGTTTACAAGGTAAAAGCTTTTTGAACTTTTCCTGTTTTCCCCATCGCGTTCTCTCTCTCTCTCTTACGATTCATCGACAAAACCAATGTCTTCTGTTGATCTTGATGACGAAAGAGAAGAAGAAGCTGTTTGCATTCTCCAATTGATCATTTTTTTTGCCCTACGACGCCGAAGCAGAGATACGAAAATCTCTTCTCTCTTCTCTGCTTCTTTTAGTCAATATCAATCAAAAAATACATCATCATCATTAAAAACTAATAAAATGATTTTTTTTTTCCTTACTCATCAATCAAAATATTACAGGTTGTTTTGGACTGCTCTCAGTCGAACATCGCGCTCGGGTTACTGTTGAAACCAGGGGAGGACGGCAGACCGGTGGTGAAAACCGTTCGCCCTGGGGGCAAAGCGCTCGGCAAAGTGACGGTGGGCGATACCATCTTAGCGACGACGTACGTCGGTTTAACGAACATCTCGGAAAACTCCTGGGGTAAAGCGGACCGAGGGTGGGTCGATACCGCGGCGGTGTCGTACGATGACGCGAATGCGGCGATGACTACGAACGCGAACACGATTGGCTTGATTTTGGATCATGAATACAAGCCGTCTGGCGTCGGCGCGAGGGCGGTGACTTCGTCCAACGGCGAAGACGCCAAGGCGTGGGCGAAGGCAAAAGCGGCCGAGTTGAAGGCGAAGAGAAGCAGATAAACGTTTTTTGTAAAAATATTTTTACAACTATGAACCCTCTCTCTCCCCCTCTCTCTCTCTCTCTCTCTCTCTCTCTCTCTCTCTGAGTTTGTCGGTGATGATGTACTAATTAGCGTGCGGTAAAATGAAGAAGATTTTGAGAGAACGAGAAGAAGAGAATTCAACACTTTTACTTTACTTTTTAATAAATTTTACAAACAAGTTTTTCAAATCACATACAACAACTGTCTAAAGTAGTTTAATCTTGTTCGGCACTTCCTATTGTATCTATTACTATTGTTCCGGACACGGGACGTTACAGGAGACTGGACACGCGGGGCCTTTACTATCCCTCGCGCCACCGTTTGAAACCATAAAGTCCTTATTTTTTTCACACCAACCGTCTTTCGCCCATTTCGCGCACTCGTCCCATTCGTCCACGCACTTGCCGTGTTGTTCCGTGCGTCTCGATAACGCCGGCATCGGTAACGGAGAAGTGAACATCCCATCGAACTTAGCTACTCGTATCCATTTCACTGCGGTCCATTTTTGGCCTTTGACAACTGGGCACGCGCCGTGTAAACTTCCCATGTCCAGTTTATAATCATCCGTCAACGACCAAAATAACAGGGCATCGCCTTTGACAGATTTCACCGGTAAGCCGTGTTTGGTACATTCGGACCACTCGTGAGGATTACCTTCTTCCGTTAAATCAAACGTCTCAGCTCTCGTACCTCTCGGAAATATAGTCTCTCCGCCTTCCTCGGTGTTTTCCAAGTAAATCAGCATGGTGGCCATGCGTTGGCCTCCTCGTTTCGGCGAAGGATTGACCGCGTCGTGGAAGTAATCAAAGTGCGGATCGTATTTCTGACCAACATCGTAGCGCAAGATTTGCATGCCTTCACCGTTCGGTTCGGGCGTCCCCGAAGCCGCGGCTATTCTATATTCTATATTTTCCAAAGTTTTATCCGCGGCTTTGCGAAGAAACATTCCCGCTGAAGTTCGGATGGTGGAAGGCACCGAGGTACCACCGGCGCCAACCACGGTACTCGGCGCCAACTCTGCTTTAGCCAACTTCATCAAATGATCGCACTCTTCCGCCGAGAGAAAGTTTCTAAACAAATACGCTTTCGGTTTAACCGCGCTCAACACCAACGGTGGCATTTCCGGAAAGCCCGGTAAATCTTTGAGTAAGTGCGCTTGCCCGTATACGCTTTGCGGAAATGTTGTTAAGGGCTCGCCGTTTTCCGTCGCACTATCACTACCATCCGTGTCAATCAATCGTCTCCTTTTCTCGTCTTCGTCCTCTTCCTCGTCGTGCGATTTCTCTCTCTCAAGCGCTCCGCCCAACGCCTCTTGTATCTTCTCCTCCACGTCCAACGTATCTCCCGGCGTCTTCTCTTCGTCCTCGTCCGCGTCTTCCAAGTGCGCGTCCAACGCTCGTCTCGTTCTCTCTTTCTCCAGGTGTTCCAGTTCCAGTTTCTTCTTCGCCTGGCCTTTCTCGAATATGAGACGTTCCACGCGACCAAACGGACCTTTAAACTCTCTTTTTTCATTATTTTCACTCTTCTCCGTTGCTGCTGCTGCTGCTTGGCGATTTCTACTTCTGTACGCCCCGGCTAACGGGCCTTTTCGGGTTCTCATCCTGTTGTTCTTATTATTACCTTTCTCTTCTTCTTCTTCTTCGTCTGTTTCTTCCTTCTCCTCAGAAGAAGAAGGAACCAACAATTTCTTCTTCTTTAACTTCTTCTCTCGTTTCACCAATTCGCTCGTCACTCGTGCTTCAATTTCTCGATTCATTCGCTCTCGATTGAATTCGACGCTTTGTTCGTTCGACGAAAGCATGGTGACGGTTAAAAACGACGCCCACAGAAAACACACGGCCGCGAAAAACCACGGCGTTTTGTTCGTGGAAAATCGTGTCGTCGCTGATTTCCGAAGTAACCGAGAGGCGTTGTTCGAAGAAGAGGTGGACATCATTTTTGGTTGTTTTTTTTTCTCCAGCAGCCTAAACGGTGATTTTTGTGATTTGTGTGTAAGTTGTTTCATCACAAAGACAGAAATTCTATTGAAAGAAGTTTTTCCTGATCTGTACTCTTTCCCTCCCAACGTTAAATTTTTTTATAAATACTCGTAATAGGAACTGGAACTGCTGGTGTCGTTTCTTTTCCAATGATGCCCAAACTGCCAAATGAATGCTTTTTGTTTGTTTTTGTGTTGCATGATCAACTTGCAACTGCAAGAAAAAAAAAGAAAAAATCTTCAAAAAGTTGTGCTTTTTCTGCATAAAAATAATAATGTTGAAAAGACGCCGAGGACAAAACGCGAGCATAAACCCGGCGTTGGAGACCATCGAAGTGGACGCGGACGTTTTGAGAGCGAGCTTAACGTGCGAACTGTGCAAGAATATACTCAGAGAGGCGAACACGGTGGTATGTTTATTATTATTGTTTTTTAAATGATGATTTTTAAAAATGTTTCTCATCTCTCTCCTCTCAACTTTTATTACTTTTATCAAACAAACAACAACAGACGGAATGTTTACACTCGTTTTGCTTCCAGTGCATTAGCTCGAAGATGATCGTCGGGCAATCGAATTACTGTCCGGCGTGTGGGTCGTCAGATTCGTCGTCGCAAAGTTTAGGCGTGAACCCGTTTTTGGACAAGAAGATTATCACCGACGGAAGGAAGAATCACTTGTGTCAAACTTTTAGAGAGATGTTAGAAGAAAAAAAAGAAGAAGATGGAGGAGGAGGAGGAGGAGAAGAGAAAGAAGGAGAGAAAGAAGGAGAGAAGAAAGTAGAGGAGCAAGCGTCTATGGAGGAAGCGTAGTAGAGAAGATGTCTTCTTCTTATTCGATATAGTTTTATTACCCGCGCTCCCTACCTAATACCTAAAAATGAAATAATTCATTATTTCTTCGGCTTGCGTCTGCTCCGAATAGATTGCAATTCACTCTTCGGCTTCTCTCCGTCACTATTGATATTACTACTGCTACCTCTCTCTTTCTTCGTCATCGTTCCAATTAAATACGGAAATAGCGGTAACGTCTCCCACTTCTCGTCCACTTCCATCGGGTTAAAGAGCGCTCTGCCGTTCTTCTCTAAAACGTCCACCAACTCGTCCGATTTCGGCTCGACGAAAATCATCGCCGCTTGACCGTCTGATTTCAACACTCTCGAGCTTTCTGTCAGCATCTCTCCTAAAACGTCTCTTCCTTTCTCCTTCAACACTCGCGTAAATGCCCCGGTACTGACCACCGCGTCCATCGACTCCTCCCGCATCCCGGACAAACTCTTCTCGTACGCCGCGGTTTCAATCTGCACGGGAATCTCCGCCTGAACGGAGATCTGCCCTAAAAGATCTCCTTTCACCTCTGGACCTTTATACGTGACAAACTTCACGTTTTTTGGATAATAATACAAGTTTCTTCCGCTGTTCCCGCAATCGTACTCCAGCACTCTCGCGTCCGGTTGAAATATTCGCAACGTCAAGAATTTCGCCGCTATGTATTGCAATCGCGTGTACACGATTATTCGGGCGAGACCAAAACCTACGCCTAATCCTAAAAGTAAAGCGATCGGATACGTCACGTCTAATATTGACGATGATAAAGCTTCTTCTCCTTCCAACAACGCGTTCGTTCTTATTTGGCTGTTGTTGTTGTTGTTCTCGTTCCTTCTTCTTCTTTTGTTGTTGCTGCTGCTAGGTGTTGTTGTTCTTCTCATCGTCAACATCATCATCATCGAATTTTCGTCTCTTCTTTCCCTTCGAAAAGTAGTGATGAGAATACTCTTAAAGCCCGGCCGCGAATGGAGCCGAGCAAAACGGGAGGAGGATGTGGAGGAGAGAGAGGAGGAGGTCGCGGTAACAAAAGAAGAAGAAAACATAATAATAATACTAATGTCTCTCTGTTAAAGTGTTTTGACGACTCTTGTTATAAAAAACCACAGAAGTTCGTATGAATTGGACAAATCAACAACGAATGAAGAATTTTCTTCGTTCGGCTTCACAAATTTTTTTTTCACTTGACTCTCGAATACTTTCAGAATAGAAGAGATGTTCACCACCACCCCTATGAACGCTTTGCTTCTGCGACCTCCTCTCTCTCCTCCAAATCCTCTTCACGCGCGGATCTCCTCGAGCAGAAGGAGTCACGGGAGTAGTCGTGCGACTTTTCGACGCACGACTTTATGCGTGACTCGTGCGACCGCATCATCATCATCATCAACATCAACAACAACAACAACATCAACGAATAATAGTGTTAATAATAATAATAAGAAAAAAATCATCGTGAAAGTCCAACCGCATCAAAATTTATCGATCGTCTCCAAAGAGAACGGGATATCGATTCCAGATATCGTTCGATTGAACGGGTTAGGTACGCGGAGAACTTTACAAGTCGGAGAGGAATTGATCGTGAGCGATTTTGAAGGAAATGGCGATGATGATGTTGGGTATAAGATTATTGAACGCGCGGAGATGACGACGATGATGATTACGAGCAGCACAGATGAAGAGAAGACTACTGTTGAGAAGGAGAAAGACATCGTTTCATCTTCTTCCTCTTCTTCTCCATCGACGACGTCTCCGGCTGATGAGACGACGACTGAGAAAGAACAAAACGTGAACAAAATCTTACGACTCGTGCCCGAGAACGCGAAAGAAGCAATCATGAGAAAGATTGAGCGGTTAAAAGTGGAGACGACGAATAAAAGCGATGCCAGTACTGCATCCTTAGTACAAGTCGTCCCGCGAAGCGTAACTGCCTCGGTGCCGTTTACGACATCTTTTGGAGTTGGCGTCGGGGCGGCGGTGTTGAGCATGGCGTTGGTAGCGACAAATATCGGTCGAGATGGTAAGGGAAAAGAAGAAGAAGAAGAAGAAGAAAAAGAAGAAGAAGAAGAAGAGAAGAAAGAAGTGGGTTTCGAAGTAGAGAGTAGTGGTATTAGTAGTATTAGTAGTAGTAGGGATAGTAATATTAGCAACGACGCGGGCGCGCCGGTGGTAGAGCAAGAAGAAGAAGAAGTGGTATCCGTAGAAACAAAACTGGTCGAGAAAGAAGTAGTGGAAGAAGTAAAAGTCACCACACCGCTGCCGACGGTAGAAGTTGTCGAAGAGAAAGAAGATGTGGTCGAAGTTGGTCGTTCTGAGTCGTCTCCGGCGCCTTTGGAACGCTTGAAAGGATGGATGGACGAGAGGGACGCTCAGGAAAATTTCGAAAGTTCGATCGAAGAATTTAAGGCCAAGCTGGCGGCAGCGCAAGACGCGCTCATCGTGTTGCAAGATCAACTGGAACAGAGCAAACGAAAGAAGAACAGCCAAAAGTGAAAGGAGTTATTTTGTACTACCAGTATTTTTTTTATGAGATCGTATTTATGTATTAAAAATAAGTGTCGCTTTAACATTTTGGGCACGTCCATTCCTTTGGCGCTCGTCGCAAAGCCGGCTTGCAGCATTTGCCGTGCGCGAAGCAGTTGCACTTGACGCATCGCATCGTAACTTTCACCGTGTCGTTGATTTCATTGCACATCACGCACGTCGTATCGCTTTTTTTCTCTTCTGTCTTCTCTTCCGTCAACTTCAAACTCTTGGTGCTCACTTTTTCTTCCTCTTTGTTGTTCTCTCTTTCCGCCGCTTCGAGCAAAAGCTTTCTTAATTTCATCGTCTTCTTTCTTTCTTTGAGCAACGCCAGCTGCGTTTGCTCTAAAGCGTTGTGCAATTGCTCGAACTTCATCGCTAACGCGTACGACATGCTCTTTTCTTTCTTGTTCTTCTTCATCTTCTTTGACATTTTCTTTGACTTTTTCGCCTTGATGCATAAAGTCGCCGGAGACTTGTTGCTGCTTTTCGTCGAAGAAGGCGGCGTCTTCGCGTTCTCCTTGCCTTCGTCAAATTCTTCTTCCTCTTCGTTACCGTTCTCGTCCTCGTTGGAGTGGTTCTCTGCATCGCTCAACCATTCCATCACGGCTCTCCCGGGAGTCACTTGCGGCTCCGCCAACTTTTCGAGAGCTTGGGCGAGTTCCATCGCTGGCGGCTGCGACTTTAACAACTTTTCGCAATCGTTCAAACACTTCGTCGCTGCGATGTCGTCTTTCGCATCCTCCTCTTTGGTTTCAAACAACGCGTCGCGAATGGCTTTCGCGTTCGGCGTCGATCGAAACAAATCAAAGCCTTCGAGGTTGAAAATCTCGTTCCCGTTCGTATTGGCGGGCGTGTTATTCGGCGCTTGGGGTCGGCTCTTCAACCCACCGCTCGTTAACGGGGCCGTCTTGTTCGTCTTGTTTGTTTCAATCGACGAATTTGGCGATGGCGTCATGTTAGAGTTGTTGTTGTTCGTGTTGTGTGACTTTTTCGTCGCCGGCGTATCTTGCACTTTCCTCGCGCCCGATTTTCTCGTAGGGGGCGTCGTATCTTCGTCGTCCGAACACGCCGGCTTGAACGACACAGACGAACGCCTCGGTTTCTTATTGTTATTATTATTGTTATCGTTGTTCTCATTCTCTTTATCTTCGTTCGAAGACGTCGGCGTCGTCGTCGATGCAGTAGTATTCGTCTTGTTGCACGTAAACGATATCCTCGACGGCTTCCTCTCTCTTTTCCCGCTCAACACGGATAACCCCCAGGACTCTTGCGCCAATCTCTCTGCTTCCCCAACTTTCCTCTTCATAGACCCAGAAATCATGCACGTCACCTCCGGTGTCCCGGTTTGATTCTTTGGAATCAATTTCACTTGAAACTCTTCCTCGTTCGCGAACGATATCGATTTTCGTCTCGGCGAGTCTTGGCCAAAACGAGCAGCCAGTCGTAATTCGAGAGGTTTCAGCGCCGATTTGTGCGGTGATTTCGGCAATATCTCGTTCACTTCCTCTTTCTCCGGCGTGCACTGCGGCTCGTCGTCGTCTTCTTCGTCTTCAGAGGAATCCTCTTTTATGCTCTTCTTTATCTTCTTCTTCTTTTCTCCACCGCCGCTCGAAAAAGAAGTCGTCTTCGCAGCGACTGAATTTTTCTTCTCTGATGATGAAATCAAATTCGACGACGACGGGGACGACGACGACGACCCAATCTTCTTCTTCTCGTTATTAAAACTGCTCGAAGAATTTGACAACGGGTATAATTTCGCGTGCATGGACGGTGATACCGCTTTCACCACGTTCTCGAGCAGTGGTGACGACATGATTGAATATATTTTATGTTGTGTGTGTGAGTCAATGAGGAAATATCTGATGCATGAGAGAGATAAAAAATTTCCCCAAACAGTTGAGTGAGAGCTTCCTTCCCCTTTTGTCAGTTTGTGTGTCTGGCTTTTTTTTTTCTCTCGTAAAAAATTCGTCCTCTTCTTCTTCTGAACTTTTTATTCGACAGCTTCACAAGAACCTTCTTTTTGACGTGTTTTCCTAAGAATATAGAAGAGGAAGAATACTACGAGTGATGATGATGATGATGAAGAAGACAACAACAACAACAACAACAAGAAAAAGAAGGGATGATGATGATATTAAAGAAGGACAAAAAGAGTCGTTTGGAACGGTGGTCGTTTTGAAAGACTCGTTTGGGTTCTTACAGTTAACGCACGATTATTACGACCCCGATGATATTGTTGTTGATGATGATGATGATGATTTTGATGATGATGATGATGTTGCATCATCATCATCAAAGCGTTTACTACCGACTTTACGCGCTCAAGCGGAACTGTTTTTCCACATTACCGAGTACTTTAAAAACCCAGAGTTACAAAATAGAGAAGAAGAAGGAGAAGAAGAAGAAGAGGATCGACCGTTACTGGCCGGAGATGTGGTGAAGTTTAAAGTCGTCCGAGGAGGAGGAGAAAAAGGAAGCGGCGGGAAACAACAACAACACCAAGAGAATAAGGAAGGAAAAACGCACAAAGCGACGGACGTCATGCGATGTTCGAAAGGAGATTTGAGAGTGAAAATTATACAGGAACAGGTGGAAGGTGTCGTGAAAAGAGGTTTGAAAGGGAAAACGAAGCACGAAGCGTACGGTGGGTGCGTGTCGTGTTCTTTACTAACAACAAAAGGGGAGAACAAAGAAGAGGAGAAGAAGAAGCTCGAGCTCGAATTCGCCGGCGCGAACGTCTCGGAGAGTTGTAAGAAAAAGTTGAAGCAAGGAATGAAAGTTCAGTTTAGTTTAGGTCGAGAACCGACGACGAGAAAATACGTGGTCGTAGACATCGCGCCGAGAGAAGGAGGAGGAGGAGGAGACGTTGAAGAGAAGAAAACGAAGAAGAAGGAAGGAGATGAAAACGACGACCAAGATGAAAAAATCGAGGAAGAAGAAGAAGACGAGTATTTCGAAGAGATTCCAACATCCTACGGACGCGTCGATAAACTCTCGCAATCGTTCGGGTTTATTCAGAAAGCGCACGGCAGAATGCCTTCGCACAACAACGGCAACAGGAGAGAAGAACAAGGTTTATTCTTTCATTACACGGCTTTAAAAGACAAGACGGATGTAGGAAAGTTGACCGTCGGCACCGCGGTAAGTTTTGAAATCGTCAAGGTGAGTACAGGGAGCGCTAAAGGTAAGAAAGCAAACGCAATAAACGTTCAATTATGCGACGAGGAAACCGTTCGAGCGATCGAGTCGGAACTCAGACTTCAGCGTAAGCTCGCCGAGAAAGAGAAAAACGCCGCTTTGCTCGATAAAGACGGCATCGATGGTGATTCCTGGGGTAAGAAGAAAGTAAACGTCGTCGACGAGAGTAATAATAGCAAAAATGGTAAAAAATACGTAGAAGCGCCGGCATCTGGGGAAGAAGAAAATGTATCGTCGTCGGAACAGCAAAATGATTCTTCGGTTTCGTTAGAATTGGGTAAAATCGCCGTCATCAAGAACGGTTTCGGTTTCATTAAATGCGAAGAACGCGTGGAGGATGTGTTTTTCCACTTCACACAATTGAAGAATTTCGAAAACCCAAAAGTGGGGAAAATCGTTCAATTCACCGTCCACAGAGATCAAAAAAGAGACGCAATGGTCGCGCACGACGTGTGCGAAGCTCCAGAAGGCTCGAAAGTAGTCTTTGAAACCGTCGATGAACGAAGCGTTCGAGGCGTCTGTAAAGAACGCCTGGTATTTGCCTCCGGTCGAAGTTTCGGAAAATCTTCATTTTCGTCCAATGCGAGCAACAATGGAACGATTGTCGTCGAAAACGCGGGTGGAACATCGCAAAGTTACAAATTTAAAACCGTCGTCGACCGAAACTGCAATCCGAAACCCGGAGATTTGGTTTCTTTTTGCGTCGCCACTGATAAACGAGACGAGAAGAAACAGTTCGCAACGAAAGTGAAATTAGTTCAATTTACCGGTACCGTTGTGAGTGCGAAAGGCGAAGGTTCTTACGGCTTTTTTTCGCACAGCGATCCAGATACCGGCGAAATCGGGAAAGCGTTCTTCCACGGCGCGGATGTGGATGGCGGCGTGACCTTATTCGAAGGCGACGAGGCGACGTATTTCGTGAACCAATCGCAAGGCGAGAATAAAGAGTACACGGCGAAACGTATTAAACGAACGAAAGAAGGTCCGAATGCTGGAGTTTCGACGCCAACGAGGTCAAACTCAGCCATGGGAAGTGATAACAACGGACGCGATTCGCCAAGACCACAGTTCGTCGGTTCTCAATTCACACTTTCGAAAGGCCCGGACGGTACTTCAGGTTTCAGCAGAGGACGAGGTAAAGGCCTGGCGGAGAAAGCAACCGCGGCGGTTTCGAGGTTAAAGTTGGACGCCGCAGAATTTGTCCTTGGTGGAGGACACACGTCGTCCGTTTCCGCTTCGCTCGGGTCGAGAGACGACCTCGCCGCGTTCGAAGATGCCGAAGAAGAAGAAGAAGAGGAGGAAGAAAATATTTAAAATGATAGATAGCAAAGCACGGAGAAGAGATCAATTTCGAAAACTAGAAGAAGCAAATCAGTAATGTTTAGTAATAATATCAACATCATCAAATCAATCATTTGTATGTACATTCCTGTTTCGTTATATCATATTAAATACCTCTATTATTATAATAGTAATTAGTATATTACTCTCTTTCCACGACGGCGGCGGCGCCCATCCCGCTTCCGATACACATCGACACTACTCCGAGCTTACACGACGCGTCTCTGCTATGCATCTCGTGCAACAACGTCGCCATGCATCTCGCCCCGGTCGCCCCTAACGGGTGCCCGAGCGCAATAGCCCCTCCGTTTACGTTTACGATATCCTTGCTCAGCTTCAAATAGTTCACGCAATACGACGCTTGACTCGCGAATGCTTCGTTCAACTCGAATAAATTGATATCCGAAACTTTCACGCCGGCTCTCTCGCACGCGTCCGGAATGGCCACGGCTGGACCAATGCCCATAATTTCCGGCGGACATCCAACCGCGCTGAACGATTTCCATTTGGCCATAATTTTCAACCCGTTCTTCGTTGCGTACGAACGTTTACACAAAATAACTACCCCGGCGCCGTCGCTGACTTGACTCGCGTTCCCGGCTGTCGTGCTCCCGCCTTTTTTAAACACCGGTTTCAACTTTGCTAAATTTTCCACCGTCACGCCCTCTCGAATCCCATCGTCCTCAGATACGACGATTTCTTTCTCCTCTTTCGTCTCTTTATCGATAATTTTCGTCACCACTGGCACAATTTGACTCTTAAACTTCCCGTTTCGTCTCGCCTCGGCGGCTCTCCGGTGACTCTCCGCCGCGAACGCGTCTTGCGTCTCTCTCGAAATGTGCCACTTCGCGGCGACGTTTTCACTCGTGACTCCCATAGGAATCAAACAATTCTGCGCGTTCGTCACGCTCGCGGCTTTTGGGTTGAACCCCCCGTCCCATTTCATGGGATTCTTACTCATCGTCTCCACGCCAGCCGCGATGCCAACCTCGTAATACCCGGCTTTAATCGCGCTCGCCACGTCCGCGCACGCCTGCAACCCGCTCGAACACTGTCTGTTCACCGTTCTCACAGGAACTTTCACCGGGAACCCGGCTAAAAACATTCCAATCCTACACTCGTTCGCGCGTTGACTCGAATCCCCTAAAACTGATCCAACTACCACGTCGCCGATATCGTTCGCGTTGATATTCTCCGTCTCTCTTAAAGCGGCGCGTAAAACCGTTGCCACGAGATCGTCCGCGGTGGTGTCTTTTAATCCGCCTTTTCTCGCGCGAGTGATTGGCGTTCTTAACGCGCAGACGATGACCACGTCGTCTGGGTGCTTCGACGACTACATTTAGAAAGAAGAGATAATTTTCTGTGAGAGACGACAACGACGACTTCAAGGATGATGATAAA
>Ga0209091_10003773_pt1 | contig 12078 bp, 10 predicted proteins | sample ArcticOcean_MG_C_6_FD_187438 | JGI IMG/M metagenome (GOLD analysis project Ga0209091, IMG submission 187438) | Marine microbial communities from western Arctic Ocean - ArcticOcean_MG_CB8_128 (SPAdes) (version 2) | ecosystem: Environmental > Aquatic > Marine > Oceanic | place: Arctic Ocean...
TAATCAAAAAAATCAGTAAAATTGGGGTTTTTTTTGATTTTTTTAACTTAATAAATTAAGAAAGATCAATCGATATGAAAAAAAAATTATCTGTATTTTTATTTTTTATAAAGCAAAATATTGAAGTTATAGTTCTAATTGTTTCCATTATTTTGCTTGTGTTGTTAACTCAGTCTCACAATTATATAAAAAATATAAAAAAACAAAATTTTTATAATATTTTAGAAAATATTTACTTTGAAAAAACAGTTAATTTTTATTTTGAAAAATTATCTCCAAAATATCTCAATATAAGTCATAAAATTACTGCAGGAGAAACACTAGAAAAAATTCTCCTAAAATATAAAATTTCAAATAAGGAAATTCAAAACATCAAAAAAGCTTTAACAAAAACAAACAACCTTCGAAATTTAAAAATAGGTTTCACAATTGAATTTATAATAGATAAGTCTGAAGAAAAGATAATTGAACTTAATTTTCCATTATCAAAAACCTCAACAATAAAATTAACCAGAGCATCTAATAAAGATTTATTTGAATCGAAAAAAATAACTAGAAACCTAATTAAAAAAATTGTTATTAAAGAAGGTAAGATTTCTCAAAGTTTATATAAAAGTGCAGTTGATTTAGGAATAAAACCCAATCTAATTGTTGAGTTCGCAAGAATTTACGGATTTCAAGTAGATTTTCAAAGAGATATAAGAAAAAATGATAGTTTCCAAATTGTATATGAAACTTATCAAGATGATGGTGGTAAAGTTTATGAACATGGAAATATATTATATGCAAATTTAATTCTACAAGATCAGCAAAACCAATTATATTACTTTAATGAAAAAAATAATGAGGGACATTATGATAAAAAAGGAAGGAGTATTCAAAAAGCTTTAATGAAGACTCCAATTAATGGTGCCCGGCTTTCTTCACGCTTTGGTATGAGAAAACATCCAATTTCTGGTTTTAACAAAATGCATAGGGGAACAGATTTTGCTGCACCTAAAGGTACGCCAATAATGGCGTCTGGGAATGGTGTAATCACAAGTGCAAAATGGTGTGGAGGAGGTGGTAATTGTATAAAGATAAAACACAACTCAACCTACTCAACTGTCTACGCTCATATGTCAAAGTTTGCGGCAGGAATGAAGCCTGGTGTCAGAGTTAAACAAGGTAAAATAATTGGCTATGTTGGATCTACAGGAATGTCTACAGGTCCTCACCTTCATTATGAAGTAATTTTAAATGGTAAAAAAATTAATTCGCAAAAACTAAAGCTTCCATCGGGAAAAATATTATCAGGAAATAATAGAAAATTATTTGAAATAACTAGAATAAAAACTGATGTTTTGATCTCTGAACTTATTAGTCAGCTTTAGTGGGTTCGATATTTTTTTTGTCTTCTAACTTAGTACTTTTTAAAACTTCGCTTAATTTTTTTGTTTCATCCAAATTGTTCTCTTGAATTTTAGGTATTCTATTAACTTCTTTCTCACTTAACACCCTTACGAAATGATCTGCATGTTGGAAATAATTTTCAGCCAATATTCTGTCATCGTGTGATAGGGACTCTCTTGCTAAATCATTGTATTTTTCTATTAATTTTGAAGCATTTTCATTATTTCTGCTTGGCCTTCCTCTTTTAAAATTTGTGTTTGATGAAAAATCCGAAGGAAATTTTTGATCGGAATCGTTTGTTTGAAAGCCTCTATCGTTACGTCTAAAAGTGTGCCTTCTATTATTGTTACTTCTAAATGTATTATTATTACTTCTAAATGTTTTCATCTTCATATTTTATTTAAATCTAAATTTTAGTACTTACAATACATCTGTAATTTTTTCCATAATCTTTTAGAATTGTATTAATATAAAATCCATTCTCTTTTAGCATTTCTTTAACTTTATTTTTTTGATTAAAACCAATTTCTAAAACAAATTTTCCTTTTTTCTTAATAAGCACAGAAGTTTTTTCTATAACTTTTCTAATCATTGAGAAACCATCTAATCCACCATTTAATGCTAATTTGGGCTCGTAGTTGAAAACTTCTTTATCCAAATATTTTAATTTTAAAAATTCAATATAAGGAGGATTAGAAACTACTATATCATATTTTCCTAAGTTAAAATTGTCAATGTCTGAATGAAAAAATCTAATTCTATTTTCTAAGTGTAACATTTTTGCATTATATTTGCTTATATTTATGCTATTTTTACAAATATCTATTCCTGTTCCATAAAAATTTGGTCTTTCCTTTAATAATGACAACAAAATACATCCTGAGCCCACTCCGATGTCTAGTACTTGCAATTGTGATTTTTTCAATGAGATTTTTAATAGTTGTTCTATTATAATCTCTGTATCTGGTCTTGGTATTAAAACATTTTTATCTATATAAAAAACTTCATTCCAAAAATCCTTTTTATTTGTCAGGTATGCAATTGGTTCTCCCTTTTTTCTTCTTTTAATTAAATTAAAAAAAATATTTAAAGAATTTTTATCTATATTTTCTTTTAAATTTAAAACTACATACTGCCTATCTTTTTTTATTGCTTTCGCTAGTAGTAGTTCACTATCTAGAATTGAGTTATTAATATTAAAATTATTTAATATTTCTAGACCACAATTTAATGTATTTTTAATATTCATTTTTAACTTAAGTTGCTTAATGTCTCTTCTTGAGCTTGTAATGTAAGAGTTTCAATCATTTCATCAAAAGCCTCACCTTCTAAAAATTCTTCGAGTTTATGTAAGGTAAGATTAATTCGATGGTCTGTTACTCTACCTTGTGGAAAATTGTATGTTCTAATCCGTTCAGATCTATCTCCCGTTCCTATTTTACTTTTTCTGTCTTTTGATCTTTCTTTTTCTAACCTTGATCTTTCTAATTCATAAAGTCTTGACCTTAAAATCTTCATACCTTTTGCTTTATTTTTATGTTGTGATTTTTCATCTTGCTGGGATACGGAAAGTCCTGTTGGTATATGAGTAATTCTTACAGCACTATCTGTTGTATTAACAGATTGCCCCCCTGGTCCACCCGCTCTAAAAACGTCAATACGTAAATCTGAATCATTAATCTTCAAGTCTATTTCTTCTGCCTCAGGTAAAACAGCAACTGTTGCGGCAGAAGTATGCACCCTACCCTGTGTTTCTGTATCTGGAACTCTCTGAACTCTGTGCACTCCACTCTCATATTTTAATGTTGAATAAATGTTTTTACCCTTAATGGATGCTATAACTTCTTTAAGGCCTCCAGCTTCGCTTTTCGATATAGTTATCAATTCTAATTCCCATTTTTTTTTACTACTTACTTTTTCATACATTTTAAATAGATCTGCCGCAAATAAACTCGCCTCTAATCCCCCTGTCCCAGCTCTTATTTCAATAATAGCATTTTTTTTATCAGCTTCATCTTTTGGCAATAAAAATAATTTTAGTTTTTTTTCTTTAATTTCATAATCTTTTTTAAGTTCTTCAATTTCATTTTCTGCCATAACTTTAAATTCTTTATCACTATTAGGGTCTTCTAATATTTTTTCTAATTCTTTTTTTTCTTTATCATATGAAATATATATATTGGCATCTTTAATAATATCGTTTAGATCTGAGTATTCTTTAGATTTTTCTGCAAATAATTTTTTATCTACATCACCTGAGGATAATTCTTTCTCCAATAAAGAGTGTCTTAATATTAGGTCTTCTATAGTTTTTTTTGGAATCATTAATTTTTATTTTCAATTTCTGAAGCTTTTTTTTCAACTTGTTTTACTACTTCTGATATAATTTCATCAGTTAAAACTTTTTCTGACTGAACCCCTGAAAGATATAGCATGTTATTACCTTTCCCACCTCCAGTAATTCCTATATCTGTCATTGCTGCTTCTCCTGGCCCATTAACAACACAACCAATTATAGATAGTGTAATGGGAGTTTTTATGTGAGAAAGTTTTTCTTCAAGAGTTTTAACTGTATCTATAACTGGAAAAGCTTGTCTAGCACATGATGGGCAAGAGATTATTTTAACACCTCTATGTCTTAAATTTAAAGATTTTAGTATTTCATTTCCTACTTTTATTTCTTGTGGTGGATCGTCTGATAAAGATATTCTTATTGTGTCTCCAATACCATCCATTAGAAGTGCTCCTACTCCTATTGATGATTTTATGCTTCCAGAAACAAAGCTTCCAGCCTCTGTAATACCTAAGTGCAGTGGGTAATCACAAACCTTAGATAATTGTCTATAAGCTGCAATAGATAAAAAAACATCTGAAGATTTTACACTTATTTTAAAATTAAAAAAATCTTGGTCTTCTAAAATTTTAATATTTCTTAATGCGCTTTCCACTAAAGCTTCTGGGCATGGTTCTTTATATTTTTCTAATATATCTTTTTCTAATGAGCCAGCATTAACTCCAATTCTAACAGAACAATCATTATTTTTAGCAGCACTTAAAACTTCATGTATTTTTATTTTATCACCAATATTTCCAGGGTTAATTCTTAAACATTTTGCTCCATTTTCAGCAGCTTCAATTGCTCTTTTGTAATGAAAATGAATATCAGCAACTATAGGAATTGGCACATGTTTAGTTATTTCTTTTAAAGCTAATGCAGATTCTTTGTTTGGGCAAGAAACTCTTACAATATCAGCTCCCTCTTCAGCTATGCTGTTAATTTGATTAATTGTAGATTTAATATCTGTAGTTAAAGTATTTGTCATTGATTGGACTGATATTGGATTGTCTCCGCCAACTCTCACATTCCCTACATTAATTACTTTTGTTTTTTTTCGTTTAATATCTCTAAAGGGTCTTATGCTCATTATTTAATCCAAATTAAATTCTTTGTGAAGAGCAGCAATAGCTTTTTTTGCTAACTTATTCAAAATTAGTACTGAAATTTTAATTTCAGAAGTTGATATAACCATAATATTAATTTTTTTTTTTGCCAATGCTTGAAACATTCTGTAAGTAATTCCTGGTGTAGTAATCATTCCAACTCCTATAATGGATATTTTAGATACATTGTTATCATAGGATAATTTTCTAAAAGAAATTCTTTTATTTTGTTTAATTAACTTTTCAGTTTTTTTTACATCCTCAGACTTGATTGTAAACGTCATATCAGTTTCTTTACCATTTAGTGAAATATTTTGGACAACCATATCAACATTTATTTGATTTAGTGATAGTGGTTTAAAAATAGAAGCTGCTACACCTGGTCGATCCTTAACACCAACAATTGTTAATTTAGATTCATTTTTGGTAGATGTAATCCCAGTTATAACCTTGTTGCTAAATGCTTTTTTAGAGTTAGTTATTAAAGTTCCCTTTTTTTTTATAAATGAAGATTTAACATTAATATTAATATTATTTAATTTTGCATCCTGAACGGATACTGGATGCATAACTTTAGCTCCCAGAGATGCCATTTCAAGCATATCATTATAGGAAATTTTATTTATTTTTTTTGCTTTTGGATAATTTTTTGGATCAGTAGTATAAACTCCATCTACATCTGTATAAATTGTACATTCTTCTGCATTAAAAAATTTAGCAAACATTATTGCTGAAACATCGGATCCTCCTCTCCCCAGTGTTGTGATTCTATTAAAAGAATTGATCCCTTGAAACCCAGGTATTATTGGAATTCCCCCTGAATTTATATATTTTAAAATTTCTTTTTTATGTATTTTATAAATTTTTGAGGCACTATGTGGTCCATCAGTAATTATGGGAATTTGCCATGACATCCATGATCTAGATTTAATGCCTAGATGATTTAACCTTCCAGCAATTAAAGAGCATGCTATTTGCTCTCCTGAAGCTAACAAACAATCATACTCGGCTCTATCAAAATCATTACTAATTTTTTTTGATTTATTTATTAAGTCATTAGTTGCCCCACTCATTGCTGAAGAGACCACAATAATCTTAAACTTTTTTTTTTTATAAGCGGCTATTATCCTTGCTACCTTTTTTATTCTATCTAAGCCACCTACTGAAGTCCCACCGAACTTTAATACAACAGTTTTCATTGATAATTTATAATTAAATTTTAATTGATAAAATACATCTTAATTGTTATGTCCACAAGCAATCAATTATGAATACAATAAATAAAAAAGAAATTGAAAAATTTTCGAATATAGCTTCTGAATGGTGGAACCCGAATGGAAAATTCAAACCTTTACACAAATTTAACCCAGTTAGGATTAAATATATAAAAGAAAATATAATAAAACATTTTAGACTAAGTCATATAGATCGGCCTCTTAAAAAAATTAATATTTTAGATATCGGTTGTGGTGGAGGTTTGTTAGCAGAGCCTATGACCAGATTGGGTGCAAATGTAGTAGGCATAGATGCTTCCAGTCAAAATATTGATATAGCAAATTTTCATGCAAAAAAAAATAAACTAAAAATAAAATATATATGTGCTTCACCTGAAACCTTAAAGATTAAAAAAAAATTTGATGTTATTTTAAATATGGAAATAATTGAACATGTGGATGATGTAAATTTTTTTATTAAAAAAAGTTCTAGTTTATTAAAAAAAAATGGCCTAATGTTTATCGCAACAATAAATAAAACCTTTAAATCTTACTTGTTTGCAATCATTGGTGCTGAATATGTTTTGAAGTGGCTGCCAATAGGTACTCATGATTGGCAAAAATTTTTAACACCTGCTGATTTAATAAGAGTTTGTAAAAAAAATAATTTATTAATAGAAAAATTAGATGGTATAAATTTTAATTTACTAACAAATAAGTGGAATATAACTTCTGATACTTCTATAAATTACATAACTAAACTAAAAAAAAATTAATTTTCTTTTTCACCTATCCATGGAAAAATTTCAGTATCTATGCCTTCTGCTTTCAGAGCTTTAACCTCTTTTAATGTGGCTTTTCCATAAATACCCTTAGATTTTTTTTTATTTTCATAATGAATAGATCGAGCCTCATAGGAAAAATTTTCACCCACATATTCAAAGTTATTCTTAATAAATTTTTGATATTTTCTTAATTTATTTTTAACTTTTATAAGTTTATTCTTTTTTATTAAGTCAGATTTAATTTCTTTTGATTTTAAAACATTAGGTGCCATTAAATTCTTTTCAACTTTTAAAGAATTACAGTTTTGGCAATTTATATATTTTAATTTTTCTAATTTTTCATAATCATTTGAAGATGCAAACCAACTGTCGAATGAACTTTTACAATCTTTACATATTAATTTATATTTAATCATGTTTATGAAATATTAATCAATTTTATTTTAACTCCTGTAATCTGCGTTAATTTCAATATACTTTTTAGTAAGATCCATTGTATATGCAGTAAAGTTTTTCTTACCCATATTAAGATTAACAATTAAATCAATTTTTTTTTCTTCCCTCATGTATACCCCTGCATCGTCTTCATTATATAATGTTGACAGTTGTCCATTTTCAATAACTTCTATTGGACCAATTTTTATTGCAAGTTTGTTTACGTTTATATTTATATTTGCTTTACCTATGGCCATAATAATTCTTCCCCAATTTGGATCATGTCCTGCTATAGCTGTTTTAACTAATGGTGAGTTTGCAATTGAAAAGGCAATCTTTTTTGCTTCTTCTTGAGTCTTTGCACCACTTACATTGATTGTTATGAATTTTGAAGCTCCTTCACCATCAGCAGCAACTCTTTTTGCGAGATTTAAAAGTACAGAATGTAAAGAGTTGTCAAACTCTTTAATTTTTGGATCATTTATATTTGTAATTTTGGGGTTTTTTACTTTACATGTTGAAAATATTGAGACCATATCGTTCGTACTTGTATCTCCGTCACAACTTATGGCATTAAAGGTTGTTTCAATATTCTTTGTAATTAATTTTTGTAAAATATTTGATGAAAGATTTGCATCTGTAAAAACATAACCTAATGTTGTGGCCATATTTGGAAAAATCATTCCTGATCCTTTTGCAATCCCATAAATTTTAATACTTGAATTTCCTATTTTACATTCCTCCATTGTTAACTTTGGCACAGTGTCTGTGGTCATAATTCCCAACGCAGCTTTTATCCATGTGTATTTGCTTTGAATATATTTCATTTTTTTTATTAAATTTGGGATATTTTTTTTTATTTTTTCACTTGGAAAAGTTTCTCCAATTGTTCCTGTACATCCAAAAAGAATTTGATTGGGTTTAATTTTTTTTGGGTTTTCCTCATCTTCTTTTTGTTTTGCTGATAGTCTTAATGATAGTTCATCAGCAATATCTTTTAAACCTCGATAGCCTTTTTTGCCAGTAAATGCATTTGCATTTCTAGTATTAACCAGTAAAGCGATTATCTTTTTATTTTTTAAATTTAAATTCCACTTAATATTTTCAGATATTATTTTTGATTGGGTATATACGGATGCAAAATTAGCTCCTTCTCTAAAATAAAACATAACAATGTCATCTCTTGAATTTCCATAAAGATTTGCACTTATAGTGGAAATTGATAGGCCCTCGACATGGTCTAGATCTTGAAAGTCACTCATTTTTGACTTGTTGCCTTGAAATTTTAAAAGATTACCTAAATTTACTGCCATACTATTTAAATAAATTATTTAATACCTATATTAAAAGTTATATTTAAACAATATACCAAAAATTAAAAATTAAATGCTAAATCCTTTAAATTTCTTATCAAAATTCATCAAATCGAGAAATCAAAAAGAACTTGATCAATTTCAAAAAATTGTAGATCAAATTAATAACCTAGAAAACCAGATAGCTAAAGTTGATGATCATGATTTTCCAAAAAGAATGCAAGTGCTAAGAAATGAGCTTAAAAATGGATCAAAAATTGATCAACTTCTACCTGAAGTGTTTGCCTTAGTGAGAGAAGCCTCCAAAAGAGTGAGGGGTGAAAGGCATTATGATGTTCAGATGATTGGTGGAATTGCTCTTCATGAAGGGAAGGTTGCTGAAATGCGTACCGGGGAAGGCAAAACTTTAACAATTACGCTTGCAGCATCTTTAAATGCACTAACTACAAAAGGGGTTCATGTAGTTACTGTAAATGATTATCTCGCAAAAAGAGACTGCCTAGAAATGGGTGAAATATATAAATTTCTTGGATTAACATCAGGATACATAAATAATGATCAAGATGATGAAGAAAGAAATAAAAATTATAATTGCGATATTACTTATGCAACCAATAGTGAACTGGGTTTTGATTATCTAAAAGATAATATGAAATTTTCTAAAGAGCAAATGGTACAAAGGGGACATTATTTTTCTATTGTTGATGAGATTGATTCCTGTTTAATTGATGAAGCAAGAACACCCTTGATAATTTCAGGAGCTGCGGAAAATAAAACTGACCAATATTTAGCGATTGATAAATTAGTAAAACAATTAAGAAGTGAAGATTACGAAATTGATGAAAAAGATAAAAATATTTTACTTACAAATAACGGTATTGATAATGTAGAAAAAATTTTTTCAAAGGCAGGTGTTTTAAAAAATAATAATTTTTATGACCCAGAAAATCTCGATAAAGTACATCATGTAAATCAGGCTTTAAGAGCTAATCATTTATTTGAAAAAGGTAAAGACTACATTGTTTCGGATGGACATCTAAAGATAATTGATGAATTAACAGGAAGAATTCTTGAGGGAAGAAGATATGGGGATGGTCTACACCAGGCACTTGAGGCGAAAGAAAGAATTGATATTCAAGTAGAAAATCAAACTCTCGCATCAATCACTTATCAAAATTTTTTTAAACTCTATAAAAAAATATCAGGGTGTACAGGAACTGCAGCTACTGAAGCTGAGGAATTTTATGAAATATATAATTTGCAAGTAGTAACCGTTCCAACAAATAAAAAAATGATCAGAAAAGATTGGAATGACCAAATTTTTAGAAACGAAAAAGAAAAAAATAATGCAATTTTATTAAAAGTTTTAGAGTGTAATAAAAATGGACAACCGATTTTAATTTTTACATCAAGTATAAATAAATCTGAACAGTATTCAAAGCTTCTTGATAGTAAAAAAATTGATCACATTGTTCTAAACGCAAAAAATCATGAAAAAGAAGCGGAAATAATAGCCAATGCTGGAAAAAAAGGTTCAGTAATTATTACTACTAGCATATCTGGAAGGGGAGTAGATATCCAGCTTGGTGGAAAAAAAGGCCTAGAACAAGAAAGTGAACTAAAAAAAGAAAAAGACAAAATCAAATCCTTAGGTGGTCTTTTTGTTATTGGAACAGAAAGAATGGAGTCTAGAAGGGTTGACAACCAAGCAAGAGGGAGATCTGGTCGTCAGGGTGATGAGGGTAATTCAATTTTTTATGTGAGTCTTGATGATGATCTTATGAGAATTTTTGGATCTGAATCTATGAGTGGTATTCTTAAAAAACTAGGTTTAAAAGATGGAGAAAGTATCGATCACCCATGGATTAATAAAGCTCTAGAACGTGCACAACAAAAAGTTGAGGCAAGAAATTTTGACATAAGAAAAACTTTATTAAAATTTGATAACGTATTAAATGATCAAAGACATGTGATTTTTTCTCAGAGAAATAATGTTATAGACACTAAAAAAATATTTAATTATTCAGAAGGATTTTTGTTAGAAGTTATCGAAAAATTATTAAGTTTAAAAGAAAAACACTTGTCCAAACCTCAAAGTAATGAATTCAGTAACCAACTTAAATCTATATTGGGGAAAAGCTTCAATGAAACAGAAATTAAAAACTTATCTGAATCAAAAAATAATAATTTTAAAAAAATAATTGAAGAAAAATTTAAAGAAAAAAGAATTGAAAGAATTAAATATTTAGGTGAGTCAGAAGCACAAGAAATTGAGAAAAGGATATTTTTGCAGACAATAGATTTAAGTTGGAAGTCTCATATTCAATATCTTGAACAATTAAGACAAGTCATTGGCTTAAGATCATATGGACAAAGAGATCCATTAATAGAGTATAAAAAAGAAGCTTTTAATTTATTTGAAAATTTATTAAATAAATTAAAAACTGATTTAATAACTATATTAATAAATTTAGCAATCATACAAAAACCAATTGAAAAATTAGAAAACCAAATAAAATCACACAATCAATTTAAAGCAGACAAGATAGACCCAAAATATACTGGGAAAAAAATGAGAAGAAATGAACCTTGTTTTTGTGGTTCAAAAAAAAAATATAAATATTGCTGTGGCGCTTTATAATAAATAATAAATACCAAATATAAAAAACAGAATAACCATTGTTAACATGGTGGTTTTTCTATTTTTAATAATTTTAGCTTTTATAATGCTAATAAAGTCTGGCTTGATGCTTAAGTTTCCTATGTCCGATGGTTGTTGCGTAAATCCCTCTAATCTTCCAATGGATAAAAATCTATTTTTTCTATGATCTAATATCTCATTTCTACTCATTGAACTAAATTCATTTAAATTATTTTCAATATAACTTCTAGTATTATTTAAGATTAAATCCTTATCTCTTTGAGCACCACCAATTGGTTCAGAAATAATTTCATCAATTACTTTTAAGTCTAATAAATCTTTTGCTGTAAGCTTCATTGCTGTTGCTGCTTCAAGTGTCTTAGTTGGATCTCTCCACAATATTGTTGCACAGCCCTCTGGTGAAATCACTGAATAAATTGCATTTTCAAACATCAAAACTTTATTAGAAGAAGCTAACGCAATAGCTCCACCAGATCCACCTTCACCTATAATAATTGATATTGTTGGAACTTTTATTTCCATAGAACATTCGATTGATTTTGCTATAGCTTCTGCTTGCCCTCTTTCCTCGGCTCCTACTCCTGGGTATGCACCGGGTGTATCAATAAATAATATAATAGGAATATTAAATTTATCTGCCAATTTCATTAGGCGAATTGTTTTTCTATATCCTTCTGGTCTCATCATTCCAAAATTTCTATGAATTCTTGATTCTAAATCCTTTCCTTTTTCTTGGCCAATCACTAAAACTGAAGTTTCGTTAAATTTTGCAAAACCTGTTAGTACCGATTTATCTTCTCCATAAAACCTATCTCCTGACAATGGTATAAATTCTT
>Ga0209091_10003776_pt1 | contig 12076 bp, 8 predicted proteins | sample ArcticOcean_MG_C_6_FD_187438 | JGI IMG/M metagenome (GOLD analysis project Ga0209091, IMG submission 187438) | Marine microbial communities from western Arctic Ocean - ArcticOcean_MG_CB8_128 (SPAdes) (version 2) | ecosystem: Environmental > Aquatic > Marine > Oceanic | place: Arctic Ocean...
GTATTCACACGAACGAGAAACCGTATGAATGTGATGTGTGCGAGAAGCGTTTTACTCAATCTGGCAATTTGAAAAGGCACATGCGTATTCACACGAACGAGAAACCGTACGAATGTGATGTGTGCGAGAAACGTTTTACTCGAGCTGAAGGTTTGAAAACCCACATGCGTATTCACACGAACGAGAAACCGTACGAATGTGATGTGTGCGAGAAGCGTTTTAGTCAATCTGGTAGTTTGAAAGTTCACATGCGTATTCACACGAACGAGAAACCGTATAAATGTGATGTGTGCGATAAAGCTTTTCGCGATTCTAGTACTTTGAAAAAACACATGCGTATTCACACGAACGAGAAGCCGTATGAATGCGATGTGTGCAAGGAGCGTTTTAGTGAATCTGGTAGTTTGAAAGTCCACATGCGTATTCACACGAAAGAGAAACCGTATGAATGTGATGTGTGCGAGATGAAGTTTCGTCATTCTAATGCTTTGCAAAACCACATGCGTATTCACACGAACGAGAAACCGTACGAGTGTGATGTGTGCGAGAAGCGTTTTCGTCAACGTGGTACTTTGCAAGGCCACACGCGTATTCACACGAAGGAGAAACCGTATGAATGTGTCGTGTGCGAGGAGCGTTTTAGTCAATCTAGTGGTTTGCAAAGCCACATGCGTATTCACACGAACGAGAAACCGTATAAATGTGTCGTGTGCGAGGAGCGTTTTAGTCAACTTGGTAATTTGAAAAGGCACGTGCGTATTCACACGAAAGAAAGGCCGTTCAAATGCGACTCGTGCGAGAAGAGTTATCGTTCAGCGAATGGTTTAAAATACCACGCGCGTACTCAACATTAGCTTCTCTTTGGTATATACTCTCCTTATATAGCGCACATACACACACAAACACATATGATCCCATCGAAAAGAAGTGTTTCATTCTCATCGTCATTTTTTGTTTTTGTTCGCGATGATGATTAGGACTGAAAAGAGAACGAAGAGTTGTTTTGTTGTTCTTCTTGGGAGACGTGACAAGGAATTTTGTGAGAGATTTCGTCGGTGTTTTGCTTGCTTTTTTCAAAGAGATTTTTCCTCAAAACTCCAATTGGAAAACGGAGACATGCGACGACAGAGATAGAGGGAGAGAGAACAAATGATGCCTCCAGAAGAGGAGAAGGCGGAGGAAAAGGAGAAGGAGGAGAACACGAACGCGAACAACCCGTGGACGTGCTTTGGAAACGACGATTCAGACGACGCACGAGTAACAACCACCGCGGAGACGTCTGAGTATTTTCGATCGTTTACCGAACGCGTTTGGGGCGAGAAGATGCGAGAGAGAGGAACGACTTTGAAGACGACGAGAGAGGAAGAGATGCGGGTTCTCGTGGACGCGCTCGAGCCGGAGCTTTCGAAATCAAAGCGAGGGAAGAGGACTTGGGATTCTTTGAAGGCGTTTACAATCAAAGGCGCGAAAGAGTGCGCATTGATGGTGACGGAACAAAAACGGTTGAAAGATTGGGACTCGTACGAGTGGTTGTTCGCCGCCGCGTACGCGCACGTGGTGATTTTAATGAAAGTAGTTGGGGATGGCACAGAGAATCGAAGTGGATTGGATGCGTTTGAAATAGAATTTGCGAGCGACGACGAACGAGTGAACGTTGCGGACGACCCGCGTTTGCCGGCGTTGCTTCGCGAGTGGGATTCCTCGGTGACAAAAATCGCTCGCGCTAATTTGGACCTGTTGAACATGGTAATAGGAGTCGACGGCGAGGAGAATTTAAAGAAAGTGCCGAGTTTTTACGGCGAGTTGATGCGAGAGGTGGAAGAGTTTTACGAATTTTATCGGGAGAAAAAAGAACACTCTTGGGGCGTCAAGAGTGATGTGGTTGAGATTGCGATGAAAATACCGGAAGCGCAGCAGAAAAAGAAATCGCGAGACCTCGTACAAAATCAAATCGCGTCGGAATTATCGGACTTGAGCGTGGCGGTGTTTCTACAAAAGTACTTCAAAACGCAGAAACCGTGCGTGGTGAGAAAATACGCCAACGAGCAGAAATGGAAACTTCTCGATTTGTGTAAAACGACAGAGTTTTTACGAGATAAAATGTTCGGAGGCAAGCGCGTCGTTCCGGTTGAGTTTGGATTCCCAGGCAGCAACGATTCCGGTGCCGGCGTCGTGAGCTTATCGGAGTTCTCGGAAGCGCTAAACGCGAGTAATGCCGTAGATGCAAGTGCAAACAGCGGCTCTCTTCAATGTAAAGTCGCGTATGTCTCGCAACATTGCTTGTTTCATCATGCGCCAGAGCTGCAAAAATACATCTCGATACCACATCTGACGCTCGGGAAAGTCACAAGTGCGGGTGCATCGAATCTCTGGATAGGCACGAGAGAAACCCGAACATCACTTCATCGCGACCCTTATGATAACGTATTTGTACAAGTGAGTGGATTTAAATACGTTCGCATATACCTCGATGACCAAACCGAGAAGCTCTATTCCGAAGCAGTCATGACTACGGGGGCTGCTGGGAAGAATCAAGTGAACGCGTTCACGCGAAGTTTAGTGAAGGATGTGGAGAATCCAGACTTGAAAAAGTTTCCAAAATTCGCAGAAGCGACGTACTTTGACACAATATTAAACCCTGGAGATGCTATGTTCATCCCACGCGGTGCGTGGCATTACGTTCGGTCTCTCTCAACTTCGATAAGTGTGAATTTCTGGTTTTGAAGTATTCGTTTGACAATCACATGATCGTTTGGATATTATATTTAAAAATGATGAGAATATGTCATTCAGGCACACAAAAACACATCCACAAAAACCAAATATACTAATGTTTGCTTGGGCCCATCTTGCACTGATGTGCTTATGCGGGTGGCGGTGGCTTACGAGTGCAGATTGCGCGGTGCTTGAAGATCTCGTACCTCGTACGGTATCGTTGTCTTGTCGCGAACACTTTTCTCCGGAACGCTTGAAAATTGCGCGACATATAATTACTTGCAATCAAGACTCTGGAAACACCAATTATAAGACAGCCTGTTTGGATAACTTCGACAGTTCAATGACGTACACGGATGGTACGGTGTCTGCTTCGAATAAGGAGGAAGTATCGCGCGTTTTCACGAATATGTTCTCATACAACTTCACCACACAATACTTACAAGTATTCGAAGAAGAGTGTACCGAACATACTTACTTCCCCTCGTACTCCTTCAACATGTCCCTTTCTTATGACTATATTACCGATATTACTGGAATGAGCAAGATTGTATTCAATGCGGGAAATAACAAAGCATTCTATCAAAGGGATTACGTGGACAATCTGAAAATATACGCCAACGAGAATCTCCCGATCATCGGCCGCTTATTGAAACGCATCACTACGGAATATTCGGAATGCTTGATTTCAGAGGAAGGATGCGCAGGTCTATCTAGAGGAGGTGACTTTCGATTGAGAGGCACGAGCAGAACACAGAGAGATTAATCACACGGATGATCGTATACGTTTGCTTTCGTTTGAAATTTTTTTCAAACACCTATTGTTCATAAAAACACCAATAGTCCGCAACAACGAGGCTCGTCCCTCGTATTTTTGACACGCATAAAAAGGAAAAAATCTCTCTCTCTCTCTCACTCTCTCTTCATTAAACATCGCGCGCAATGCTTTGTCACTTTTTCCTCACACTCTTTGCACTACACGGCGCGTCGCTACTTAACACAGCTTGCGCGGAAAACACCAGTTCTGTATCGTACAACGCCCTCGCGCTCACTTCCTCCTTTCCTGACGAAGTTTCCCCTTCGTGCAAAGAAAATTTTTCCAAAGAGCAGTTGGAAAAAGCGCGAGAGATTTTTCTCATATGCCCGGACGCCGGCGTAAACGCCGCGAAAGAGTGCAGCGCGCATTTCGCGGACGATATCGTATACACGGACGGTTCCGTCATCGGTAGAAATCGATCCGAAGTAGAGTTGCTGTTTAAAAATCTACTCTCGGAAGATTTAGTCGAGGAGTGGAGTTTAGAGGTGTATCGAGAAGTGTGTGAAGATGACTTGTACGTGCCATTTTTCATGTACAACACGACCGATTGGAAATTCGGCGAGTTGAAAACGGATCCGATTGAGAACGTGCCTGGTGTTTCGTTTATCAAGTTCAACGCAGATTTTAAAGTATACGACTGGCGAGACTTTTTCGGTGAGGGCAAACTGTATGAACATGTGCCTTTGATCGGTTCGTTACTCGCCGAAAAGAAACGGTGTTTGTTTTCATTCTTAGGAGATGAGAAGGAGAAGCAACGTTGTAAAGATGAAATCACGCAACCAATTATGGCTGTCCTTGCAGATGGATCCGAGAAAACCTTGCCAAACCAGGTTTCTCCGTCGTGTTCTAAATACTTTACGAGTGAAAAATTGGAAGCGGCTCGCGACGGCGTGCACTGCGCTGAAAATCGCAAGCGTCTCTACTCGGAAGAATCGGTGTATACAGACGGGCTTTACTCTGCTAACAATGTATCCGAAATCGATGAAACATTGAGCAACATGTGCTCTACGTACATTTACGGACGCAACTGGACCATATCTGCTGAACTGTGTACGGAAGATGGCACGTATATCTCAAGACAATTCCTCAACGCCGATCCTTCGTTCGAAGGCGTATCCTTCGTGCGCGTAGACGAAAACTCGAAAGTCTTCTATCATCAGGATTATTTACCAGAACTGAAAATATACGAAAAGGACGCACAAATCGGTAGTTTACTCGGCAGAATAGTTAAGGGTTACGTGGATTGCTTGACCTCCGATGGAGGCTGCGAGACTTTTTCTTTTTAAACTACTTGAAAAAAACGAGCGTTTACGAGCGTTTACTCATCGTGTAAAAATATCTCTTTATGAACTCGTTCGATTTCTTCATTGTCTCCCGCTAAAAAATCGTAAACAGAATTCACGCTCATACGCTCCTGCACATCCACCATTACCACGCGCAACGCGGTACGACGCTCGGCAAAGCATAACTGATGTCGTCGTCGAAATACCCCGCACTCCCAACCTCCGACCCGTCTCCAAACCCAACGGAGGAAACTCGAAAAAAACGAATCGAGTTTTGGGAGCGATTGTGCGACGCCGTGCTTGAACACGAGGCAACGCCGAGAGATCCATTCGAAGCTCTGAAAGGATGGAACGCGTCTGCGAGCAAACGCGTAATAAAGGGTAATAATTCAAAACATTACGACGCGTACTATTTCGACGAGGATGGGAATCGGTACCGGAGTAAACCCGAGGTGTTTAAGTTTTTGGATTCGGGAATCAAAGGGAAACCACTAGTAAAGGAAGAGACGACGACGAAGAAGACGAAAGCGTCGGCGCCGACGACGAATGCCGACGCCGCGCGAAAGAAGGAGAAAGGCAAAAATGAAGAAGGAAAAAAAGCAGACGAGGATTGGGTGGAAACGCGCGAGAAAGAAACGCATACCATGTCGTTACAAGGAAATCGATTGAAGCGCAAGACATCGGAAGCGAGAGAGGAGTGGGCAAAATTACCTATAGCATCTTCGGCGATTGGATTTGCGAGGCCTCACGACGCATATCCGCAGCAGCAGCAACAACAGCAACAACAACAACGACAAGGAAGACATTCATCGCTTAAGAAACCTAGAATAATAGAACAAAGGCAGATGATTCAGGAACAACAACAACCAAAAGTTACGAGACGACACGATTGTAAAAATTTCTTCAACGTGGTGTCATCGCAGGAGAAGTTAGATTTGATTCGGATGGTAACTGGGGCGACGGTGACAGTGGACGCGAAGATTCCTACGGTTTTAGTTGTCGAAGGGACGGAACAGGAAGTTCGCAGAGGTGTGAACAAAATAAACGAGATGATTGAAAATACCAGAGAGAGGAATCGACTCCTTAGCGAACGCGCGACGAAGCAATCGATGAAGCCGTTAAACGTAATGTCGATAATATCAGCCGTGAAAGGTGAAGACAAAGACAATAGCATTAGACCACCGACATCGTTGCATTCGATGAACTCGAACGGGACGCACATATCGCCGCCAAATGGAAAGTCTATGTCGGCGTCGCCGACGACTTTGGCAGATGCGTTTGTCCCGGAAGCCGTTCGATTTGGCTCGGATGCGTTCATAAATAAAGTACGCACAAATATTCGCGAGAACAAAATGTTCTCGGTAGTGAGCAGCACAGGTAGAGAAGCGTATCGCTTTGTGAAGAATCACGGCGACGTTGGTGCGGATAAAATTTTTGAAGGTTTAAAAGAGCTCGCGGATGAAAACGTGGAAACTGACGCCGTGATTGCTGCTGGTGGTGGTGTTGGCGACGACAACGAGGATGATTCCGAAATGAAACTTGAAATTGAGCGTAAAATAGTACCGTTAGCCATGTGTTCAGCCATAATGAAAGCGGCAATCGAGGACGTGCACAGCTCCGAAGGTGGGAGCTCCGATATTCTTGCCGTGGCCGTGAAAGCGAAAGGATTCGTCGTCGAAAATATACAAAAGTATCTCCGGCCGATGCTCAGAGGTATCATGCGTGGCGAATCGCAACTGTCCCACGACATCAATCTCCGGAAACGTGCATACGATATCGCCAAGAAAACGCAGTTGAAATGCATCGCATTTCTCGACGAGTGGTCCAACAACACCGACTTTGGCGATTTATCCAAGCACGAAACCATTCAACCGGCGAAAGACGTTTTAAGCGAACTCCGAAGACGCGCGAAAGACCGAATCGAGGGCAAACATCGTCGTCCAAGCGTTGGCACTGGAACAACAGGAGCGTACCAATCCACCGGTCACCGCCTCATAGACCGCGTTCAACGCCCGGAAGCGAAAATCAAAATCGACAGCGACCTCTCCATAGCGATGAAGAAAAGTACCGGCGAAAACGGCGACGAGGAAGACCACCACGAGGACCTCGCGTTCTCCCTCGAAAACCAATACGGCGGGTTTGCCGGTGCAACGACGCAACTCGGCGACTTTTCTATGCTCCGAAGCGATCTCTCTCTCTCGCTTCTCGAAGTAGGAGAACAACAACAACAACAACAACAACAACAACAACAACAACAACAACAACAACAAAAGGTCTCGGAAGCGGCGGCGCCTCCTCCGGAAACCTTCGCGCCGCCGCGAGACCCAACCCCAGAACCGCCCTCCTCTCAAGCACCACCCGACGCGATCGAAGAGGGAGAAGTGCAACGATGCGCGACAGAAGAAGAGACATCTGAATGGGATTAGAGTTTTATTCGTACATACGTATCGGGTAAATATATATTCAAGTACTTCTTGGAATTTTCCTTATTTTGACTTCAAAAGACACACTTTTCCCGCGTTGTTCGTCACAAAGGAGTTTAAACATCCTCGCTTCTTCTTCTTCCGTCATCACAAAAAGACCACCCGCGCGCGCGTCGTCGTCGTCATCATCACAATCTCGTAATCACCAACAACGAGAACATGCCTTTCCGCAGACCCGGCATGTCGGCGACGAGAGGAGGAGACGACATCGTCGACACAGTCGCCCCTCATCCTCCTTCTTCGTTACCGGTGAATCGGAAGCGCGCGTCGTCCAACCAAGACGATCAGATGATGACGATGAACAACGGAGGCGACGACAACAACGGCAACGACGTGCAAGCACACCACCACTCGAACAACAACAACTTCAACAGTAATACGACGAATAATTACCCGACGAACTATAACCACTACGGCGGGGAGAGCGGTAAGAAACCGAAGCACTCCAACTTGTACGTGTGGTCTATTCCTCGAGACATGGACGAGCGGCAGTTATCGACTTTGTTCCAAAAATTCGGCACCGTGGAGTCGTGCACGATAATGCGAGACGTGCAAACGAAGCAATCGAAAGGGTACGGATTCGTGAAGTACGTGAAGTTCGAGGACGCGGTGAACGCGAAGGAGAAATTACACGGGAAATTCGTGAAAGACAAGCAGTTGCAGATTAAATTCGCGAGCACGGATTCGAACGGGTTGATGGGGGTACACGGCGGGATGATTGGCGCGACGGGCGTAGACGTGGCGTCGATTCCCACGGATAACGTGTACGTGAAAGGATTACCTTTGGATATCGACGAAGAGATTTTGCGCGAGAAGTTTGGCGCGTTTGGGAAGATTGTGAGTTGTCGCGTGATTGCGACGACGGCGTTGATACGATTTGAGACGGTTGGGGAAGCAGAGGTGGCAGTGAGAGAGGCAAACGGGAAGATGATAGTGAGCGAAATCGGTGGTGCGATGCCAGTGTCGGTGTCGTTCAACGCGAAGCAGCAGATTATGGCCAGTTTACCGACGCATTCAAATTTGTACGTGTGGAATATTCCGAGAGATATGGAGGAAGGGTCGTTGAAACACTTGTTCGAGGAGTGCGGGGAAGTGGAGAGCGTGAATATTATGCGGGATAAAATGTCGCAAGTCTCGAAAGGATATGGATTCGTTAAGTTCATAAGGTACGAGGAGGCGGAGAAAGCGATTGAGAAAGTCAGCGGAAGAGTTTTAAGAGAAGATTTGGCGCACAGGCCGTTACAGGTGAAGTTTGCGAATACGGATAGTTCCGGGGTTGCTGGTAGTAGTGGGCGAGGTGGGGGCGAGGCGGGCGTTGGTGGTGGTGGCGTCGGCGGTTCTGCGATGACCAATCCACCGTCGGAGAACATTTACATCAAAGGGTTGCCCACAGATAGTAATGAAAATGATTTAGTGAACGCGTTTGCGCAGTTTGGGCGCATCATATCGTGCACGCGCATCGCGACGACTGGAATTATTGGGTTCCAATCGGTCGAAGAGGCATCGAGAGCGGTGCGAGGGGCGAATGGAACAACCTTGTTAGGCGGTTCCGTGCTTCTCATGGTGACGTTCAAGAGTCAAATTTGTCGCGCGTTCGCGCAAACTGGACGGTGTTCGTGGGGACATAGGTGTAAATTTGGTCATAACAGAGGATATTAAAACTTTGTAGAGAGAGAGACCAGACCGAGCTGCTTGCTTTTTGTGTTGTGCGTGTGTTGCGCATGCGTGCGTTTGTGTTTTCCTTGTATTTTAAAGAGACAATTATTTCTACCGTGTGGTACGCGGTACTTGGTACCTACAGTAATTTTCGTTATGTGCAATACTTTCTTTTTCGTATATATACAACCCGCGAGCAGGATATTTGCGTAATCCCCGCGAAACTTCATGTGCTACTACTTGCTTTGCTATTGGACTTTACTATTTGTTGTTGATTCTTCATGTGTGCTTTACATATGTACAGCGCGTTTTTTTTTCTGTTTTAAAAATGTAACGAAGAGTGCATTTTGCTCGCAGGACTGGAGGGTGCGTTCGGCGATCCATATACCGCCGCAAAAGGTGCAGAATAAAACCCTTTCGACGTCGATTTTGGTGATGACGGTTGACCTAAAGGTGACCCTACTCCCGTACTCGTTCCCCCAGCGGCAAAAACAGCCGCGAATGGCGCAGAGGTAAAATTCTTCCTATTCGGGGAAGAACAAAACATCCCGACGTTCTCGTCACTTCTGCTCAACAAATCGGCCTCAATCGCCAAGTAACTCGTCGACGCGCCTCTCCGCTTCCTCCCAGGACTGCTCGTATCGTTACTATCCTCGTACATGTCATCGTACACCGTCACTCGTCTCACGCGAGGCACTTCCCTTGGTCTCGAACTGATCCCGCTAAACGCTTGCGTTTGCGGCCCGGACACCGCCGGCGCTATTTGAATGTTCCCGAAACTCGCAACTTGTTCAATCTCCATCGATCTCCTCCCAACGAACATTTGCTCCGCGTTTTCCGTCTCCAAGATAGCGCGCGTTTTCGCATCAATCATCGGCCCTCCTCCTCGTCGTCGTCTTTGTCCGCCCGCGCCGTTGATACTATTATCATCCTCGTCGTCGTCGCTTCGACCGCCAAAATTTTCGCCTCTTTTTTGTGCCGCTTCCCAGACGGTTGCTCGTAACAAGGCGATTGCGGATCCGGATCCGTGCGTGTTCCCGTCTTCGCGAAGGGTCACTTCCGGTGAAAACTCCGGCGAAGACGTGGACGTGGAATCGTTTGAATTTCGACCATTTTTACGAGTAGTTCTCCCGCGACCACCGTTGTTGTTGTTTCGTCTTTGGTGGTTGAGATTATGATCGTCCAACGCGTGCGTCAACGCGCTCATCCGTCTCTCGTGTCCTTTCGCGGATTTATCCAATTAACCCGAACGACGCTTTTTCTTTTTCTCAAGAGTCGCGAAGAAAAAAGATTCTATCTAAACTCCTCCTCTTCTCTCTCTTTTGTTCTTCGTGCGGTAAAAAGAAAACCGGTGGTACTCTTTCCCGATGACGATGACGACGAATTTGATGCGTTCTCCAGTCGTGCTGTATTATGCGCGCTTTAATAAAACGCGCGCGGGGAAAGAGATGAGTTTTTTTTTATGCGGAAAAAGAAAAAAGCGAAACGACGGAAAATCGTGGCTCGACACAAATATCATTCAATCTGAAATCGCATTTCACGGAGGAGCGCGAGCGCTTTTTGGACCTTTCGGAGCGAGCCGGTATTAATTGTGCGTCCACGTCGCCTTTCGCGAGAAAATGTCTTAATACACATCCACACGAATAGTACTAACGCGTTAAAATGTGTTGTTACAATCTAAAGTTCGCGCGCAAGTGTTCTAACCTATCTAAAGCTACGCTATTCTTATTCTTATTCTTCTCTAATCTTTGAACGCACCGGTTCCAGCTTTCGCGGGCGTTTGTTTTCGCTTCACCGGAAAGGAGCATGGAAGTCATGGAGAAGCGGTTGGTTTTGGTGAGCGCAGTGAGCCAGTTTACGGGATCGTCGTCGTTTGAGGATATGTTCGCGTAATCTTCCGTGATCCAGTGCGTGAAAATGGCGACGATGATGTCCCCTAAAAGGTCGCCGGTGAGTCTTTCGGCGAGGATTTTGGTGATGTTTTCTGCGCGAACGGCGCGAAGGATTTTGCACTTCTTCTCTGAGGAAGTAGCGGCGAGCTTCCATTGCTTGTCGAAAATAGGTCCAGTTTCAATTTCTTCCTCATCGTGTTCGAGCTTCGATATCGCTTTGCGCACTTTTTCCATGTCCATTGTTGTCGTCTTCATTTCCTCTTTCGCCATCGCTTCCTTCTTTTTAGTCTGTACTATCGCGGCAGGCGACGGCGTTTCGAGTTCCTTTTTCTTTTCTATCGCAACACGTTGTCTCTTAGCTAAGAAATCCCTCGCGCGCAGTTCAACCTCTCCATCTTTCACCTCAATCATCTCCTTCATCTCCATCTCCTTCACCGCGGCCTTCCTTTGCTCTCGAATCGTCCTCGATTCCGGCTCTATTCTCAACGCGTTTTCAAACGACGCCGCCGCCTCTCGATACATCTTCATCTCCATCTCCGCCGTACCTTTTCTCTGCCACGTCTTCACTAACAAACAGTCTCTCTTACTCGTTGCCTCTCCACTCTCGTTCTCTCCTAACAATAAATCTATGCTCCTCCGGCAGTCCTTCGCGCACGCCTCCGCCTTCCCGAGTTTCAGTCGAACCATCGCTCGATTACTCAGCGCCGCCGCCGTTTCTTTAACCCGCAAACTTTTCGTGTAACTCGTTTCCGCTTCCGCGTACTCGCCTCTTTTGAAACGCGCGTTCCCTCGTTCCCTCAACAGTACGTGTTCTTCTTCTTTAACTTCTTCTTCTTTTTTGCGCGTCATCTCGGTCGCCGCCGCGTCAGTGAAAGACGACTTTTCTCTCCTCTCTTTCTTCTCCTCTACAAGTGACCCATCTTTCCTCTTGGCGAGTTCGATGCACTTCTCCACGTCTTCCGCGAACGAAGACACGTCCTGATTTTATTGTTATCGTCGAAGAACGCCGGAAAGTCGTCGTCAGTAGTATTCGTTGCGCGGTATCGAGAGTAAAAAGAGAGTTGTTTTGGCCCGGAGAGTCGATCTTTCCGCGCGACTTCTTAAGAAGTCAATCGGATTGACTTTTCCAATTGGCGAGATGATGATGATGGTGAGAGCTCTGTTGTTCGGACGCGCGCGAAGATAATGAAAGAAGAAGAAAAAGAGAGAGAGAGAGACTCGAGAATAACG
>Ga0209091_10003777_pt1 | contig 12073 bp, 8 predicted proteins | sample ArcticOcean_MG_C_6_FD_187438 | JGI IMG/M metagenome (GOLD analysis project Ga0209091, IMG submission 187438) | Marine microbial communities from western Arctic Ocean - ArcticOcean_MG_CB8_128 (SPAdes) (version 2) | ecosystem: Environmental > Aquatic > Marine > Oceanic | place: Arctic Ocean...
AAGAGAGAGGAGGAGTGTTCAAGCGCGAGAAAGGACAAAAAAGGAGAGAAAGAGAGAGAGAGAGAGGGTGGTGGTGGTGGTGAAGGTGGTGGTGGAATGTGCGCTTGTTTTAAAGAAGAGAAGAAGGAGGATGCTTGCGACGAGATTAACTGTCGTCGTCGTTTTTTTCTTCGTCGTCAAAGTTCTTCTCGGAAATTGTGAGAAGAGTCAAAAAGGACAAAAGAAGAGATGGGGGTGAAAATGTTTATATAAAAGGTTCGACTTTCGTCAGGTCATTACAAACAAATATGTTTAAGCGCTATACTCTATCGCCGAAAGCGAAGAAAAACCACACCGCGAGGAGCTAATCTCTCTCTTTACATGCGTCGTCGTGTACTTTTACTGTACTCTTTTTTCTTCTCTCTTTCGATCGACAACCGCTTTTGAACGACAACTCGTTTGCGCCGACGCGGCTATAAAACAAAAGGCCGAGGTTGTTTTTAAGTAGCTACAATTTCTCTCTCTCTCTCTTTCTTAGATCATCTTGTGATCAACCTTCACTCTACCAGCGATGCGATCTAAATCTCTCATACCCGAAGCCGTGATGACTCTGCCTCCTTTACCGTCTTTTTCAACCACGCCTAAACTTTCGAGCTGGTGCAATACCGCTCTCGCCACCGAACCCGAACCAATCGCGCGGTGGTGCTTGTTGTGTCCGTTGTTCTTGGAACCAGAGTACGACTTTCTCAACGCTCCAACGCCCATTCTGCCGTGAACGTAAATCTTTCTCGCCGTAGAGGCACATCTGATGTAAAACCAATCCGGGTCGTACGGGGCGTGCTCTTTGAAGGTGGCGGTTTTGACGATATCAACCCATTGCGGGACTTCCATCTGTTCGAATAAAAAGAAGTAAATCGGTGAGTATTGTGCGAAACAAATAACTAAACGCGCGATTCGATCGAGAATGAACGCATTCCACGGTCGCGTGCAGAGAGGTTTGAACGCGCGCGTTCGATGAGACACCATTTTGTCCGCCTTTCGAAGAAGGGCTTCCCTCAATCGAAAATCAGAGATTCTCACGCGCGCTCAAACACGCGCTCGCGAACGCATAAAGCGGATAAACTGATCGTCTTAGCATTCATACGCAATGAATGCATACGAATGATCCGCGAACACATCTAAAAGCGCTCAGGGAACGGCGCGATACGGGTTACAAATCTGCGATTCTCTATTCGTTCTCCCTTTACCCCACTGACAGGAAAAGGAAAGGAAAGAGGTCTACGCAGACCAACAACTCGAGTGACACGAAACGCAAGGAGAGAGCGTTTCAACGACGACGTACCTTGCCCGAAGATCGAAAGTATTGCGCTAAGGAGATGACGAACTCATTCGCCGGAGTATCTTTCACAGTTCTCGGTGCGTTCACCATGATGTTGGAGAGATAAATCGGGGTATTGTAATAATGACGAGAGTTGAGAAGTTTTTGAAACAAACAAACAAGAGAGACGATTCCTGAGCATTCCTCAGACTGTTTGACGGGTCAACACAAAAAGAACGAACAGAAGACAAAAAAATACGACGAGCACACCTCTACCTCCTCTTTAGAAACTTTATTAAAACTTGAAGAAGAGCGAGGACCAGCGATGACGGCGACGACCACCACCAAGAAGAAACTCTCGAACAACAACAACAAGAACAAGAGGAAGACGAAGAGTAAGACAAAGACTTATGACGAAATAAAGCCCAAAGAGGAAGGCGCTTCTATTCCCGAAAATATTTGCTCTCTTTTTCTCACCCAAGGCACTTTGGATATACTAGTGAAACATAACGTATTGACCGACGACGAAAAAGACGAAGACAAAGACGAAGAAGGAAAAGCAGACGCAGACGCAGACGAGGACGAAAGCGAAGAGAAACCTTTTAAGTTATTAGAGGTGAAGAAATGCGAGGTACTCAAAGACGTTCGATTCCGCGGCGCTATCTCGGATTTTTGTTGTTTGAAAGAACAGCTGATAAAAGAGGAGAAGAAAAACGAGACGGTTTTCAACGAGGAAACGTTTGTGTTGCGAAGAAATGAGGAGGATAAGTACGGGGACGGGAACAATTTCGAACTCGCATTGACCTCAGAACTCGGCGAGATGTGGAAGAAAGAAGCTGAGGAGGAAAAAGCCGAGGAAGAAGCGAAGGCGAAGAAGACGTATATGTTCGAGTACGAGCCAAAACTTTGGGTAGATCTCGGGTCGGCGCTGGAGATGGAGATGGAGAAGGTGAGAGAAAATCAAGAAAATAGTGATGATGATAACAACTCAGATCAAGATATAGACGAAGACGATAACGAGAGCGACACCTTTTTTATTGCGCACGATTTCGGTATCCAAAGTACGGCAGAGTTGGAAATGAAAAGTGTTCAAGTTTCGCCACCCGCTCGAGCAGAACACTCTTCGCAATACGAGTTCAGAACGTACAAATCCGACGGGGTGGACTTAGAACGCGTCCTAAACTCTAAAAAGCTCGAGTTATTCTTGAAATCGTGCGAACCTTACGTTGAAGAATGTTTGAAGGAAAACGAATCGTTTGATATCCTTCAGACCGAAATCGAATCTTTGATTGTCTAATCTTATTCAGTAGTTATATTAATTACTCTAAGTTATTTATTATTGCTTTGTATCTGCGCGCTTCCTTTTCCTTCGTCCTCTTCTTACTCCATCGCATCAGTGCCGCCACTTTTACCCTCGCTTTCTTTCTCTTTCACTTGCTCTTGAATAGCCTTTAAGAACGTGCGCAAGTCTGCAATCGGCGAGTTTGTCTCCGCTTTCAATCCAAACTGACCCAAATCCATCTGTCCAGTTTGCAACGCCTCCGAAAATCGTTCCAATTGCGATCTAAACTGCGGCGTTTGAATCAACTCTTCTAAGTCAGCCGTTTCTCTGTGCTCTTCCGGCAAATGGACCAACAAACGGTCGCGCACTTCCTTGTTTCTCAATATTTGGCCAACAATCTCCGGCTTTAAAACATCTCTTAAACTGCCACCATTCTGTTGCTGTTGTTGTTGTTGGAGCGGAGTCATCTCTCCAAAAGCTGGAACTCGAATTCCAGACATAGTGGCAGCCATCGCGGCGGCCATTTCAGACGCAGTTGCGCTCGTTCCTACCCCGCCTGGAAGAGTAGTCGCGTCTTTCTCCTTTTGCGGCGCTTTCGGCGCCGTGTTCGAAGCTCCCACGAATGGCGTCTCCATATCCATCTCTGCGTCATTCTTCTCATCACCTTCTTTCTGTTGTCCTGTTTGTTGTTCTTGTTCTCCGTTTTCTTGCTGTTCGCTTACGGGAGTATCTGGCGGCATTTGCGACGCCGCGATGGCATCTCGCAACTGTTGTTCAAAGTCTGGCTCATCCATCGGTTGATGACCTCCTCCTCCCATTCCTCCACCGTGCGTCGGTTCCGTTTGGTTCAACATCTCGTTCAGTTTCTGCAACAACTCCTTCTTCACATCCTCTTCCCCTTTCTCTTGGAACCAAAAGTACATATCTCTCGACGAGTCCTCGATGAACTTCAACGCGAAACAGTTTGGTTGTTTCATCATTTTGCTCAAACACTCTTGCGGAAATATGATGATATCCTCGCTCGGTTCAAAAGGCGTCGACGGGTTTCTCTCCCCGTATTGTAATCGAGTCAAAGAATCGATCCCTCGAACGACGCGTAACTTCCCTTTCGTCGGGTCTGGTTTCATTTTGTTTTCAACTTTATGTAATCGTCCGCATCGAATGACGCACAAGACTTCTTCCCCGTCCACGTCCATCCCGGTCTCTTCCGCGGACTGTTGGCCTCCCGCGTTGCCGAAGAAATTTGGCAACGCTTCCATGTTGGGTAGCGTACAAATGCGTTTGTCTTCTTCTTCTTTATGTGCGAGTTTTGCGACGACTGACGACGAGACTTGGACGTCGTTTCGTGCGCGGTAAATCTTTTTGAAAAGATCTCGCGTTCTCTTTTTGTTTTCTTGGACTTTTGAGAGAAAAAGAAAGAAACTTCCTTCATACTACTGTGTGAAGTGAAGACCAGGAAGTTCTCGCGCTTTGCGTGAAGGTATAATACACAACAGTTGCTCATCACTGTTTCCAGAAGGAGATGTTTCAAAATTTACGTATAGTTATCTGTAAAACATACAACTGTGCTAAAAGGACTAAGTTCTCTCTCTACTATTATATGAAGCTATATAAACACCAGTGCGCTTTCGCCGCCCGCCATCAGGAAGGAAGGAGCGCGACGAGAAGAGTATCGACAACCTGGTATCCATCATGAATGACGCAGGCAATAGAAACCCTCACAGCGACCGATTAGTTCACTTTATTGTGCTTCTTGCAGAACTTTTGGTTGCGGAGAAACTTCGGGTCCATGCCTTTCAAGGATTTCTTCGCGTGCTTCTTTGGCTTTTTGATGCCTAAAGTATTTTGAAAGGAGAGAAGGAGAAGAGAGACGAAAGTTAGTGGTGTCTTGGAGAAAGAAAAGGGTTAAAAAATGCAATAGAAAACGCGATGAAAGACACCCATGGAATGAGCAAACGTCAAATATAAAAACGCATTCACGCCCTACAGAACACGCATCATCCATCCGAGGCGAGATACTTCTCGTTTCCACTTCGAAAGAGCGTCTCTCAACCCGAAATCGCGGTTTCATTTAAGCGCTTAAATCTCCCTCTCGCAAAAATTCCGGTTCCGCGTATGTAAAATTGACCACCAAAAAGACGCTATGCGCGACGACGCGAAAAAGATTTCCACATTTTTAATCACGCACCGTTTCTGTGCGCTTTATACGACTGATTGTGCGCCGTGTGGTTCGTGGACTTGGCCATCTTGACTTTTCTATGCTCTCTTCTCTAAACGGTGATTCTTCTAAAGTTCCGATTTTTTTCTCTCTGTTCCTTTCTGTCAATCAATTGACAGAGGAGGACTGTCGTCAAAGAAAAACCAAAAAGTTAGGGCACAGACAGTTCAACAAAAACAGCGGCAAAAAGCAGCCGCACGACAAAAAATGGCAGAGAAAAACACAGATATGAAAGCTTTCACCATCAAAGGCGTCGACGCCGCCAACAAGAACAAAAACAGAGGAAGAAAAGACGACGGCGAAGAAGGAGTCTTAGGGAAGAAGAAAAAGAAGTGCGACCGCCGCCCGAATATATTCTCTCGTGTAAACTTCCTTGCGGTCATCGACCCGACGAAATTGAACGAACAACTCCGTCAAATTCAGGAGAAAATTCCAAAGCAATTCGTGGACAAAGAGACCGGGAAATTCAAGTTGCCCGATTTTAAAGCGGCTTTAGAGGAACTCAGAGAAGAGAGGCAGCACATGGAGTATCATCCCGATCGGAAGAGATTATCCTCGGTGGCGGATTTTTTCAAGTACACGGAAGAGGAAGGACTCAAATTCTTCGAAGAAGAAATAGACGTGACGCAAACTGGAAAAGTGACCTTGGACGATTTGAAGTTTGTCATGCGGAGAAGGAAACTGCCCAACTGGTACGCCAAGAAGTTCTTCGACCGAGCAAAACCGAGTTACTTCGCGAGGTCGTTGTCGTGGGAAGATTTCAAAGCGGTCATGAACGAACGCGAATCGAAAATGTTAAAAGCGTACAATTCGTTATCGGTTGGGAGATCGGGGATGCTGAGAGAAAACGACGTGAAACTATCCTTGGCAAAACTTGGGTTACCGGCGACGGATGAAAACGCGAAGGCTATGCTGCGACACATGGCGCTTAGCGGGAACCAGAAACTCATTTCCTACGGGCAATTTAGAAATTTTATGATGTTATTGCCTCAAGATGTGGTGGCTATGGATTCCGATCCATCCAAGGTGTGGTTTGAAGCCGCAACGATGGTAGAGTTTGCAAAACCTCAAGGTTCAGGAGGGACGTTTTCGATGGCGCTGAAAGCCGCATTGGCCGGAGGGTGCGCCTCGGCTATGTCCACGTCCACGTTACATCCGATAGATACGCTTAAAACGAGACTCCAAGCTACAGTTGGAAAAGGCCCAGGGATGATTGGAATATTGAAATCAGTTCCGAGAAATCCAGCCGGGGTGAGAACGTTGTATCAAGGCATCTTACCGTCCGTCACCGGGAATTTTTTTGGCCACGGCATGCGCGCGGCGACGTACGAGATGGCGAGATTAGTTTTAGGCCCATTGACGCTATTACCGTTCGTTTCTGAGATTACTGTACAAGGCATGTCTGCAGGTGTGGGGACATTAGTAGGCACGTGCGTGAGAATCCCGTGCGAGGTGTTGAAACAAAAGCTTCAAACCCAACAATACACGAACGTTTTAGCTGCGGTGAAAGGCGTGACGACGAATGGGCCGAGACCACTATTTGCCGGTACCGCGGCAACGCTCACGAGAGAAATTCCGTTTTATATGATTGGTATGACCGCATACGAGCAGTTCAAAGTTCTCGCTCGCTCGATCAAAGGAAAAGAGCTCTCTTCGCACGAGTTTATCGCCATTGGCGGCGCTGCCGGTGCGGTTGGTTCCTTGTGCACGACGCCATTTGACGTGTTGAAAACTCGAGCCATGACTGGGCGAAGTCCCGTAGGCGAGGCGATGTTAGTCACCATCAAAAACATTCTCGCAACTGAAGGTCCAAAAGCTTTGTTTAAGGGCGCGCTATTTAGAATTGCGTGGATTGCGCCGTTAGGTGCGATGAATTTTGCTGGATATGAGCTAGCAAAGCGTGCCATGGGTGGCGAAGAAGAATCATCGTCTCCGTCGACGAAAAGTAGCAGCAGCAGCGCCGCGAAAAGTGATGAGGACTTTGTGGTTTTGTCTAATGAAGACAAAAGAACGATTGATAGAGACCTCGCGCGCGAAGACGACGCGTATCCTCCAAGGCAAGGAGCAGTAAATCCTTACGTCGAGGAGCAACAACATCAAAGCAACAACTACCCGAGCGAGGATGATTTCGGCGACTTTTTTGATGACGAAAACGACGATAGTCATCGAAAGAACAAATAAAACATAGCTTCTTAGCCTCCAGCGTTATTTATCTTTGCTACTAATACAACGTGTATATGTATTCCTACAACAATCTAAATATCATCTAAGTCTATAACGTCTGGATCTTTGACGACTGGAGGGGGAGGCGGAGGAGGCGGTGGAGGGTATTGAGTGCCCATTGGAGGCATTCCTTGCGTTCCCGGCAAAGTAAACGGCCCCGCGCCTGGAACTCGATATCTCGTCGCCGAAAAAGAAGAATACGGTTTGTTTCCAAAATGATCTCCTCCCGTGTCTAACTTAAAATCTAGCTCTAACATCTCCAACATCTGAACCGTTTGCGGGTTCCTTTCGACTTTTTCCGGAGGTGGTTGTCTCGCCTTCACGCTCGCATCGTGCGGTGAAACCGTCTCCACAAATTCAGGCATCCTGATTCCTTCCATTTTGTTCCTCACAAACTCAATCGAATTGGTTAAATCAACCGATTCCGGCACTCCATAATCGGGAAGTTTCGCCGGGGCCTTTGTGAAGGATTGAAAAGCATGGTTCGCTTTTGTAATCGCCAACCATTCCATATCTAATTGAAACCCTCCATCCGAACTCTTCTCCGGTAAATCGATCACCTGTAAGAATTGTCTATTTGGTGCGTGTGGTATGCATTTATCCAAGGCTAAAAAGTGCGTCGATGCTCCGTTCTCGTGACTTACCATCGCTTCAAATTTTACGTGCAAATGCGCCGAAAACGAATACGTCGGTTTCAACTGTTTCAAAATCTCCATCGCTGGAACCGATCCTAACTGATTCTTCTGTATATCTTCCTTAAAAAACTTCTTCTTCCTTAACAAATCTTGAACGTCACCAAACTTTTCAATCCCTCTCGGCCAATCGTGAGACAAAAACACATCCACCGGTTCCCGAATCTGTTTCAACTTGAACGCGTCAAACTCTCGCACGTGATACGCCGTTTTTACTTGCTTATCCTGCGTATAAGGCGGTCGTTCGAAGTGTCCTTTCCTGTAATCGTACTGTTTATATATTCCAGACAAACCAGCTATGCGTAAATCGCCAAACTTGATGCATCCAGAGTGTCCTAAATAGTAAATATTTGGCGCTCCGAAACCGCCGTAATAGAGTTCCCACAAGTAATTAGACGCCTCGTGATTGCCTCCGATGAACAGAGTCGGGTACGGCGCTTTCAACTCTCCGCTGTAATACTTGTAAAAAGTCCCCATCTCGCGATATTTAATCGGCACCGACATGCACTCCAAGTCGCGCTTGTTCCGTATGGCTTGAAAATCGCCGCAACATATCAACAAGTCGATTTTGATGCCTTCTTTTTTCTCAATTTTCTCCATGGATGCGTAAATGGTTTCCAGTTCGCCGTGGCAACACCCCTCGACCGCAATCTTCATGTTTGCTTCGTGTTATATCTTGCACAACAATTTGAGAGTGAATGCTGTTTCTTCGATTTGATTTAAACAAGTAAGTGATTGATCTCTCTTATTATTTGTATTCTATAGATGTAACGAACTTCTGTATCTGAAAAAGTGAAAACGAGTCATGGAGTAAATCAGTAAAAGAACGAAAAGAGACAGGCGTATATTCATGCATTCTTCTTCTAAACAATAAGTAGTTACAATTTCTCTCTCTCTCTTTCTAAGTGAACTTGTTTTGAATCAATCTGTGAACGTGACAGAGAAACTCTACGTAAGACATTCCCGCAACGCTTCTATCTTCGATTAAGCGGTTATAAAACAACGTCTCCATGGCGTCGTTTCGCTTCAAGATGCGCATGCGCAAATATCCAGATCGAGCTTTACGCATGGAGTTGATGAAGGCGTTCATGCGTTTATTTCTTTCGTTTGGTAAGTTTGGCGGAAGCATGGATTGTCGAGCGTCGAGTTGGTCTACGGTGTCTACGCCAAAGACTTCTTTTAACCGGTCTTGCGGGTAGTTTCGTCCGACCCAAACGAGCATCTCGCCGCCGTCTTCGAGAAGGTATAAGCCATCGCCGTCGAGTTTTTCAGCGGAGAGCCATTGACACGGTGGAAATGGCGGAAAAGAATCGGTAATGCTCGCCGCCTGGTCACCATCGTCGTATTTCTGCTTTTGGTTCGCTTGGAATCCATCGTCCTCTAAGATGAAGTGCAACGGAAACAGTCGCGGATATACCGAAGGCGTCGTTTCAGACGGATCGCTCTTTAGCATCCTAAAAAGCCAGTTCGCGCGATCGTCCGCCGAAGCTTCTGATCGCAAACCGTTCGATTTGTACATGCCAATTGTGTACAGCGGTAAAGTCTTCAACGCTTCAGGTAAAATGAGTTGCCCGGAGGCGTTGTTGGAGGCGCAGTATTTACGATAAGCGTAAAGGGAAGACACACATTGCGCCAAGGCGGCATCTTTTGCGGCTGCAATCGTGTGTTTCCCACCCAAAAGTGTATTCGCCGCTTTCCGAACCATGAAGCAAGTTTGTGCATCTAAATCTGCGTTTCTAAATAACGTGCCGAGAACAGATGTCACCGGTAACGCGAGCGTATGGACACGAATTCTACGCTCTCCAGTCATCGTCGTATATAACAAGGCGCACTGTACGTACGCTTCGGCTCCGTCTACTAACTTGTCTTCGTATCTTAAGTTGACCATGATTGATTTCTCCCCATCCAAAACTGGCAAATCAACATCCGTCGGCGTGCGTTTGCAGAAATATCCGCCGTATTCGGCGACGCCTAAACCTTGAGAAGATCTCACCCGCATCACCGCTTCCATGCCTTGTGGTCGCAAAAAGTTCCATCGCACATCGTTCAGCAACTGCGCAAAATCTAACTGCACGTTAAAGTTCGGGTATCTATACAACGTGCCGCCAGTTGTTCTCGTCAAAACGCCTAAAGTTGCCAAATCTACAGGTTGCGAACCGCACACGAAAATGTCGATGCCGATTTGATATTCTGCAGCTTCCGTTGCGCAATCTTGATAGCATTTCTCCGCCGGTTTCATAATTTTCAGAGGTTCTTTTTCTACATTTCCAGAGTGCGTTCTAACTTCGAGTTTTCCCCATCCACCCGAACACATCGATCCGAGAAAGAGCATAACTTTCCCTCCCTTATACTTCAAAGCGTCGATGGCAGATTTGATAGCCGCGCCGCTCGCTACCGCCGATGGACGCGAATTCGCAAACATCTCTGGAATTTGTTTCAATAAAGTCTTAAGTGTTTCTTTGTTCTTGTTCAAATTCACGAGTAGATCTTTCGGCAGAGGCGCATAGGGATCGTCCACGTCTGGAACGATGAGCATTTTCGGCGTTTTTGTCGCGCCGTTTGACGTCGTCGGTTTTTCATTCTCCTGATTTTCGTTGCTTGCGTTGTTGTTCTCATCGTCTCCGCGAATGGCGTAAAAGTGTACGGTGCCATCGAACGTCGCAATCCCCACGCTCGCGGTGTCGCCGCCTTGAATGTTATCCAAAGTTCTAGAGATGACTTCACACGCCGATACCGTCACGCCGCTTTGGACCGCCGACGGACTTGCATCGATAACAAAGAAGTAGCTTGGTCGCATCGGCGCTCGAACCATGTACTCTTCTGGAGCCATATATTCTACGCTTCCACGGCATAACTCTGGACGTTGCATCCAATCTTGCCTTTTCCCGTCAGATCCTAAAGCGCACGCGTATTCGCGAGGACACTCACTCACGTGAGCGCAAAAATTGCACGCAAATCGGAAATGATCCACCCATCGCATTCCTGGGTTCACGTACGCTTTACATCGCAAACATCTCACCGGACCCATTCCTCCGTTATCTACGATCGGAACTTGCACCTCGTCGTTTTTTAAAGTCGCCAAAGGATTGACAAACACCGCCAACGGCATCCCGGACGTTTGTAACAAATCAGATTGATTCGGAATCGTGCTCGTGGTCGATCGAATGAACCTTGGATTCGCGTTCCCAACATCTCTCGCCATAAAATTCGAAGTCGCTCCTGGTGGGTGCATCGGAGCACCCGTTTGTGGGTTTCTAGTATCAAAAATAGTTCGATCCGCGTGCGAGTCGTGCCGCGGTCTCGGAATCTGCGAAGGATCGATTTTAGAAGCCGCAGACTGTGGTGTTGGCTGCGGACCGTACCGCTGAAACCCTTGATTTAAGCTGTGCGGTGCTTGCGGAGGATTATACCCGCTACTCGGCATCCCTTGCTGATAATGTTGCTGCTGTTGTTGCGGTTGTCCTCCGTACTGCGGTTGTTGTTGTTGCGGAGCGCTGCTCGTTGTCCCGGGATACTGCGGATACGTCCTCGCACCAACACCACCAACATTATCTTGCTGTTGCGGTGTTTGTTGATACCCTTGTTGCGTCATTGTTTGCGGCGTTGGGTTTGGGTATCTGCTGCTTCCTTGCGATATACCTCCTCCCATCGCCGCTGGAGGAGCGGATTGAAAATTCTGTTGTTGTTGTTGTAAAGGTGGTTGACCACCCATCGATGACGACGTCCCCGACGGAGGATATTGCGGCTGCCCGGGCGGCTGCTGAGGATACGACGAGAAAGACGAAGCCGGCGGTTGCAGCTGCTGCTGCGCTCCTCCTCGAAACCCAGTCGTCGTCGACGACGACGATGTTGGTGGAGGAGGCGTCCCACCGAAATGGACTCTCGGAGGTGCCTGCGGATGCGCGTGTAAAGGAGAATTATTATTTTGCAAATTCATCCCCACCGGAGGCGCAGAGTTTGGATACCCAGCTGTTGCAGATGATCCTGGCGGAGGAGCAGGAGCGGGAGCGTTATATTGTTGTTGCTGATACCCTCCGTTGTTCATCGGCGGTGGTGGTCCTCCCGGTTGGTGATACTGATGAGACGAAGGATTAGGTGGATTCATAATTTTCTTTACAAAATTCGGATCTCTTCTTCTTCTTCTTTTGTGTCCGTTTGTTTAAATAAAGTGGTGATTTGCAAGCAGTTTCATCAAACACCTTTTTTTTTTCGCTTTTCTTTTCCCCTCTTCATAATAGCATCACAAACCTTCCCCCCTTCGTCCTTTCTCTCTCTCTTCTGTCGTCGTGGTTGTTGTTCTAAAAAATGGCAGGAAGAAGAGCGACGATGATGAGAATACCGAACGCGAGAAGAGCGCGTTC
>Ga0209091_10003778_pt1 | contig 12065 bp, 13 predicted proteins | sample ArcticOcean_MG_C_6_FD_187438 | JGI IMG/M metagenome (GOLD analysis project Ga0209091, IMG submission 187438) | Marine microbial communities from western Arctic Ocean - ArcticOcean_MG_CB8_128 (SPAdes) (version 2) | ecosystem: Environmental > Aquatic > Marine > Oceanic | place: Arctic Ocean...
CTTAAACCATTTTGATTTTGAAGCTATAAAGGTACCTAAGGTTTGAACAGAGTCATTAGCAATTACAGACCAGCCTGCTAAGCCAAAACCTACGATTGTATAAAATAAAGTTAAATCCATGATTTTATTTTTACAACTTCTATATAAAGTTTTTGTAAAGTTTGTCTAGATAATAAATAAAGTTATTTTTTAGAAAGTTAGAGGTTAAGATCGTTTATATTTATTTTCAGTTAATATTCAAGATATAATATTAACTTTTTTGCTTTTGCACTTCTTGCACAAACCAAAGAATTCTAAGTTGTATTTGCTATATTTCATTCCAGAGTTGTCTTCAAAATTACCTAGATATTTAGAAAGTTTTGAATTGTTTATTTCAGTCACTTTTTCACAACTTTCACAAATTGAAAAAGCGGTTGCATTAGAAACTACGCAATTTGAATTTTTACAAGCTACAAATGCATTTCTACTTTCAACTTTATGAATTTTACCTATTTCAACTAATTTATCTAAGGCTCTATATACTTGTGGAGCTGCTTTTAATCCTTTTTTTTGGACGTTAAATAATATCGAATAAGCCTTAAGAGGTTGATTGGCTTTTTCAATATGGTCTAAAACTATTTTTTGATTTTTTGATAAATATTCTTGTTTTTGTGCCATATATTCTTTTATCAATCGATTCTCAATTATTCAATTGAGATAACCTTTTTATTTTAATTAAAGATAATATAAACAATATTAATCCAGCCGTTATTATTGATGGACCCGAAGGTGAATTAATTTCCAGCGATCCAAACAAACCTATTACCACAGATAGCAAACCACCTATGATTGAAAATAAAACCATTTGTTTTGGATTATTTGAAATATTTCTCGCCATTGCAGCAGGAATTATCAGCATTCCAGTAATTAGCAATAAACCAATCATTTTAATTGAAATTGCAATTATAGCTGCCATTAAAATTGTAAATATTGCATTAACTCTCTCTGGCCTCATTCCTTCTGCATCCGCTAATTCATAATTAACAGTTGATGCAAATAAAGGTTTCCAAATTAATTTAAGCACAAATAAAATTATTGCACCACCAACCCATATAATAATTAAATCATTCTTAGTTACCGATAATATATCTCCGAATAATAAGCCCATTATATCAAATCTTATAAATGACAAAAATCCTATAGCTACCAATCCGACAGCAAGTGAAGAGTGAGCCAAGAGACCTAGCAAAGCATCACCAGGTAAATTAGTTGTTTTTTGTAACTTTAATAAAATTAACGCAACTGCAGATGAGATAATAAAAACTGAAAAGGCTATATTTATATCAAAAGAAACAGCTAAGGTTACGCCTAACAAAGCAGAATGAGATAAAGTATCACCAAAGAAAGATAATCTTCTCCAAATAACAAAACATCCAAGAGGACCTGTTACCAAGGCAACTCCAAGACCTGCTATTAGTGCTCTTATAAAAAAATCATCAAACATTTATTTATTGCTTCCTTTTAATTGAGCCATCAGGTGAATGGGTATGATCGTGATTATGTTCATATACTGATAAAATTGTCGAAGCACGGTCGCCAAATAATTCTTTATACTTATTATCATTTGCAACAGCTTGAGGTGTTCCTGAACAACAAACATGTCCGTTTAAGCAAACAACATAATCAGTAGCTGACATCACTACATGTAAATCATGGGAAATTAATAATATTCCACAATTCAATTTGTCTGATATTGTTTTAATTAATTCATATAAAGCAATTTCTCCTTTGAAATCGACACCTTGTACAGGCTCATCTAATACTAAAAGATCTGGTTTTTTCGCAATAGCCCTTGCAATCAAAACTCTTTGAAATTCTCCTCCCGACAAATTCCTTAAATTATTATTTTTTAAATGCTCAACCCCAGTTAAATTTAAAGCGGTATTTATTTCGTCATCAGAAAGATTTTGTGTTAAAAGCATAAAATCTAATACTCGAATAGGTAAGGTCCAATCTATTGAAATTTTTTGAGGAACGTATCCAATTTTTTTTGTAAATTTTTCAACTTTACCTTGTATGTTTTTATATAGTCCTAGTGCAATTTTTGCTGTCGTAGTTTTTCCAGATCCATTAGGACCTATCAAAGTAACTATTTTTCCTCTTTCAACTTCAAGCGAAACACCTTTAACCAACCATTTGTTATTTTGGAATACACCAGTGTTATCTAATTTTACTAAAAATTTGTTATTTTCTGATTTCATTTAATTTATTAATTAGCACTTGTTTTTTTTAATTTGTTACATTATAACGCATTGTTATATTATAACAATATTATTAAACATATAAAACATGACAAATACAAGAAATTTACCCCTAATTATCTTAATAATTGCTTTATTGAGTTTTATTACATCAGCTAAAGCTGAAATTAAAGTTGTAACATCTATTAAGCCAATACATTCATTAGTGAGCTATGTCATGGATGGAGTAGGAACTCCTGATTTAATTGTAGATGGATTTAATTCTCCACATAATTTTCAATTAAAACCTTCTCATGCAAAAATGCTTGAATATGCAGATATAATTTTTTGGATAGGTGAAGGCTTAGAAAACTTTTTAGAAAAACCATTAGATTCAATCTCTAAAAATGCAAAAAAAGTAGAATTAATGGAAATTAAAGGGATAAATAAATTAGAATTCAGAGAAAAAAATATCTTTAATGAACATGATCATGACGAACACGAAGAAGATGGCCATAAAGAAGAAAAACATGACGAACATGAACACGAAGAAGATGGCCATAAAGAAGAAAAACACGATGATCACGATGATCACGGTCACGGAGCGCATGATCCACACATATGGCTTGACCCACAAAATGCAAAAGTAATAGTAAAATTAATTACGAAAGAATTATCTGAATTAGATTCAAAAAATGCGCCAACTTATAAAAAAAATTCAGAAAAAGCTTTATCAGATCTTGATAAATTAATTAAAAAAGTAAAAAAAGATACAAGTAAGGACTTAAGATTTGTAGTTTTTCATGATGCTTATCATTACTACGAAGATAGATTTGGTATAAATCTTTTAGGAGCATTGACAGTTAATCCTGATGTCTTGCCCGGAGCTGCACAATTAGTTGAAATAAGAGAAGTTATAGAGCATGAAAAAGTAAATTGTATATTTTCAGAACCCCAATTTAATCCTGATATAATCAAATCAATTGCTAAGGACACAGGTGTTAAAACTGGTGTTTTAGATCCTTTAGGTGCTAATTTAGATAAAGGTAAAAACTTATATTTTGATTTAATCAAAAATATTTCTTCATCGTTTAAGGGTTGTTAAAAAAAGATTTGAAAAGAAAACATAAATAATATTTAATAGTTTATGTGAGTACTGTTTCTTTAACCTTAGATGAAATACTGGATTTAGCTAAAAAAACTCTTTTAGCTAATGGTTGTGATGATGAAACAGCTTCAATTCTCGCAGATTTAATAATGAAGGCTGAAAGAGATGGCTCCTTATCTCATGGATTATTTAGATTACCAGCTTATGTAGCTGGACTTAAAAGTGGAAAAATTAATGGTAAAGCAAGACCTGAAGTTAAGAAAATCTCACCAAGTGTAATAAAAGTTTTAGGAAATAATTGCTTAGCACCAATGGTTCTAAATAAAGGTTTGCCAGAATTAATTAAAGCAGCTAAAGAAAATGGAGTAGCTGTTTTAGCAATTAATAATTCACATCATATGGCTGCGATGTGGCCTGAAACTGAAGCGGTGGCAGAAGCAGGATTAGTTGCTTTTGCGTGTACTTCTTATAAACCCTCAGTGGCTCCTGCTGGCGCAACAAAAGCTTTGTTTGGAACAAATCCAATTTCTTTTGCTTGGCCACGTCCTGGCAAAACACCAGTTGTTTACGACATGGCGACAGCATCTATGGCAATGGGAGAAGTTCAAGTTGCTAAAAGAGAAGGACACAAAGTTCCTTTAGGAACTGGTCTTACGAAAGATGGAAAAGAAACCACTGATCCAGCTGAAATAGCTGACGGTGGAGTTTTACTTCCGTTTGGTGGTTATAAAGGATCAGGAATAGCAATGATGGTTGAGTTATTAGCTGGAGCTTTAGTTGGAGATAATTTTAGTTTTGAAACAGCAACTAAAGATAATAATGATGGTGGACCTCCAAGTGGAGGAGAATTTATATTAGCAGTATCACCTGAAAAAATAGCAGGATCAGGTTGGGATAAACACGCTGATCAATTTTTTAAAAAAATGACCACAATGGAGGGAGTTCGTCTACCAGGTGAAAGACGACATAAAAATCGATTAGACAAAGGACCAAGAAAAATTAACGCAGATTTAATAAAAAAAATTAAAACACTGTCAGCATAACACTATGCTAATTTAATTTTCTTTTCATCTGCCTCAGGCATATCTTCTTTAGTAATAATATCTTCATCTTTAGCATTTTTAGGTTGGAAGGCATAAAGAACGTGAAGTTTACAATACGGGAATTTTTCTAGTGGTTTTCTACCACAAAAATGAAAATCTTTTTCGGGAGGGTGACCTATGGGCCATCTACAAGTTTCATCAGTTAATTCTTCAAGTGTTTTTGGATTTTTTGGTTCAAAATTTTTGTCTAGTAATAAAGATTTAAATCGAGCTTTTCTTCCAAGTTTTTGTGTTTTGATAATTGGCGTAGTATTGTCTTCTTTGTTGTTTGTATGAGAATTTGATTTTCTAGGTACTGCTCTTGCTTCCAGGTTTAACCTGTGAGCTTTACCAATAACAGCATTTCTAGTTGTATCACCTAAAAGTGCAGCTATTTGGCTAGCAGTATGACCTTTTGTCCAAAGTTCTTTTAATTTTTTTTCTTTTTCAGTATTCCAACTCATTTTTATATAAATTAATTAAACCCCCTATATTTTGTATTTGCAATGAGAAAATACACCACATGTGGATATGTTTACAACATTAAAAAAGATGAATAAGGGGTTATTTATTTAATTCGCTTTTAATATATAAGCTTCTTTAAATGAAGGAATTTGAAAATAAATACGTAATTTACGAGAAAAAATTTGGCTACATTAATTGGATTGGTTTTTGGACACTTTATAAAAAAGAGGTACTAAGATTTTTAATAGTTGCTATACAAACAATTATATCTCCACTTGTAACTTCACTTTTATTTTTACTTGTACTTTCGCTCGCAATTGGGTCTGATAGAGGGGAAGTTTTAGGCTTTCCTTTTATGAATTTTTTGGCTCCAGGGCTTATTGCTATGCAAGTTATACAGCAAGCTTTTTCACACTCTTCATCATCAATTATGATAGGAAAAATTCAAGGCAATATAGTAGATATTTTATATGCACCACTAACGGCAGGGGAAATTACTTTAGCTACCAACTTGGCTGCATGCACTAGAAGTATTATTATTGCTTTAGTTTCAATTATTGTATTTAGTTTTATAATTGAATTTAAAATTCAAAGTTATTTATCAATTTTTATTTATACTTTTCTAGGATCTTTTATTTTAAGTTCTGTTGGCATTATCGTTGGATTGTGGGCTGAAAAATTTGATCACATGGCTTCTGCTACAAACTTTATAATAGTTCCTCTTTCTTTTTTATCAGGCACTTTCTATTCAATAGAAAGTCTGCCAGATGTCTTAAAAAACTTAAGTCAATGGAATCCATTTTTTTATATAATAGATGGATTTAGATCTGGATTTTTAGGTGTCTCTGACGGGTCTACAAAATTTGGGCTTTTTTATCTTATTATATTAAGCTTTCTTACGTGGCTAACAGCGTATATTTTATTTAAAAAAGGTTATAAAATTAAATCATAATTAATTTATGAGTGCAGTTCTTGGTACATACGCAAGGAAACCTATTTCTTTTACAAAAGGAAGAGGCAGTTATCTTTTTACAGAAAATGGAGATAAATATCTTGATTTTGTCCAAGGTATTGCAACGAATATTTTAGGACATTGTCACGAACATTTAGTTCAAACAATTCAAGAACAATCTAAAAAGTTATGGCATACATCTAACGCTTTTGTGATTCCAGAACAAGAAAAATTGGCAAAAAGATTAACAGATCATACATTTGCTGATTTTGTCTGTTTTCAAAATTCAGGAACCGAAGCAACAGAGGCTAGCATTAAGATTGCTAGAAAATATTTTCATAAAATTGGAAAACCAGAAAAAAATAAAATTATTACATTTCAAGGTGCTTTTCACGGAAGAACATTAGCTGCGTTGTTTGCAGCAAATAATCCTAAACATATAGAAGGTTTTGGTCCTAAAGTTGATGGTTTTGTACAAATTCCTTTTGCCGATCATGAAGCTGTAAAAAAAGCTATAGATAAAAACACAGCTGCAATTATGATTGAAACTATTATGGGAGAAGGTGGCATTAAAGTAGTACCTGACTTTTGTTTAAAAGGTTTAAGAGAATTATGTGATGAACATGAAATATTATTAATTCTTGATGAAGTGCAAAGTGCATATAGAACGGGAAATTTTTTTGCTTTCGAAGGATCGGGAATAAGCCCAGATATTGTACCTATAGCTAAAGGAATAGGAGGAGGGTTTCCAATTGGAGCTTGCTTAGTAACAAAAAAAGTTTCTGTTGGAATGACACCTGGAACACATGGAAGTACTTTTGGAGGAAACCCTTTAGCCATGGCCGTAGGAAATGCTGTGCTGGATGTTCTTTTTGAAAAAAATTTTTTAAAAAATGTGAAAAAAAAGGGTGAATATTTTCATTTAAATTTGAATAAAATTAAGGAAAAGTATCCTAAAATTATTGAAGAAATAAGAGGATCAGGTTTAATGATAGGTCTTAAGATGGCAGTAGATAATACTGACTTCATAAAAAAATTAATGGATCATAAAATGCTTACTGTAAAAGCCGAAGAGAATGTTATAAGACTTTTTCCTCCACTTATAGCAAGCGATAGTGAATTAGACGAAGCAACTCATATAATTGAAAAAGTTTGCAAGGAAATAAATTAATAATGAGAAAATTTATAAATATAGCAGATATAAATAAAAGTGATTTAAGACTTATTCTTGATAATGCACACGCAAGGAAAAAAAAAAGAACTGTCTTAAGTAAAAATCAAATAGATCCAGACGCACCTCTTGATGGAAAAATTTTAGTTATGATTTTTGAAAAACCTTCTACAAGGACTCGTATATCTTTTGATTTGGCAGTGAAACAGTTAGGAGGTAAATCTTTAATTTTAAACCCAGATGAAATTCATTACGGGACAGGCAATGAAAGTTTATATGATACCGCTAAGGTTTTATCACAGTATGCTGATATTGTTATGCTAAGAACACATGCACATAAAAATGTTGTAGAATTTTCTAAATATTTAGATATTCCTATAATTAATGGTCTGACCGATTTAAGTCATCCTTGTCAAATTATTTCAGATATTATGACATTTGAAGAACTGAAAGGACCTATTAAAAATAAAAAAATTGCGTGGTTGGGAGACGGAAATAACATTGTTTATTCTTTAATCGAAGCGGCAGTTCAATTTGATTTTGAATTAAGTATAGCGTCTCCAAAAAGTTATGAACCAAATAAAAATATTCTTCAGTGGGCCAAAAAAAATAATGGAAATGTATTACTAACAAAAGATCCTTTGAAAGCAGCTAGTGATGCAGATTGTATTATGACTGACAAATGGATTTCAATGGGTGAAAAAACTAACAAAGTTAAAAAGAAAAAATCGTTAAAACCTTATCAGGTAAATAAAAAAATAATGAGAGCAGCTAAAAAAGATGCAATTTTTATGCACTGCTTGCCAGCTAGCAGAGGAGAAGAAGTTACTAACGATATAATGGATGGTTCGCAATCTGTAGTATGGTTAGAAGCTTTAAATAGAATTCATGCTCAAAAAAGTATTATTGAGTGGTGTCTTAAATAAATATTTAATTTAACGGTAAAGGGTTGTCTGTATTTTCATTCATGTACAAGATTACAGCAGCTCTTTCATTTGCTTTTTTTAATCCTGCAAAAGACATTTTAGTTCCTTTTATCCAATCTTTAGGTTTAAGTAAAAATCCATTCATCTCTTCAAAAGACCAAGGTTTACCATGTGCTACCAATGCTTTAGAATATTTGTAATCTGAAACGCTTCCAGCTTTTCTTCCAAGAACACCCCATAAAGCTGGTCCAATTTTATTTCCACCACCTTGGGATACACTATGACATGCTGCACATTTCTTAAAAATCTTTGCTCCTTCCGCAGCGCTAGTTGAAGCAAATAGTGCCATAATATTTCCAGATTCCAAACTTTCTGCACTTGTTCCAGAAGATGTTGTGCTCGCAACATCAATTACAGCATCAACCTGGTAAGCAGATTTTTCAGGTTTTTCAACATAATATATTGTATCTGTAATTTTATTAATTCCAAAAATGAGGATTATAGCCAGGCCGATTGAAACGATAATTTTGTTCATTTTAAAAAAGCTTTTAAATTTAATACTAAGTTATATCATGACTCAAGTTAAAGAAATAAACATTAACAAGTTTGTTTTGCGACTGTTAGACGCATAATTTTACTATTTATGAAAAATACTGCAATAATAATACCAACTCGGTTGGGGGCATCAAGGTTTCCAAATAAGCCATTAGAAAAAATTAATAATATTCCTATGATTATTCATGTGGTTAATAGAGCAAAGGAATCTAAGGTAGGAGAAGTATTTGTGGCAACTCCAGATCAAGAAATCTTTGATCTAGTAAATAAAAATGGTGATAAAGCTATTTTAACAAACCAAGACCACTCATCAGGCAGTGATAGAATTTATGAGGTATACTCAAAAAAGTTAAAAAATAATTTTGATTTAATCATTAATTTACAAGGTGATATGCCAAATATAAAACCAGATACTATTTTAAAATTAAAGAATTTTATGAGAAGTGATAATTGTGATATTGGAACAATGGCCTCTCATATAAAAAATAAAAATGAAATTAGTGATACAAATATTGTAAAAGTTTATATAGAAGAAAAGTTAAAAGAAAATAATTTTTTAGCAGTAAAAGATTTTTTTAGAACAAAAAAAATTTCAAGTAATGAAGGAATATATCATCATATTGGAATTTATGCCTTTACAAACGCTGCATTAACGAAGTATGTAAAACTTTCTAGATCTAAATTGGAAATAGAAAGAAATCTAGAACAAATGAGAGCTATGGAGAATAATTTAATTATTAAAGTTGGTTTGTGCAATTCTAATCCACTAAGCGTTGATACAGAGCAAGACTTAATAAAAATAAGAAAAGAAATGAATTAATTATGGAAGAGAAAATAAAAGTTGCTTTCCAAGGCGAAAGAGGTGCGTATTCACATTTAGTATGCAATGAAGTTTTTCCAAATCTTGAAACAAAAGCCTGCTCAACTTTTGAAGAAGCTTTTATACTAGCGATGGAAGATCCAAGTTATAGAATTGTTATACCAATAGAAAACTCTTTGGCAGGAAGAGTTGCCGATATACATTATTTAATTCCAAGGTATAAACTTCAAATTCATGCAGAACATTTTCAAAAAGTTTCTCATAACTTGTTGGGTATTCAAGGATCAAAAATAGAAGACATAAAAACTGTTAGAAGCCACACTCAGGCAATTGGACAATGTAACAAAATGATTTTAAGTCAAAAATTTCAGCCAATAATATCTGCAGACACAGCTGGTTCAGCTAAATTTATTTCTCAAAAAAAAGATAAAAGTGAATCTGCGATAGCCTCTTCTCTTGCAGCAAAAATTTATAATTTAAAAATATTAAAATCCAATGTAGAGGACGAAGCGGGAAACGTGACTAGATTTTTTATTATGGGAAAGGACTCAAAACATCCGGAATTTAAAGATAAACAATATATTACAAGTTGCATATTTAAACTTAAAAGTACCCCTGCTGCTCTTTACAAAGCTCTGGGCGGATTTGCCACAAATGGAGTAAATTTATCTAAGTTAGAAAGTTTTTCAGTTAAGAATACGTTCGATCAGGTTAACTTTTATATAGATATAGAGGGGCATATAGAAAACCAATCTTTGCAAAAAGCACTTGAAGAATTGGGATTTCATACAGAAAAATTGGATATTTTAGGGGTTTACGAGGCTCATAGTTTCAGATTTACAAAAAAATAAATAAACAACCTATAGATATATTGTAGTTCTTATTTTGATACTGATATAATAATAATGGAGGCTGGCAGCGGGTGGAATTTTTTGCATAACCCGGTCAGGATGGAAACATAGCAGCCGCAACAAAAATATTTCAGGTTGTTGTTCAGTCTCCTTTTTGTACTATGAAAAATAATAATAATAAAGTTTTAGCATTAAAATATAGACCAAAAAATTTTAGCGAATTAATTGGCCAAGATGTATTAGTTGAGACTATAACAAATTCAATTAACTCAAATAAAATACCTAACGCCTATTTGTTTACCGGAATAAGAGGAGTGGGGAAAACTACAACAGCTAGAATTGTAGCTAAATCACTGAACTGTAAGAACAGTATCGCAAATTTATGCAAAGATGACATGTGTGAACATTGCGAAGGTATAACAAACTCAAATCATTTAGATGTTTTAGAGATGGATGCTGCATCAAGAACAGGAATAGACGATATTAGAGAATTAATAGAGTCTTCTAGATACAACCCAACTAGTGCCAAGTATAAAATATTTATTATTGATGAAGTTCATATGCTTTCAAAACAAGCATTTAATGGGCTTTTAAAAACATTAGAGGAACCCCCACCACACGTAAAATTTATTTTTGCAACAACTGAAATTAAAAAAATACCTGTTACTATAATTTCAAGGTGTCAAAGGTTTGATTTAAATAGAATTTCAATTAACATTTTATTTGGGAATCTTAAAAAAATATCAAAACTTGAAAATGGAAATATATCAGATTCTGCTCTTAAAATAATTGCGAAAGCATCAGAAGGCTCTGTAAGAGATTCTTTATCGCTTTTAGATAGAGCGCTCATTACCCAAAGTATTAATAATAAAGAAGTAAGCGATTCAGACATAAGAAAAATGTTAGGTATAGGAGATAGATCTAAGATATTAGATTTTTTACAATCAGTAATCATAGGTGATAAAAAAACAGCAATAGATAAATTAAGAATAATAGTAAATGAAGGTGTTGAACCTTCTAACTTCTTAAACGATCTACTTGAGATAATATATTTCATTCAACAAAAAAAATCCTTAGGACAACTTTATTCAGATTTATCTATATCCGAAGCAGAGTCTGAAATAATTGATTTAATCTCCAAAGATATAAGCATCTCAACACTAGTAGTTTTTTGGCAGTTTATTCTTAAAGGTATAGAAGAATTATCTATTGTTACCAATCCTATTCTTTCACTTGAAATGCTCGTTGTTAGACTTATTCATTTAAAAGACATGCCTTCGTTTGAAAACACATTAGAATCTTTTAATAAGAATAATTTAAATTTACCTGAAGAAAATAGTACCCAAGCTATTGGGGTAAATGAAGATAAAAAAAGCAATTTACTCAACGAAGAAACAGAAATACCAAACCAATCTAAAGAGCAAATGAAAAATATCAGACAAACAAAGCCTGACTTATCTTCTCTAAGTTTAAAAAATTTACCAGAAAGTGAAAGCAAGGAAAAAATTTTATCACTTGAAGATTTAATTTTTTTATCCTCAAAAAAAAAAGAAGTTGAGTTAAAATATGATTTAGAAAAAAATGTAAATTTAATTAAATTTTCTGAAGGTAAGATTGATATAAGTTTTAATGAAAGTCTTGGAAAAAATTTTGTAAGACAGCTATCAGAAAAACTGCTTTTATGGACAGGTAAAAGATGGGTAATAACTTTAACAAAAGGTCAGGGTGAGATAACTTTTTTTGAGAAAAGAGTACAAAAAAAGAAACAATTACTTGATAACGAAAAAAAGGGCGAAACATACAAAAAATTCAAAACTATTTTTTCTGATGCAGAACTGATAGAGGTTTCAGAGAAAGAATAAATTATGGCTGATTTTAAAGATTTATTATCACAGGCGCAAAAAATGCAAGAGAAA
>Ga0209091_10003782_pt1 | contig 12058 bp, 14 predicted proteins | sample ArcticOcean_MG_C_6_FD_187438 | JGI IMG/M metagenome (GOLD analysis project Ga0209091, IMG submission 187438) | Marine microbial communities from western Arctic Ocean - ArcticOcean_MG_CB8_128 (SPAdes) (version 2) | ecosystem: Environmental > Aquatic > Marine > Oceanic | place: Arctic Ocean...
CTGCATGGAGTTTTTTGTGGGTATATAAATTTTTGCTTTTTTCATAAATTGGTCGGGGCGGCAGGATTTGAACCTGCGACCCTCTGGTCCCAAACCAGATGCGCTACCAGGCTGCGCTACGCCCCGAGTGGTGTTTTTATATAACAATTACTTATCTTTTCAACAAATGAATGAGAAAGAAAATGATACAAAATATGAACATATGTAGATGTCTTTGGGGGCAGTTTGGGGGCTTTGACTTTTTTTTAGTCTCAATAAAACCAGATGTAATTTACGTTCGTTTAGGATTTTGGGGGCAGCGTTGGGGGCTTTGCCTACCACGATTTATTCGTGTCATTTACTCTTTCAAATTAGCAATTAAATAATACAGGAGAAAAATGAAAAAGAAAATTGAACTAGATAGCGACGGTAGAGTTAGAATTGACGTTGGAATAATGTCATTATTAAAACCTATTCCATATGGAAATTATTACAAAGAAAAAATCATAAAAGATAAAAACTTGTTAGGATTTAGAGCAAGAGCTAATCCAGGTGGACAAAGATCTTTTGTTTATAGATATAGACCAAAAGGCAAAGACGCAAACGGTAATTATTTTGAAAAAGTAAATAAGACACTTGGTCCTTGGTATGACAAGAACGACCCCAAAGAAAAAGATCTTATTGGTATAACTCCTGCTGTTGCACGAAAAATCGCAGAAGATATGAAGGCTAAAATAGTAAGAGGTGAAGACCCAAATTTAGTTATTATCAGAAGAACTAAAGGCAGGCCGTTGTCCGATATGTCTAAAATGTGGATTGATAATAGAGCCAAGAGTTATAAATCTTATGACAACTTTTTAAGTATCTATAATGTTTATTTTAAACAGAAAAGTAAACGTTCAGATCATAGAAATCTTTATCGACTACCTGGAATGGAGATTGTCAATAAAGCCATGGTTGATCTTACAAAAGATGATTACTTAAACTTTCATAGATCCATAAGTAAGTTCAAAAAAACCCAGGCTAATAGAGTATTGGAAGTTATTAGATTGGTTGAACAATACGCAGAAGAAACAGGTCTTATTAAAAAAAGAGTTGCCCATTTCAAAAAAAAAGAACTGAATAAGGAAATAGGAAGATTGGATCGTGAGGATCCCTACTCATTTTTAGATCTTGAAAAGTATAGAAAAGCGAGTTTAAAATTAATTTCTTATAAAAATAAAAAAGGAATTAACACAGGAAGAAAATTATACCTTGTGCCGTGTTTGGCTTTACGTGCAGCATGTTTAATTGGCGCTAGATCAAAGGACCAAGTATTTAATTTAAAATGGGATCAAATAAATCTTAGGACTAATAAGATTAAGTATATTGATACTAAAAATGATGAGCCAATGGAGTTGTTTTTTGACTATCGTTTTAAAGCAGTATTGAGGATCATGTTAAACCATCGAAGAACAATCAACCACCGGGACAAAAGATTTGTATACGTGTTCCCTACTAACTCTAAAAAATCTAAAACTAAATATTTAAAAGATCCCCGGAAAACCCATAGCAGCATAATTAAATTGGTAGGATTAAAGTATAAATGTATCCACTTTTTAAGACATAGTTGGGCTACAAATGGTTATGCAGCAACAGGAGATAGTATGGCAATTCAAGAGCTTGGTGGTTGGAAGGATCATAAGTCAGTTGAAAAATACATCAAAGTTTCTGATGAAATTAAGAGAAAAAGAACAAAACAAATAGCAGCTTATAAATACCACGTTGCTTAATAGTTCCCGTGGTAATTTTGTTCCTGGTGCTGTAGACTTGCTATATGGGCAAAAAGAAAGAAAAGAAACTAACATTAAAAGAAGCAGAAAAAATTACAGGACCATTATCAAATTGGGGGTCTTTTCCGAACACCCCTGAATTTGCTAAACATCAAAAAGATTTTCTCGAAGAATTATTTTATCGTGATAGGATAGTTCCTACTTGGAAAAATTTAGGACAGATGGCTTCCAGAATGTTTAATGATCCACAAGACGTTTTAGATATTTTAGTGGAGAACGCTGAGAAAACGTTAAAAGCTACAGACTTAAAAAGATTTTATTTAACTAAATTCATTGAAGTTGAAAGAGATAAAAAAATTAATAAAGGAAAGGGATTGAGGACTGTTATTAGTGAAAATTTAGAAAGCTGCTGCAAACTTATAAACATCCCTTTTTATTTAGTTGAAGCAAGTAAAACACAAATGAATGATAACCCTAAACTCAAAGTAGCTAATGCTTATACTTTTGATCAAATTGTTGAAAGAGTTGATAGAAAATATAGGCGAGTTATGGATGCCCCTGATGTTAAAAGAGAATTTAATAAATGGCTCAAAGAAGAGTTTAGACATAAAGAATTTAATGACTTCCTAAAAAAAGCCGCTCCTAAAGATAAACAGTAAGACTACCACGAAAAAAAAGTGGTACGTGGTAGCTATGGACATTTAGCGATTTGAGCTTATATAAGTTGTATGGAAGATATAAAAACACCTGAACAAAAAAAATTCTACGAAAATGCTATTAGACGATACAGGAGGCTTCACAAAAAAGGCTGGCCTTTAGAAAAAGTTTTAAATGAAGAAACTTTAAAAAGAGTAATTGCAAAAAACAAAACTGAGGAAAAAGAATAATGAATATTACTTACGATAGATGGGTCGATGAAAAAGAAGCGGCAGAATATTTAAAAGTTAAGCCATCAACTTTACGAAAAAGAAGATCGGTATTAGGACATGACGCCAATGAAGTATGGACCAAAAATCACGGCAAAGTTTTGTACGATTTGTGGGCTACTGACAAAAAAATTGAGGGAAATATTTAATGGCTTTTGAATTTAAGAATCCATCTAAATACCAAAAAACTAGCGTCAATATTGATAAACAAATGCCATCAAAAGGTGACTTGTCAGAAAAAAATATATTACTAAAATTAGCTTCTGAAACAGCTACAGAAGAACAAGGCTTGTCCGATTTTATGGACATGAAATATGAAATTGCTCTAGAAAAATTTTTAGAAAACAATCCAGGTAAAACGGAAAATGACTTCATAGAAATACTTAGAATTCCAATGGAAAGCGGAGGTAAAGTTATCGACTTTGCTAAATACGCAAAGAGTAGAGATCTCAAGATTAAAGGAATTAGTTTAGCCTCATTATTTACACCAGGAAAAACACTAGCTGATCTAACTACAGCAGAACGGGACGCTGTTAACAGGCTTTTAAAAATGACCTTTGGAAAAAAAGAGTAATGAAAGTTAAAGAATACAATCAAATGATGGGTTATTTAACAAGACCCAGTAAAAGCACAGATCCAAAAACCGTTAAACTAGATATGGAGAAACATACTATTAATATGCTTAATAAGTATGAGCCTGGACCCGATATAGAAGAAGAAACTGCATCTCAAAAACAACTAGAAAAATTAGCAGTCCAAAAAAATCATGGCGGAAAATTATGGAATAGTTTTGTAGCAGCTAATGAAGTTGAAAATAAAAAGAAGAAGAAAGATATTGTTAAATTTATTAATGACAAAAAAGATAAACCTATTCAAGATATTGAACATCCAAACCAAGTCTCATTCGATCCCACTACAAGATTATTTTCCAATAAAGCTAGAACCATTGCATATCAAAACTACAACGACGCTGATGAATATAATAAAAAAATGGGTTTCAAAAAAACTAAATATTATCCAGATGAAGCTACTCCACAACAATTTGGAGAAATGGCAACTAGGGTAGAAAAAATGAAACAGCAGCAAGGTAGCTCTACTAAAATGAGAGACTTTGTAAATACATTTGGTGGTGAGGACAAAGCAATAATTAAAAAGAAGAAAATTGTAACTCCAGTAAAAATAGATTTTAAACCTATCGTAATCCCTCCTCCACCGGCGATACAGGATCCTGAATTGGTAAGGATAGAAGACAATTTCAATAAGGCAGTTCGAGATAACGAAGAAGAAAAAAGAAGGAACAATAGTTCGGGACTTGCAGGTTTGTTGGGGGAAATTAAATAATGAATAATTATAAATCAATATCGTTACATAAAATTACTTATGAATTGTTGATGAGGCTTTTATCACAAATTGCAGCACCAAAAAAACTTTCAATACCAAAAACTATAACTCTATTGGCGGAAGCAAGAGAGCTAGATATTATAATTTTTAATCAACAAATGGTGGGCAGCTAACAATCAATAAAGGAAGTGTATTATTATGAAGATACTGGGCAAAATATAGTGAGCTATAACTTTGATGAGCATATGGAGGTTAAAGAAGTAAAGCAGCCAAAATATAGTTTCGAAGTGCCTCCAAAGAAAGAATACATGCCTCCTGCCATTTACAACATATGCCAGTATAGCGACATAAAAAGCGATCGAGATTATTTTCAGTACAAGAATTATGACGGTGAAACTTGCTTTTGGATAAGGCGTGAGGAGCCATGGAATACAGATAATAATAAAAAAAAAATTACACCGTGGAGCTATGATTTAGACACTAGTACATGGAAGGCAAGAGCTTGGACAGAAAACAGAGTTTTATTTCAAGAGCATTTATTAAAAGGTAATACAAAACCTGTACTAATTTGTGAAGGAGAAAAATCAGCAGTTGCAGCTACCAAAGAATTTACTGACTATGTTTGTGTGGCTTGGCAAGGTGGATCTAATGCAATCAGCTATTCCAATTTTGATAAATTAAAAGATAAGGTAGTTGTTTTATGGCCCGATCATGATCAAGAAGGATCTAAGGCCATGCACGAAGTAGCAAAAAAATTAATAGAAGAAGGTATTACAACCAACATTGAGATAGTACAGCTACCGAAGGAATTGCCGAAAGCTTGGGATGTTGCAGATCCAATAGAATTAGCAGGTGTAACTCCAGAAGGAATTTTAAATACTAAAACAGAATATGTACCAGATGATAAAGTTTGGAAAAAGCTAGATCTTAAACAAAAAGAAAAAACTGTAAAAAAGGATATTAAAACACTTACTGATAACTATGTTTATGTTCGAGATATGGGAGATTTTTTTGAAAAGAATACATATAAATTTGTAGACAAAACTAGAGTGAATGATTGGTACGCCCATTCAACAGGTAAGGAAGGTATGGCATCATTATTATTAAAAAGTGATGAGTTAATTAAAGTACACTCATACATGACGCACGCAGGTTTAGCACCCGGCGTTGTAACAATTAAGCCCGGTCAAATTATTGGTATTGAACCCGGCAAATATTTAAACAATTACAGACCTTCAAATGTTGTAGCAGCAGCAGGTGATGTTACAGAAATTATAGATTATTATAGATGGTTCATTGGCCCTGAAGAATGGAAAATTGTAGAACAGTTTATTGCTTACTGCGTTCAAAAACCGGGAGCCAAAATCAAATGGACATGCAGCTTTACTACACCAGAGGGTGCGGGAAAAGGTATCTTAGGCCAGATTGTTGCTGCTGTGCTAGGGCAGCACAATGTAAGAACGCAAGTATCATTCGTTCAGCTTACAGGAAAGCACGCAACTATATTAGAAGGAAAACAATTCATAATTATAAATGAATTGGATTTAAGCAGCACTAAATCAATTAAGTCCGCAACCAACTCATTAAAAACATTTATAACAGATCCAACTTTAATAATTGAACCAAAGAATAAACCACAACAAGAGATACCAAACTTCTGTAATTTTTTTATATATTCAAATGAGGATGATTGCTTGTGGTTAAGAAAAGACAGTAGAAGATATTTTGTAATAAATGTTGAGCACACACAACAAACAATAAACGCAAGACTTGCGGAAGGTGGTTTTAAGAAAAGATTACTTGAGGCATTAGATGCGTCTGGCCCTGGGCCCGGAGCCTTGAAGCATTATTTTGAAAAAATAGTTAAAATACCAGATGAGAATATATTCCATAACGAAGCACCTAGAACCAAAGCTCTTGAAGAATTAATAGATAGATCAAAAAGTGATGCTATTAGAATGTTAGAACAAAGCTTGGTCGATGAAACATGGCCCTTCGCCAATCACACAGATACGCAGAAGGATCAGTTTTGGGGTTATTCTGGTTTAGTAATAAGGGATGAGTTTTTTAATAGAATAAGACAATCAGATCAATTTAAAGGAACATATTTTCCACTTAAAGACTGTGAGAAATTTTTAAAAGATAATTGTATTCCTTGGCCGAATGGTGAGAAAACAAAACAAATAATTTTAATGGATGGAGCAAGAAGAAGAGCATATTTATTAAAAGATTATCCAATAGGTGACAGGAATGTCGGTGATGAAATTGGGCCTGCAAAATTATCGCAAATGACTGAGGGGGAGTTAGGTGCGCACTACATTCACTTCCAACATAATGACCTGCACTCAGCACAAGTACATAGTATCGAGGAATATTATAAAGAAAACGTATTACCACCTAAACCATTAATAAATTTATAATGTCAACTAACAAAAAAGAATACATGAGATAGTACATGCGAAAAGTCCGAAAGCTTGGTAAGGTAATTCATTGGAGAGAGTATTCAAAAAGAAAACAATTCAAAATTGAATACCTTGAAAAAGAAGTACAGTCATTAAAAGAAGATTGGTTAATGTGTGATGCTGTCTGCGATCAAAAAGAGTTTAAAATTAGAAAACTAAATAAACAGGTTAAAGAATTAAAACATGAATTGAAACATAAATGAGTAAAAAGTAATTTACTAATCATTCAAGACAACAGAAGGCACGTTACTTACAAAACCTAGTAAAGAATAAAATAATAAAATTGTTTCCATCCCTCACAGCTGCTGCGAACTACCACTCACCACTCACCCACTCACCTATAAATCACAGCTCAGAAAACGCTGTACCTCATAAACCTAAATTAGAATGTAACTATAATATATGCTGAGAGACCTGAGAGATGAGTTAGTTAATAGTTGCAACAGGTTGATCACTCAATCACTCAACCATTAAATTATTTACAGTGTTTTCTGAACCCACTATTGAGGCAGTTAACAAACCCATGTATAACACAAACATGACCAGATATTTTATTCCGATAATAGATAAAGATTTTATAATGACACGCTCAAAGTATGCTCAATTCCTCAATATTACAGTGAATTGTTTAAAGCTTAGAATGCGTAGAGGATTATATGGAACTGAATATGTCGTAGATAATGGCAAATACTTATTTTGTTTCCCAAAAAGAAACGGTGATTTGCATATTCCAAAGACAGCATTTTAACCCATGATCCGTGATCTAAAGGTTCTTGCAGCAAATACAGGCTCCGCCCGAGCTGCTAGAACACCAGTAAATTATGCAGGGCCCAAGAAGCAATATAATCGGGGAACAACACATACTGGTAAAACCAACTACAGCAGCAACATGGATGGCTGTAAAAAGGCCAATGATATTAAAGCATTAAACAAAATTCGAAATAATCTTGGTGATGAATACACGGACGAAATTAACGATGAAGTTGTTATGATCGCTAGAAAAAATGTAGCAGCTAGAAAAGAAGCAGCAGCTAAAAAAGCAGATCGTGAAGCTGCAGCCACAGGAGCGCATAAACCGGAACCACAAATAATTGCATACGGAGGCGGAAGAGGTTTTATGATACAAAGTAGATATGGTGGATTTCTAACTAAGCATGAATTACATAGAGCCGATTATACAGCTGATAATCATCCACCTGTTATTGATTGGAGCAAAAAATATTACGGTTAAAAATGAACCCATTGCACCTAGAGCCAGAACAGCATATAAAAAAGAAATTAATAATACACTCACTCCCCCTTCTTGCCCAGATTAGGGGGAGTTTTTTTTTACAAATTTCCATGTTCCATGTTCCTTATTTCTTGATTCCCGATTAAATTTCGCTGTTGCATTGTGGGGGTAGCTAAGTTCAGGGCACGGGGCTGATGGGCCGGCTCTTCCCAAGTTTTTTCATATTTAAAACTTATATGTTTTGTAGATTAAATCTTTCAGATTTTGATCAGGAATCCTAAAAAATATATCATTTAAAATAATTTTAAATACTTCTTTATAGTGTTGAAATTCTGCTTTATTTGCAACTTTATAAAAAGTCATATCTGATAAATTTATTTCAATTTTTTTTGGACTATTTAAAGTTTTAATAAACACTTTAGAATTTTTTAGTTCGGTTTCCAAAATTAAGAAATTTTTATCTCTCTTTTTAATAGGATAGGTTAACGCTATGTAGTTGTTATCAAGTTTTTTAACCTCTCCTATATTATCATCAGCAATAATTTTTTCATTAATTTGATTATCAAATTCTAAGAAAAACCTTGAATTTGAAAAAATTAAATAATCAATTTCCACCAAATTAGTGAATATTGATTTAAAATTAAATTGTATTTTAATTTTATCTGCTTCAAAAATATTCTTATAATAAAACTTATCCATATTTCTTATCTCAATTAAGTTAAAAACTATTTCTCTTTTAGAATAATTTATATCAACTTTGCTAACAAATGTTTCTCTTTCTACCAATTTAGATAAGCTAAAAATAATTATTTGAGAAAATATAACTTTGCTAAAAATGACAAGCAAAAAACCCAGAACTATAATCAATAAAATTTTTTTCATGTATTAAAATCCTACACGGAATTTATAGGGAATACATTCATAAGTTTTCTTAAGTTTATGCCTTAGGTTGTAGCAACTTCGTTACAAAATAAAGATTATAGAAACACGATCTGGGGCACCGGGTAACAGAACGCCCCTCTAATTCAAATAGTTATAATATTAGACAAACGGGTAAGTTCTTATCGGAATTAATCGATGAAATTAAGATAAAATACAAAATCAAGGAGTAATCAATGTGATCAGTCCAATCAGATAAAATTAAACAACACAAGGAATGAGTAAATTATACAATTAGGAAAAAACTATTGGTAGATTTAAAGTCGTTGCTGATAAAGATATGAGAAAAATGTCTAATATAGTTGAAAACTTAATTAGACGATATGTGGAGAGTGGGGTTTGAATAACATTAATTTATAAAGATAACTTTGCCCTCTGATGGTGTGCCCTTAGAGCTTAATACAAATAATAAATAAGTTCCATTTTGTAAATTACTTGAATTGCTATCTAATTTTATCTGAATTTTATCATTTGATAATTTAATAAAATCAATATTTCTAAATTTGCTCTCAGATCCTTGAGAGTGTGTTGTCGAACCTGTAGATATTAGACTAACTTTTGAAACTTCTCCTTTAACACCAATGTTAATATTTTGACCTCTTTTAATGTTTTTTTCTAAATTTGTTATTTCTGGTCTTTTTGCTAATATGGTTTTATTATTTATGTCTTTTGTAAATAAGTAGGAAGGATAAAAAATTTCAGCATTCCAAACATCACCCCCTGCTGTGAAAATTCTACCATCAGGTAACAACAAACTTGAAGCGTGGTAATTTCTTCTAAAATAAGATTTTGACATATCTTTAGTTGTCTGGGTGATAGGATTATAAACTTCTGGTGTAAAAACACTAAATTCAAGATCATTGTAAGAATGACCTCCATTAATAAAAATATTTCCATCTGGCATAATAGTTGCGTTTCCATTACTTCTAGCAAAATTCATAGATTTTAATTCTTTAATTTGTGGCTTGAAGGAATCCAAAAAATCAATCAGAAATACTTTGTTAGAAGGTGAATATTCTTCCCCAACTTGTTTTCCTCCAAAAACTAAAACTTTGTCTTTTTCTATCATTACTACAGAGTTTGAAGTACCAACTGCGCTTCCAATGGTTAATAATTTCAAATAATCTTTTTTATAACCATCAAAATTTGGATTTGAATGTTCTAAGACTTTTGATATTCCACTTTTTACAAGAGGTATTTCTCCTGTTTTTGAAACTCGATAATTATTATTTACATCCATTACCCAAGTTTTGTTATAAGAAATACCTACAATATTTCCATCTGATGCTAAAAATGTTCTTGGGTAATTCCACTCATTTTGACTTTGGTCGAATTGCAGCTCAGCATCTTTGATACCAAATAAGTCATTACTGTCTGATTGCTCTAGTATTTGCCATCCCTGATCAATATCTTTTAAGTCAATCATCTCTGGAGTAGTGCTTACTTTGTTTGGATTAGTTGTAATATTTTTTCCTCCAAAAATAACCATCTTTTCATCTCCAGTAATTACAACTGAAGCATACCATCTTGCAAAATTTAAATTTTTTGATAAAGAAAACTTTTTGTTTATGAAATCATAAATCATAGTGTGATTTTGATTATCTGGAAAATCTGTATCTAGATTTTTGTTTCCACCTAAAATAAAAACTCTATTTTCATCCAATACTCTTACTACTGAACAAAAAGCATCCATAACAACTGGTTGTTTAAATAAAATATGAGAATTATCACCAACTCCTTTTTTGGGATCCCAAATATCAAAGTCTATTGCACTATTCACATTGTGGACTCTCCATTGATGAGAACCTCCATCTCTATCAATTTCCCTACCATCAGTAAGAGTTATTTTTTTATTTGATCTTATATCTTTATCGTTTTCTTTTTTATCAATACCAAAAGAACCAAAAGTCATTACTGTTTCATCAGGTAATAAAATTGAATGTACCGCCGTTACATTCCAGTCAATTGGTGCAGACCATTGACCAATTATTTCACTATTATTGTTTATTTTTAAATTATTAATATCTGTAGGTGGTATTTGACGATCTGATTGTTTAAGAGGATTTATTAAAAACTTTTTTTCATTATAATCTCCAATATCGAATCCTAATGTTAATAAAATTTTTGATCTTTTTTCATATATAGTAATTAATGAACTAAATAAAATTATTAAAAACAAAGATAGAATAATTAAAATACTAATTATGTAAATTCCTTTTCTAGTTTGTGGTTTAAAGTTTGTCATTAATAAACAGCACCAACAGAGATTGCTCTTAGACCATCTATTTCTTTATCTAAAATTTTGTTCATAAAAAAATTATATCACAAAAATTTTGATGATACGAAGGTTATAATTTCATTGAAACTTCTGTTATTTGCTAAAGCAAAATTTTTGCAAAATAAAGATTATTGAATCCTGGTTCATGGTATGGTCTTCATAATACCTGATATCGGATACAGAGTCCTAGGTGTATTAGGATTGGTTTTGTTGTCCCCCGGCCCTGATCCGCGGTTAAAACTGCGCTATTCTCGGTCCTTTATAAATTGAATAACACTTACGGCAGATTGGACCTGAGTTCAGGTTGCCCTCTCCAAGCTCTATAGTGATTGTAGCTTGAACTTGCTCGTGGTTCCCGCAATTTATACAACGGTCGATAACTGGCTTTTGGTCATGTTGGTTCGTTGAATTATTTTTTCTATTATTCCAAGCCATTTTAAGTCAACCACATGATAAGTATAAATACTATAAGAGCAATTATGGGGGCGATGAAATATTGCATATTTTTTTTTATAATTCTTTTTACTTTCTATTTTGAATTTTTATAATATTTTTTTTGGGTTAGGTACTTATATCTTTTTTTATATTGGATTAGTTTTGAGTGCGATTAACTCTACGTAACAGACATATAATACACTAACTATAAGTACCTCTAAATTAGGAGAAAGTACCCTTTTAAACGCCCAAATCCTCATCCTAAACGTGTTTGGTACCACTATTGATCCGTTACCACGGCAACATCAGTTGTCGTGGTATATAGAGAGCAACAGTGCGATGAAATACAACCTGGGCGATTCTTTTATCTGTCATTTACCACGTCAAATAGGGCTTTCGTGGTAAATATAAAGATGAGCATTTACTTTATTACTGACGAGCGACTAGAATTTTGGGGGCAGATTGGGGGCTTTGTTCTTTTATCTTGAATGATAGAACTGGCTTGATATGGTCTACTTACGTTGAAAGATACAACTAGTTTAAAATCTGTGGGACAATATAACATCTAGTCCCAAACCAGATGCGCTACCAGGCTGCGCTACGCCCCGATTGAGGTACTAATACATTAGATATTGATAATTTCAAAGAATAAAGAGCATCAAAAATAAGGCTTTTTTATAAGAATCAGATATACA
>Ga0209091_10003790_pt1 | contig 12041 bp, 10 predicted proteins | sample ArcticOcean_MG_C_6_FD_187438 | JGI IMG/M metagenome (GOLD analysis project Ga0209091, IMG submission 187438) | Marine microbial communities from western Arctic Ocean - ArcticOcean_MG_CB8_128 (SPAdes) (version 2) | ecosystem: Environmental > Aquatic > Marine > Oceanic | place: Arctic Ocean...
TATTCGAAAACCTGCGCCTAAATAAGCGTCGGTATCAAAATAAAATTGCGGCAGACGATCATAGGGTCGGTTCAGGTTTATCGAAGAAATAAATGGGTCGATTATCTGGATGCGCTGCACATTGAGCCCTGCGCGCAAATATTCGGTATTGAAGTTTAGTCGCGCCTGCCTATTTAGGTGTGTGCGGCTGGTCGTATTCAGGCCATTGCTGCCCAGATCGTAGAAATAATCTTCATCGCTCACGGCATTGTAGTCAACAAAGCTGGACCAGTTGCGGCCATAGGCACCGTAATGCTCGTAGCCGATAAACCAGCGGTTATCTGTTGGCGGCGAATCAGAGCCGAGCACGTTCGCAGTTGCTTCATCGAACAGTTTGTCATTGCCTAGGTAGGACATGTTCAAGGTGTTTAGCGAAGTTTCGGTAAGATAGCGAAGTTCTAGTCCTGTCAGCACGCCGCGGTCTGATATGAGTCTAGGTGAGAGAGTGGCGTCGTATTGCGGCGCAAGGTTGAGGTAGTAGGGCAGTTCGAAATCGAACCCACCGCTGCGCGTCGATCCGGTGCTGGGTGCCAAGAAACCAGACATGCGCCCGTCGCCGAGTGGGAAAGGTAGGGTGCCTGGATAGTAGAAAATCGGCACATCTTTTATACGTAGGCTTGCCGCGGTTGCATAGCCGCGGCCCTCAGCTTGGTTGAGCACGATGCTTTCTGCGCGGAATAACCAGAACCTCGATTCGGGTTCGCAGCGGCTAAATTCGCCATTCTCGATGGTTACGCTGCCTGTGTTGCTGCTGTAGGTGATGCTCTCGGCGCTACCGTGGGCACCTAAGTCATGCAACACATACTGCGCATCTTCGACTCGATTGTCGCCGGCATCATTGTCAATAAAGGCTGAACTGCCTCGCAGCATGACGCCTGGCTCGCGGAAGATAACGTCGCCCTGCATGAACACGGTGTTCTCTTTGCTATCGATAGTAGTAGATTCATCATTCTCGATAGTGCGATAGCCTTGTTGCACGATTATATCGCCGTCGATACTGATAAGGTTTTGTGAGATTCCCCTTATGCCTTGCTCAGTATCGAAACGGGTATCGGAATCGGCGGGTCGGTTCTCGTTGTCCTTTTTGAGTCTGGTAGGGTCTACAAACGCGCCGCAGCAGTTTCCATCTAGTAGGATGAGTTGCTCTGCGCTTAAAGATTCTAGTGGAACCCAATCTAGGTCATAGCGTTGGGTGGTATTGATGGCTGCGAGCGCAGTCGGCTCGTCATCGTCTGGTGCCTGGCTACCTGCTAGGGGTTCGTCTGCTTGTTGGGAAGCTTGTGCTGGTCTATTGGGAGCTTCTAGAGCTTCTAAAGGGGTGTCAGGGCGATCCTGACTTGCTGAATTGTTGCTGCTAGTTCTGCTGCCTGTATTGTCTAGGGGACTAGTGGTCGTACGAATTGTATTGCTGGTGCCAGAAGTTGAGTTCTGCTCACAGATCCAGCCATCGCCAGCATCGTTTGCGCGGCAGCTGACTTGTGGAAGCTGTGCCTGTGCTGTGCTAGTTATTGCAGTGAGCAGTAATCCCGAAGACAAGATTAGGGCTATTTCAGCGCAGAGATGGCGTTTTTTGAACGGCATACTTAATTCGCAGTTCCCGATTCTATTGCGTAAATCACTATGACAGGCGTCAGCCCTTAAACAAATTTGGATTGAAACCGACTAACTAGGTGATAAGAGATACTTTGACCATAGATTAAGCAGGGCATAATAATTCATCGCGGATTGAATGCAAAGCGGGGCCTTAGATTTACGGTGCCCAAGCTTGCCTGCAACGCGAGAAAAAAAGAGAAAATGAGTCATAATGAGTGATAGTCGTAAGGCGCAGTTAAACGATTGGGTAAATGGACAATTGAGTCAGCTTTTGGGATTGGGCTCGGTCGATGTTGAGCTCACTACCGTGAGTGGAGATGCGAGTTTTCGCCGTTACTTCCGCGCCCAGCTACCTGAGCAAAGCCTCATTGCGGTAGACGCCCCGCTGGATAATGAGAACAGTGAATTGTTTGTAGAGATAGCAGACTACTTACGAGAAGCGGGGGTCAAATCACCCAAGGTGTTCGCGAAAAATTATCCCGATGGATTTCTATTAATTGAGGATTTCGGCGACCGCTTATACTTGCCGCGATTGTTAACACTGCAAGACGGCGGCTTGGATGCCATCTCCGAGTATCAGGTTGAGAGTCTGTACAAAGACGCGATTTGCGCGCTAATCAAGATACAGTCGAGTGTAGATAAAAAGAGACTTGCCCCCTATAGTCGAAAAAAGCTGCGCACAGAGATGCAGCTTTTCGAAGACTGGTTTTGTGAGCATTATCTTGGCCTCGACCTGAGCGCAACTGAGCGTGACTTAATTTCCAACACTTTTGCTTTCCTAGAAGAGGCCGCTCTAGGACAGGCTCAGGTAGCGGTGCACCGCGACTACCATTCACGGAATCTGCTGATTCTCGATGATGCGAAATTTCCAGAAGGCTCTGGGCCGGGCATCATAGATTTTCAAGATGCGATGGCAGGAGCTTATAGCTACGATCTGGTCTCGCTACTTCGGGATTGTTATATCCGCTGGAGCCCGGATTTGGTCGAATCACTGGCGCTACATTACTTGGGATTGGCGAGTGCAGCTGGATTAGTAGAAGGCGTTTCAGCGTCTCAATTCCTCCGCGACTTCGATCTCATGGGCCTGCAGCGCAATTTTAAGGTCATGGGAATCTTCTCTCGGCTGTGCATAAGAGATAACAAACCGCAGTACTTGGCCGATATCCCTCTGGTTATCCAGTATTTTCTGGAAGTAGCCGAAAGGTACGAGGAAATGGCTCCCTTCCTAGACTGGTTTGAGGCAAAAGTGCTTATTGTAGCGAAAGCGAAATTCAATCTGGAATTCTAATGCGTGCAATGATTTTGGCTGCCGGGCTTGGCAAGCGAATGCAGCCTCTCACCGCCGACCTACCCAAACCTCTGCTGAAAGTAGGGGACAAGACTCTTATCGAACATCAGATTGAGAGGCTTGTTGCTGGGGGTGTAACAGGCATCGTGATCAATCATTTTTATTTGGGAGGCATGATCGAGGAGTTGCTTGGGAATGGATCGAAGTACGGCACTTCGATCAGCTACTCTAAAGAAACAATCAGGTTAGAGACGGCGGGCGGCATCATCAAGGCACTACCTAAGCTGAAAGACGATTGCTTTGTGGTAGTGAATGCGGATATCTGGACAGACTTTAATTTTGCCAGCTTAGAGCCAGTCGACGGAATCGATAGGTTGGCTCACCTCGTGCTGGTCGAGAATGCGGATCACAATCCACACGGTGATTTCTATATTGATGACAATGGTCGAGTTCACGAAGATCATTCCGCTCGTGATCAGCGGCTTACTTTTAGTGGCATCAGTGTGATGCACAAGAATCTATTCCGTGACTATCCCATTCAGCCGAGATCAACGGTACCTCTTCTGCAGGAAGCTATGCTGGTAGATCAAGTAAGTGGCGCGGTGTACGAAGGCCTATGGATGGACATCGGTACGCCAGAACGGCTGAAAGAAATTAACGTTCTGTATGATACAAGCATGAGAGCCAATCCTGAGGCGAGTGAGTAGGATATGTTGACGGCGCTTATAAGCAAAGCCTATAGGAAAGCCCTTTTCAAGAGGCTTAGTGGTTTTAGTGCCGCTGCTGCACTGCCCACAGGAGGTCGTGCTGAACAACGGTTATCGCGTGCCATGTTTATGGTGCTAGGTCGACTTGCGAAGATGGATGGCCGGGTGACTCAGGAAGAGATCGACTACGCAGGCCAAATTATGCAGCGCATGGCTTTGATTGGTGAGAAACGACGCGAGGCAATCGTTGCCTATGATCAGGGCAAGTATCCAGATGGAGATCTGTCGGAGTCAGTAGCCTTGGCGGTGAAAGTTATGGGGCGGCGCAGCGCCTTGGCAAAATTATTCCTGCAGATCCAATGCGAGGCTGCCTATCTGAAGGGCAACCTCCGCCTGAAAGATAAGATGTTGTTAAGGGATGTGGCTGAGCAATTTGGCTATTCCAAGTCAGAATTTCTAGCCATCGCCTCGTCCACCCAATCCGAGAACTACCAACGCTTCGATGCGAATCCTCGTGGCGAATTCATAAAGCCCCAGGCAAGGTCGTTTCTGCAGAATGCCTACCGAGTGCTGCAATTGGAGCCGGGTGTTGAAGACGGAGAGATCCGCCGTGCTTACTTGCGCATGATGTCGCGCTACCACCCTGACAAGCTTGCCAGTACGAACGCCTCCGAGGCCGCGCTAAAGCAGGCGCAGGAGAATACGATGGCGATTCGCAGCGCCTACGAAGTGCTTTGTGGGTTCCGCAAGCTCCGCATCTAGGGTCATCTAGTGCCTTTTGAGGCGCTCTCAATCATATCGGTATCCCATCAGGACAAGCCCTGACATTGTCTGTAAAATGCTGCTTTCTAACACTTCGCAATACAGGCCTAGGAAATGAAAGATTATTTGATCGCTCCCTCCATCTTGTCCGCCGATTTCGCTAGACTCGGTGAAGAAGTCAACGCAGTTTTGGGCGCGGGCGCGGATGTCGTTCATTTCGATGTTATGGACAATCACTATGTGCCTAACCTTACTATCGGGCCAATGATCTGTGAGGCGCTGCGAAACCACAAAATAACCGCGCCGATCGACGTGCACCTGATGGTCAGCCCCGTCGACCAACTCATCAATGACTTTGCGAAGGCTGGCGCCTCTTATATCAGTTTTCATCCGGAGGCCACTGGGCATGTAGATCGCTCTTTGCAGCTGATCCGAGAGCTGGGCTGCAAGTCTGGACTGGTCTTCAACCCTGGCACGCCAATCGACTGCCTCGAATATTTGATGGACAAGGTCGATGTCATCCTCTTAATGTCGGTTAACCCAGGGTTCGGTGGACAGAGGTTCATCCCTTCGACGCTTAAGAAGCTGCAACAAGTACGTCAGCTCATCGACGCCAGCGACTACTCTATTCGTTTAGAAGTGGATGGTGGTGTTGGCGTTTCGAATATTCGCGAGATCGCGGACGCAGGTGCGGATATGTTCGTGGCCGGCTCAGCCATCTTTAACAGCGATGACTACGCCAAGACTATCGCCGAGATGCGATCGCAGTTGGGACAGGAGCCCGACAAGCATCATTAAAACTCGATCCTATTTAACTTTCCCGATGTTTAGAATACAGAGCCCTGAGCTATCCAATGACTGAAGAACAATTTCAGAAACTCGCTGAATCTGGCTATAACCGCATTCCCATAGTGCGCGAAATTCTAGCCGACACCGAAACGCCTCTTAGTATCTATCTGAAACTAGGTAAGGGCACAGGGAATGGAGCAGGTACTGGCGAGAATAGCTATTTCTTCGAGTCTGTTCAGGGTGGCGAGAAATGGGGTCGTTATTCCATTATCGGATTGCCATGCTCCACTGTGCTGCGTGTTGTGGGCGAAACTGTAACCGTCGAAGAAAACGGAAAGATTGTTGAAGAGGTTATTACAAAAGATCCCTTCGAATTCATTACTGATTTTAAGAATCGTTTTAATGTTGCTGAGCTTACCGATGGTCAGCGCTTCAATGGTGGTCTTGTCGGCTATTTTTCCTACGATACGGTGAGGTTTGTTGAAACGAGCATTGGTCCTTCGACGGCGCTTGATGAGATCGGCACGCCCGACATCTTGCTAATGCTATCCGAGGAAGTCGTGGTCTTCGATAACCTCAGTGGAACAATCTGTTTTGTGATAAATGTCGATCCAGATCAGGAAGAAGCCTACGCACAGGCTCAGCAGCGCTTGGATGTCTTGCAGGAGCAGCTGCATAAGCCGGTTCCGCTGCCAGCCCTTCAGAGGCCGAAGTCGGTTCTAGACACAGACTTCACTCATCATTTTTCGCAGGCCGATTATCAGCAGGCCGTTGAGAAGATTAAGGAGTATATAGTTGCTGGCGATGTCATGCAGGTCGTGCTCGCGCAGCGTATGTCTGTGCCTTTTTCAGGGGAGCCGCTAAATCTCTATCGTGCATTACGATTTCTAAACCCTTCTCCATACATGGTCTACTTCGACCTCGGCGATCATCACGTGGTCAGTGCATCGCCGGAGATTTTGGCGCGTGTAGAGGACGGTAAGATCACCGTGCGTCCATTGGCTGGCACTCGCAAGCGCGGCAAAAACGAAGCGGAAGATGCGGCTTTGGAGGAGGATTTGCTCGCCGATGCTAAGGAAATTGCGGAGCATTTAATGCTGATAGACCTCAGCCGCAACGATTCGGGTAGAGTCTCCAAGACAGGTTCTGTCACGGTGCCAAAGCAGATGTTTGTGGAGCGCTATTCGCATGTCATGCATATTGCATCGATAGTAGAGAGTGAGATACGTGATGACAAATCTGCACTAGACGTGTTGCAGGCGACGCTGCCGGTCGGAACCCTGAGTGGCGCACCGAAGGTGCGGGCCATGGAAATCATTGATGAGCTGGAGCCTGAGAAACGCGGTATCTATGGTGGAGCGATGGGCTATCTGGGTTGGAATGACAATATGGACATGGCTATCGCTATACGCACCGCGGTAATCAAGAACGAGAAGCTATATGTGCAGGCTGGTGCTGGAATCGTTGCCGATTCACAGTCTGAGATGGAATGGGAAGAAACCCAGAATAAGGCCAGAGCCATCGTGCGCGCCGTACAGATGGCGAACAATGAGTTATCTGTCGAGTAGCGCTAGTAGTAAATCTATGCCTGATCCCTTAGAGCCTTATAGGCATCCAGTGCTCTCGCTCTGCTCTGTTTCAAGTCTACGATCGCCCTCGGGTAATGTTCTCCTAAAATCACACCGGCCTTTTCTAATTCTGAAGCAGCAGCGGAGCTGGGATCATGAATCGCCTTGTTGCTCAGTCCGTTCAATTCAGGCACATACTTTCGAATATAACTCCCTTCGGAATCGAACTTAGTCGATTGCGTCACCGGATTGAATATGCGGAAGTAAGGAGCGGCATCGGCACCGCTTCCCGCAACCCACTGCCAGCTGCAGCTATTGTTGGCAAGATCGGCATCTAGCAGACAATCCCAGAACCAGCGCGCGCCTTCTAACCAGTGAATCATTAGGTTCTTCACCAGAAATGAGCCCACGATCATGCGCACTCGGTTGTGCATAGTGCCTGTCTGCCATAGCTCTCTCATGCCTGCGTCAACTAGTGGGAATCCCGTCTGACCTTGCTGCCACAGGCGCAGATTCTTATGATCATTGACCCAGGGGAAGCGATCGAACTGAGTTTTCATGTTCTGTTGGCAAATATGAGGGAAGTGATAGAGCGAGTAATAAGAAAACTCCCTCCACGCCAGCTCGCGAACAAAGTGCGCCGCCTGCTCTTCGTTCGAATCTATGTCTCCGGCTTGCTTAACCACGTTCGCGGCCTCTCTGGGGGAAACTTCTCCGAAGTGAAGGTGCGGCGACAACATTGAGACGCTGCGCTTGGCCGGATAGTCTCGGCCATCGCGATAGTCAGTTAAACCGATCTCTGTGAAATCCTGCAATCGCTGTCTCGCGCCCTTCTCTCCAGGCTGCCAGTGTGATGCGAACTGTTCGTGCCAATTAATCTCGGGAAGAAGGTTCAGGCTATCTAGTCGATTTTTATCCTGCAGACATCTCACGGTATCAAAATTGGTATTGGCTGATTGGTTAGGCGCAGCAGGGGGGTTGTTAGCAATCGCGTACTTATAGAAAGGTGTGAAAACTTTGTAGGGAGTGCCATCTTTCTTGAGATTCTCCCAGGGTTCCCAGATTAAGCTGCCGTTTTGACTGGAGGCCGTTACTCCGTGTGCCGTGAGTTGCTCCTTGATAAGGCTGTCTCGGCGTATTATCGAAGGCTCATAGCAGCGGTTCCAGAAGACATGACTTGCGCCATGTTGATTAGTAAATTGAGGCAGTAACTTGGCGGCGTCGCCCTGCAGAATCCACAGGTTTCCCTGTAGAGATACATTCAAGGCGCTGAGTGAGTGGTGCAGCCACCAGCGGGACGCTTCACCGAGGGGCCAATCATTGCCCTCGTCCAGAATGAAGAGGGGAAGTACTCGGCCTTGTTGAATGGCCTTAAGAAGAGCGGGGTTATCGCTAAGGCGCAGGTCCTGACGGAACCACATGATGACGGTATTTGCGGGCATAGTTTCTCAAGTACTAGATATCAGATTGCAGTGTTTGTGATACGTTGAATTCTGCTCTTGGGATCATTTTGGCGACTCAAGACAGAATTCACTTGGACTGCTAGAATGGCGCTCTCAATTTTTGGGCGTAATGAGGGTTTTCTCAGTGCTGTTAATGATCGATAACTACGATTCCTTCACCTATAACGTGGTGCAGTATCTTGGCGAGCTAGGTGCCGATGTGCAAGTGTATCGCAACGATGCCATCTCGATCGAAGCGATAGAGTCTTTGAATCCTGCGCAACTTGTCATTTCTCCTGGACCTTGCACGCCTACCCAGGCCGGCATTTCCATGCAGGTTATTAGTCATTTCGCCGGCAAGATCCCGCTCCTAGGTATCTGCCTCGGTCATCAGAGCATCGGTCAGGTTTACGGTGGCGAGATCGTGCGCGCTAAGAAAGTGATGCATGGCAAACTCTCCCCAATTCATCATAGCGGGAAGGGCGTATTTAAGGATTTGGTGGAGCCCTTCACTGCGACGCGTTATCACTCATTGGTGGTCGATGCGCAGCAGCTTCCGGATTGCTTGGAAGTGACGGCTTGGACCGAGAATGAGAATGGCGAGCGTGAGGAGATAATGGGCGTGAGACATAAAGAGCTCGCAGTAGAGGGGGTGCAATTTCACCCCGAGTCTATTCTTAGCGAGTACGGCCATGCTTTGTTGAAGAACTTTCTAGACCAGAACTAAGTCGCCATTTTCCACAAAAAATTACGACTTCAACTTTCAAGTTCAACGGTAATAACTAATGGATATAAGAGCAGCCATAAAGGCAGTCACGTCAAATGTAGATCTAGACAGGGATCAGATGATAACCGTTATGCGCGAGCTCATGTCGGGCAAATCTACCGACGCACAGAATGCTGCCTTCCTTGTCGGTTTGCAGATGAAGGGAGTGAAGTCGTCTGAGATATTAGGTGGTGCAACGGTGATGCGCGAATTGGCCACGAAGGTGCAGCTATCGGATCACCAACACATGGTTGACACCTGCGGAACCGGTGGTAGTGGTTCCAATAAGTTCAACGTGTCTACGGCCTCGGCCATAGTTGCTGCTTGCGCGGGAGCAAAGGTGGCAAAACATGGCAATCGCGGTGCGACGAGCAAGAGTGGCAGCGCCGATGTGTTGGAGGCGGCGGGCATAAATCTAACATTGAGTGCCGAGGATGTTGCCGCGACCATTGAACAGGTGGGAATCGGGTTCATGTTTGCACCCGCTCATCACAGCGCCATGAAGCATGTAATTACGGCGAGAAAGGAAATCGGAGTTAGAACTGTATTCAACCTATTGGGTCCTCTGACAAATCCGGCAGGCGCGCCGAATCAAATTGTCGGCGTATTTGATGCCGTTTGGATACCTCCGCTGTTAGAAGTGTTGAAGGAGCTAGGCAGCAGCCACGTATTGATAGTGGCGGCAGAAGATGGGTTGGATGAGATTAGCATTGCAGGAACAACGACAGTAGGCGAGCTGCGTGATGGCGAGATCTCACTGTATACCGTCGAGCCTAACGACTTCGGAATTGAGCGTTACGCAGATTATTCCATGCTGCAGATCGATAGCGCTGAAGAAAGTCTGGCTATGTTGAAGGATGCACTTGGCAGTCGAAATCAGGCTGCTGCTGATATCGTGGCCCTAAATGCAGGTGCTGCCATTTATGCGGCGAATTTGACAGATGATCTAGCCGCTGGCGTTGTCAGAGCGCAGAGTATTCTGCGCTCGGGTGAGGCTTTAGCCAAGTTAGAGCAACTGGCTAAGTTCACGCAATCGCTGAAGAAATAGATCGGCTCTTTCTTAGAAGAGCATGGTTGAAGACAATAATAGAAAAGCATCTTAGAAGACTTTCACAGTAGAGCGGGTACACATTTTGTCTAAAGCTACAATTCTTGAACAGATCATCGCGAATAAGCAGCTAGAAGTAGCATCGGCAAAAGCGGCTGTGTCTTATGCCGAATTAGAGGCACGATTTCCCTCGGTTGATCAGGCGCGGTCTTTCTCCGAGGCAATGCGTGAGCGCGTGCAGTCTCAGCAGGTTGCCGTGATCGCGGAGATAAAGAAGGCCTCACCATCGAAGGGCTTGATTCGTGAAGACTTTCATCCTGCGCAGCACGCTGCTGACTTTGATGCGAATGGTGCGACTTGTCTCTCGGTGTTGACCGATGAGATGTTTTTTAAAGGGTGTAACAAGTATCTGCTGCAGGCCAGAGCGGCGTGCGGGTTGCCGGTTATCCGCAAGGATTTCATGATCGATACTTATCAGATCACGGAATCGAAGGCGCTAGGTGCCGATTGCATCCTGCTCATTGTCGCTGCTCTGCAGCCCACGCAGCTAGTCGAGTTAGCAGACTACGCCAACGAGATCGACATTGATATTTTGGTCGAGGTTCATAATCAGAGTGAGTTGGAGCAGGCTCTGCAGCTTAATACGGATTTGATCGGCGTCAATAATCGAAACCTGCACAGTTTTGAGACCAGCCTGCAGACTACGCTAGATTTAGCTGCGCAGGTGCCAGCAGACAAGGTGCTCATTACAGAAAGTGGTATTCATATGCGGGACGATGTGAATACCATGACAGAAGCAGGGATCTATGGGTTTCTGGTAGGGGAATCTTTCATGCGCGCGCCCAGTCCGGGAGCGAAGTTGAAGGAGCTAATGTTCGGTAAATAAGGTTTTATGAATAGGGTTTTGTGCTGCCGAGGCCTAACCCCGAGCAGCCGAGCGTCTAGCGCGTACCGAAAACAACTATTGTCTTGCCGCTAACACTTGCTAGCTCTTTTTCCTCAAGAGTCTTCAAAACTCGTCCAGCCATCTCTCTTGAACAGTTCACTAACCTACCAATCTCTTGGCGGATAATTTTTATCTGCATACCATCGGGGTGAGTCATAGCATCCGGCTCTTTACTCAGATCGATTAGTGTTCGAGCGATACGGCCAGTCACATCATAGAATGCAAGATCGCCTACTTTACGGGTCGTGTTGCGCCGGCGATGCGCTCTTCGGTCTTCTCAAACAGGCCCATCTCGCCGAAGGAGTCTCCGGGATTCAAGTAGGTGATGACAACTTCCTTGCCTTCATCATCTTCGAGGACAATGGAAATCGAACCCTTGATGATGTAATGCAGGGCATCGCTTTTGTCGCCTTCATAAATAATGGTGGATCGATTCGGGTAACTCTTGCGATAGCAGTGGGATAAAAAATTATCCAAGTCTTCGGTATGTGGGGTAATGGCCATGAGTGCGATTGGTAAAACTCCTGCTTTTTCTAGCGAGTTAAATGCATATCACATTTTAGTCGCAATTGTGAGATCCTTATCACAATAATGATTGACGCCAAAAGGCTACGAATGTGCTGCTGCTTACTCGAATAAATGAACCGCGATCGCGCCAAGTCTTGCTATGGATGTGCTGCGAGCAGTGGTGTTGAGGCGCTCTTGGCGAATGTTAACTATGTTAACCTTACTCGCCATTCCATTTACTGACTAGTATCGGTTACTGCTCTGGCTTTCTTGATTCTTGTCTAGACGCATTGCCATTTTTTTTCGAAGCTGGAGCCTTGATAGCAGAATTTTGATGCCAAGTTTTTGCAAAGAAAGACCTACCTAGGATTAGAAAATGAAAGCGAGAGTGAATTGGGTTGAGAACGTGATGTTTGTGGCGGAGTCGGACAGCGGGCACGCGATTGTAATTGATGGTGCTGCGGCAGGTGGCGGGCGAAATATGGGAATGCGGCCAATGGAGCTGATGGCCCTTAGTGTTGGCAGTTGTTCATCCTACGATGTTGTGACAATCTTGAAGAAGGCGAAACAATGGGTAACGGCTTGC
>Ga0209091_10003807_pt1 | contig 12014 bp, 5 predicted proteins | sample ArcticOcean_MG_C_6_FD_187438 | JGI IMG/M metagenome (GOLD analysis project Ga0209091, IMG submission 187438) | Marine microbial communities from western Arctic Ocean - ArcticOcean_MG_CB8_128 (SPAdes) (version 2) | ecosystem: Environmental > Aquatic > Marine > Oceanic | place: Arctic Ocean...
CGCTCTCCCGTCCGCATTCGTACACACGCCACCGGGTATTTGTATGGAAACTGCAAACGGACCAACCCAGTCGCCGTCGTTAGGTACGATAGGTTGCACCGTCGCCACAAAGTGCGAAGACGATATTGACCTATCGGTACCGGTGAATGTCCTCGCTTGCGAAAGCGCTAAAACGGTTCCGTTGCCAACTTTTAAACCGTTCGCGTCGAATCCATACACCGATTTCGAGAAACTGATCGATAAATATACGTTATCCAAATGTTCGTCTCTCGAAAACTTTGACTTTGATTTTCGCTTCGATTTCACGGCGGCAATCAGCGCGTGCGGCGCGATGGCGATTCGCTCGATGATGACATCGTCGATGGCCCAATTTCTAATGTTGTTGTTGTTGTTGTTGTCGTTGGTGCTATTCTCTTCCTCTTCCTCCTCCCAGTTATCGTTCACCTGTCTCCATCGAAACTTGGTTGCCGACGACTCCGCGCTCTTCGGTACTTCTACTCTGTACCCGATGAACCCAAACTCGTTCGCTCGAGCGTCAAAATTCGCCAACGAGTTCACGTTTACGTTCTTTTCGCTGATCGTTTCGTCATCCGCCGAAGACGCTCCGGATATCGCGTACGTTTCCGAGTCGTAACTCTCTAAAACTCTCCATGGCTTCCCCAACGGTTTCGCCTCTAACACAATCCTACTATTACCTCTACTTCTTGACTCTCTAGTACCGCTACCTCCATATTCATCGCCATCGTTTGAGGACAACGTGTCAACAGCAATTTCAAATCGAACCAGCGCGCCGCCGATGACATTCACCGGTACCGTCGTTACCTGCCTCGACACCTCATCGCTTCGTCCGCTCGCCTCGTCGATTTTAAAGCATAAACTGTTCTCCTTCGATTCCCCGTACCCGCACTCGTTCGTAATCACCCCGGATTGACTGATGGATTCCCACAACAATTTTTTCTCCTCCTCTTCCCCAAATCGTTCCTCTCCTCCTCCTCGTCGTCCTTCGCTTTCGAAATCGTCCGAGAAGTCAAACTCGTCCAAATCGTCGTCGGAAACGTCCACAAATGAACCGCTTTTCCCATCGCTCGCGCGACTGGTCATTTCTTTCTCGTCGTAATAATTTTCCGACGACTCGTCCGCGACTTTTTGCGCCAGCTTGACCAAGTTCTCCAGCGATCGAAACGACTGAAACGAGTTTGAAGAGGAAGACCCTTTTCCTCCTCCTTCACCCTTTTCACCACCCGCGTCGTCGTCATCAGTCGTCGTTACTTCTTCTCCCTCGTCAAATGCTTCGAAAAATTTCTCGATGGATTCTCGCGACGCCGGTTCGCGTTGTTGTTGCGCGTCGACAACACGCATCAAAGTCTTTAACGAGAAGAGAAGAAAGAGGAGGATAAATAAAAGAGAAAACAACGGACCACCACCACCACCAAAACCGCCGCCGCCAAACGACGTCCTCCCTCTCCGTCGTTGAGAAAAGCGCAGCATCTTTCGTGCAATGGTTCTGTGGTTTTTTCCGTGGAGAGACAGAGAGAAAACGATTTAAAATGCTCCTGTATACTACTAGTATTTAGTACACATCAATACTCTACCGGTACCTGGTACAAGCACACAACAAACTATACTACTAAACATTATTAAATTTTAAACGTACGAGCCGTAATCGTCCGTGGCTCCGTATCCACCGTTACTACTACTACTACCTTTGCCGCTAAACTCTCGATCGTACCCGTCTGGAAAAGACAAGTCTTCCGGGTGCAACGCGTTCCACCGCTGGAAAAACGCCGAAGGGTCCGGGTCCGTTTCGCCTCTTTGCGCGGCGAACATTTGCGCTTGTTCGTAATCGCGAAGCATGGCGAAGAATCTGCGCTGGCGAATTTCATGTATGCGAGCGCCTTCGCCGTATCGCGGCCAGCAGTGGCCGCCGCAGCCGCAGCAACAGAGGACCCAGAAGACCATGTGGACGCACATGTACGCCAGGAAGAGGACGATTAACACCGCGCCAAAGATTAAGCCAAATAAGATCAAGAGAAGCATCACGAACGCGCCTAAAACTGGCGTCGACAACGCTTTGACTAACCACGGAGGTAACCCAGCGACTGCCGCTCCAGATTTCGAGTGCCACTCGTCAAAGTTTGACCCCGATTTCGCGTTTTCCGAAACGTCTTGCGTGTTGTAATACAAGTCGTAACTCTGTTTCAACTTTGGCGTAGTCAACGTGGAATTCGCCGCCGTCACCACGCTCATCGCCGCCGACGCGTCTGGGTGTTTGCACTTATCCGGGTGTATTACTCGTGCAATCTTATGGTACGATTTCTTCACGCTCGCGTTTGAAGTCGTCTGCGGCGAGAGATTTAACACTCCGTAATAGTTTCGTCGATTGGCCAAGATTCGAGAGATTTCTTGTTCCGCGTTTACTAAAGGAGAATTCGATGACGACGTCGTGGACGAGGCCACCGACGCCGAGTCGTCGTCGTCGTTCATCCGTGGTCGACCAAATTGATGCTGTTGTTCCTCCACCTCTTTCGCGTTGTTCTCTTTCATGTCGGTATCAGTCGGTGGTATCATTTAGAAGTACGTTAAAAGAGGAGAGCGAGGAAGAAAAAGAGAGGAAGAAATAGTGTTACACTCAATGGGGAGAAAACGGTGAAAATTTGAGTCTGAAAATTTCCATTTTCTGATTTTTTTCTGGATTTTTGTTGTTTGAAAGTGCTCACAGTTTTACACCCAAAATCAATACTAAATGTAACACATGAGTCGGAAACAAAAAGAAAGACGAGAAGGTCATTTTGGTGGTGGTCGAACAGACGATGGTACTACTATCGTCCTCCACGCGATATCGAGAGGGAGGAGGTACAAGCCACAGTTCTCGCCGTCGGAGTTAATTTTTTTGTTTCACCGAAATGCACTTTTTTCTTCCTCTTCTTCTTCAAGAGAAGTTGGCGGCGACGACGATAATGATGATGATGATACCATCGCGAGAACGAAAAAAATGATGGAAACGTTTCGACCGCTGATGAGGCATATTTTCGCGAGTTCAAAATGCGCGAGCTCTGTCCACGCGATTGATTTCAGCAGTAACAACAACAACAACAAAATTGAAGACGATGTAGACGGGAGGAAGAAAACGAGCAAACAGTTGCACAACGTGTTGAAACGAATCAACGCGAAAGATCGGGCGATTTCGATTGCGTTCGGGAGTAAAGAGAGTTTAATCGTTTTGGACGCGCATATGCAACACGATAAGATGGAATCGGTTTCGAGCGTTGTTTTGATGAATCCGATTCCTACCAACGATGACGCGTCGTCGTTTAGTAGTAGTTACAGAGAGTTTGCGAAGGCGTGCGAGGAGATTCGGGAAGGAGCGATTGGAACGGTAAAAATATTCGTCGTGCTCTCTTCCAGAGGGGAAGAGTACGTCCGAGAGAGGGAGAGAATTGAGCGTATATTTGTCGAGAGTGCTTCTAAAAACGAAGACGTCTCTGTGCTCGTTAAAGGTGAAGGCGCAAAGTTGGGCGAAGCAGTCGCGGATGCGGTGCGAGAGAGAGACGCTTCTGGAAGTACGATTCACGGGTTGAGCAACAAAGTGGACGAGTGGATACTAGAAACCGAAAAAGTGTCGGAAAACTACGCCGAGTTGTTCGTTTCCAAAATCACTTTCGAACACAACAAGTACGATAAACAGATTGAGCAGGTTTGCGTGGAGTGCACGGAGACGTACTCCGAGGCGCTCGGGAACAAGGAGCGAGAAATAAAAATTGCAGAGGTAGAAGAAGAAGAAGAAGAAGTAGAAGAAGAAGAGGAACCGCCACCGGTCGTGTACCTGGCGCGACGACCGTTTGATTCCAGGAAGTTGTTCTTAATGCTCCGAAAAGAGTACGGGAAGGTCTCGTTCACGGAAGATTTAGATTTGGATGATGACGATAATAACAACAAAGATGAAATCAACGCTACGGCTACGTTGCTGTCATCTAGCTTGCGTTCACAAGGCGTCGTTTGGGTAAACTCGCGCTTAACAACACCTCTGCAGTGGCTTCATAAACACTCGGAACCCGTTCGCGTGTATGCCGTGAACGAAAAGCCGTGGTTTAAAGACGACGGAGACGAAGACGATGATGAACAAAAACGAAAACAGTTGTTGTTTCGACGAAGTTTTAGTTTGTGCGGCGATCGAAGGAATCATTTGGTCTTTGAAGGTGTCAAAGATGCCGAAAAGCTTCGCGAAACGTTAGACGCGTGCTTGTGCGAGTACGATACCGCTTTTGATGGAGACGATTTTTGCGAGAAGAAAGAAGAAGCTAACTTTTTCATCGCGTGTCAACAAGTTTGGGAGTCGGTTTCAGACACCATGGAGCGATGTGGCGTCATCGCCGAAGGTCGAGGCGGCGCCGGTTGCATCGCACTGATGCAACAAAAAGAACGAGTGTTTTTGAAAGACAAAACGTCTTCGTTGTTATCGCAGGATAAACTATCAGCAAAAGAAGATGTAGAAGAAAAAGAAGAACGAGAGGGGAAAAAATTATTGCCACTCGGCGGCAAAATTGGCGTTCGCGTTCCCGAAGCGTTTTTGCGACCGACCAAACAACAAGGCGAAACGAAAGTTTTCTCGAATAACAGAAATCTTACGGGACATTATTTTCCAAAGATGTCTTGCTTAGCGTGTGGGTCGCCGTGGTGGATTGGCGACGGGGGATGGAATTCGACGTGCGCGAACTGCGGCGAAGACGACCGGTGCTACGGGCTCGATCAAATGCCGTTGCGGCAATTTCGAGGAAAGCACAGAACGTTTTGCGAGATGGTTTTGAGTATGGATGTCTTTCGTGATGATGATTAGCAGAATGTAATAGAATGTAATAGAATGTAATAGAATGTAATAATGCTAAGTGCATGATGAGAAAAAAAAACGAGAGAGAAAAAAAAAGTGATTTGTGGGAATCATGGGATCTCAGCGATTGCTCACGAACGTGTGTATCATCAGAAGACGCCAACAATACATATCGCCAACATATACACGCTTTAATGCAAAAAAAACGCTTAAAAGGCGAACGCTCTACCTACTGAGCTAACGAGGCAGTACAGTGACAGTACCGCGTATGGGGATCGAACCCATGGCCATTCGCTTAGCTTGAACTCATTAGAGAGTCGAATGTGTTCACTAAGACAAATTTTAAAATACAAGAAAAATTGTAATACTTACCCTAAATTCCATTTTTTCATCAAAAACAACTCGCCCCCACAAACAACACAACGAACTTCTATAGAACAAGAAACAAGCACATGGCGAAATCCTTCTCCCTGGAAGCGTTCAAATTCTCCGTCTACCTCTCCATTCCAATCGCGATGACGGTTTTTTTCGCCATGAACCCGAGCAATTTAGAGGAAATCATTCGGAACCGAATGTACGTCGTGTACCCGGCGAGTGCGCCGGATCCACCCTCGGACGAGGAGATGAAAAGGTTGATTGAATTTAATAAGAAAAAAAGAGAGAGGGATTCTATGAACAACAAAAACAACAACAAATAATGGTTCTTCAGTCGCGCCCAGAAGTGATGATGAGTGCACTGTTATATATTATATCACGTATTAATAGCTTTCTCCCACATAGTTTTGTTGTAATATAGAATACATTGTATAGAATTTTAGCCCATTTTTTTCCAATGGAATTCGCCACATTTTAAACGACAGACAAAAGCAGAAAACACACACACACAGATATTCATTATTATGTTTGGAGGTAACAAACAACAACAAAAAGGAGGATCCTCCTCCTTTTCATCGTCGAATATAACCACCATAGACAACAAATATCCGGTGACTGAACGCGCGGATTCTCTGTCCAAGAGCGGATCTCCTCCTCTTCAACGTAACAATTTTGTCGAAGAAGAAGTCCAAGAAGAAGATGTGTTCGTGGTAAAAATGAAACAAAAAATGCGCTTATTAAAGCAAGAACTGAAAGCGAAAGACGACATGCTGGAAGCGGTGCAATCGCAAGCGAAACTGGACATCGTGAACGCGCGGACGCGAGTGGATTCGATCGAAGAAAAACGGGAAGAGTTGGAAGCGAGATGCGCCAAGGCGGAGAAATTAGCGTTGGAACGAACGAACGCGTTGGAAACGGCAAACAAAAAGTTGAAAGAGGCGGAGAGGAGCGCGAAGGTGTTCATGCAAAGAGCGAACGCGAAAATTTCCGAGGCTTTGAGAGAAAACGATTCCACGGAAGGTCCGTCGCCGTCGTCGTCGTCGTCAAAAGTTGAACGAAAAATGACGCCGTCGAACTTGTCTCTGCAAGAGAAGATATTACGCATCGAGAGGCAACAACAGATGGAAGACGAGGAAGGATTACTCAAGAAGAACAGTAATAGTAATACTAAAAAGAAGAAGAAGAACAATAAAGAAGAGAGTTCGTCGAGCCTGGTCGCCGTGAATAACGACGACGAAGTAGAAGAAGAAGAAGAAGAAGAAGAAGAAGAAAACAAAGAAGAGGAAACAAAGAGTGAAAAACAATCAGTAGAAGAAGTAGAAGCGTTGCGATGGGAAATCCAACAGTTGCTCACGCAAAACGCCGACGCCGCGCGTTCGTTTCAAAACAGTTTAGAAATCGAGCGAAACAAACGCAGAGAGGCAGAGGAAAGAGCGGAGATAAATGAAGCCACGTGCGTGCGATTACAATCCGAGTTAAAGTCCAAAGAATCTTTGCTCAAAATGATGGAAAAAACGTCATCGACGTCGATGATGAGAACCACGTTTACCGCCGCCTTACAAACGCGAACGCTCAACACCACGGAAAAGAATAAGAAGAATCAACATTTAGTGGACAACAAGTTCGACGATGCGGAAGAGGAAGATTCCGATGAAGACGAAATCCCTCTCTTTTCTTCGCCGCCCGTGCTCAAATCGCCAATTCCGCCGTTGGTCAGCAGAAAGTAGAATAGAGTAGTAAAAATAGAGTTGATATATATACAAGTTGAAACTATTTAAGACGAAAGAATTCGCTGCCGAACGCGAGAACTCTCTCTCTCTTTCTCTCTCTTTCTATCTCTTTCTCTCTTTTTCTCTCTCTTACTCTCTCTCTCTAAATAACTTTTTTCGCTGCCTCCTTTTGCGCTCGTTTCTTCAACGCGAACGATCTCCGTCGGCTTTTCTCGAGATGATAAGGGATCAAAACTTGCGCGAAACCGAATAGTAATCCCAAAGGGAGACTTGCAGCGAGAGGATACTCCGTACTGAAAATGGACGACTGTAAGATGATGTTGTTTCCTTTGCAAGATTGACCACTCGAGATTATGGTTTCGACCATATATCTGGATATGAAATACGGTTGCACGACGTGATTCAAGAACAAACTTAGAATATGTCGTTCCAATCTGACGTTCATTATGCACGCGGTTGATCGATACACGACCAAGTTGAGTATTTGTGGATAATCCGATTTAACGTACGCAGACCAAGGACATATGTTTCGCATAGCCATGACTATAAGTCCTCTATGTAAACAATAAAATCGAGGAAAGAAGATGCCAATGCTTAGGCAAATCGCTGGTACGAACAAACTGAAAGTTTTTAAGAGAAACATCGGCGTGACCGTAGTTGAACTCAAATAAGGATCATCCGCGATGTTTATATCATGCATCGTTTCCTTGTTGTAAATACACGATGTAAAAAGAGCAACTTGAATCCCCTTGAAACCACCTTGCTCTTCGTTGAATAACTTCAAAAACATGGCAACAACGTAATATGAGAGAATGAAATATAATCCGCAGTCATATGGTCGATGCATAATTGCCGAATCGAGGATGAATTCGCGTTCATGATTTGGATTCGGAAAAGAAAAGCATGCTTTCGCTTGAAACTTTTTCATTTGATTAGAAACATTTCGTGAAAAACATTTTTCATTTCCTCGGGAATCGATTTCTTCCTGAATTTGCTTTACGTATATTTGATCTCCGCTTTCAACGGAATCGTCTAGCCACTCTCTCTTCATCCAAAAGATGCCGTATTTTGCAGCAAATTGGCGACGCGATCTCAATTCCAATGGGAGGTAAATTGTGAAATTTAAAAGCACCAATAGACTCGTGATAAAATTATCGTGTCCTATTCTGTTTTGAAAATCGATGAAGCCGTTCAAGCATACGTCGAGAACGCTCGACGTATGTGTATGTGCGAGTGCGCTAAACTGAACTCCGCGAAAAAGAAGGCGGCTGGCCAAGAACAGAGTTACCAAATGCCGTTCTATCCTACACGAACATATAGTTAAAACCGTGAAATGGAGTAAAACTGAGCTCAAAGCTCTGTCGGTTTTAGTTTCTGAAATATTCACTAACAGCGAAAACAGGAACTGTAACAGAATTATAATATATTCTCTGTATCTCACGTAAAATTTCGAATAAACCACCAAAGCATAAATTATAATCGCTTGTAATGTAAAAGCAGCGCCTAAAACGAACCAGGACAGGGCTTTAAATTCGGAGCTTTCATCGAGCATGATTAAATGTCTTCCGACGAAAATGGAAAAGATTAACATGATTCTCCAAACGTCAAATTTTTGCTCGTTGAATGAAGATTCGAGAAGAAATGCTTTTTCAACCACTGGATCGCTAAAGGCATAAATCGCCTTGCCTTCAACATAGTCGTTTAGTCTTCGCAAAAAAAAACACAACTTACATCCAGCCTTAAAACGACCTAACTTTGCGCCACACTGAACCTGTTCAAAAAACGCGTTCGCACTTAATTCTGATGCGGAGGTTGTGGACTGAGTAGATTTCTTTTCCTTTTTCGTGCTGCAAGAACCGTCGAGTTTTTCGCTCCTTTCTTTGGCTTGCGCCATCGAGAAAAGCCTCAAGAAGTTCTCTTCGTCTGCGAGTATCTTACTTGCAATTTCCAGATATTGAAGCTGCTTCTTTTTTAGTTGTTCGTCATTTTCTTCCTCGGTTGCATCGAAACTTTCAAGGATAAGTTCAAAAGTGCGCGGGTAAACTTCTTCGCGGAGAATTTCGACCTGTTCGATATGATCTATTGATGCAAATTCATTTCGCATTTCCGTTTCATTTTGCATTTCCGTTTCATCATCCTCACTGTTCCCATCATGCGATATTTCAGATCTAAACTCTAGATAAGAAAAGTGAACGGCATTTGCTGCGATTCGAAGCGGGGCGTCAAGAACTCGTAATAGCGCTTGGGAGGTACATGTAGAACTCTGCGCAGCCAAATGTGCCAATTCTTTTGGCGTAAAGTCGTTATCATTTCTCAAAGTATACCATAAATCGATAGAATCAACGACTGATAGAAGGTACAATATCAACTCTGCGTTCCCTTGCATTGCTGCGACGTGTAAAGCGGTATCTTTCGTTGTTAAATTCCCAACACTAGTAACGGTGCCGAATAAACTCTCATCTCCTCCCAAAGAAATGACTTCGCGTACTGTTTCGATAGACTCCGATAATGTAGCTGCATACACGTACGTTTTGTAATCCTCGTCTATGGTCAACAACGATGATGCATCTTTCAAAGCGAACACTTGCGGTTCTAGCAATCTCTTCGAAACGTTCTTGAAGCCGTTCTTCAATGCCCATAGTGTGGTATCTTTCTGAAGTGTACAAAAATTTGGATTTCTGTAAGATTGGAAGTCACGATCTTTAATGAAACACGTTCCAAAATATCGCTTCAAAGTGTTACAGACATACTTGGACAGACTGTTCACCTCGGTCAAAGCTGATTGAAGCTCATGAACGAGATCAGCGTTTGGAGATAACATGACGAGGACTGGATCAGATACTAACCCCGTCCTTGTACGATGCGAAGCATCCCATGAGACGCTTATACTTAAAGAACCTTCAGCATAATCGAGCGGAATGCTTATATGCAGAAAACTTGAATTTAAGCTTCTGTGCTCACCAAAACATGTAATTTTAGCTTCGCGCAATACCTGACCATTCACACGTACGATAACTTCGGCCTTTTTTGGCACATTTGACATGGTGAATTCACCTTTACCACTTTGCGTATACTGCGGATCAGTGCATATCGCGTGCTTGTCCAAATTCAATTCAAAAAATTCACCTCCCGTTTCGCTTTGAATATCCGGTTCTTCCATCCAGATTCCATTGACTCTCTTTGTTCTCATTTGATCAAATTTAATATCGACATCAACGTCACCCAACGCCGCATCTCCAGATTCAAAAGCATCTTTCCCTAATTTTCGTGAAGAAGTAGCCTGCTCATTTCCATAAGATCGCCTTTCTCTTAAGTGCGTATTTGGCGCAATGAACGTTTCTACGTTCAATTTCGTGCAACCCGGTTCGGCGGTGATCATTATCGAAGCCGGCGGTTGGCCATTTTTATCGGAAAAAAACTTTCGAATGCCCTCTCCAACGGAAGCGCCCAGTTCATGTGGTTGTCGATTCTGAATCTTAATTTCCGCAATTGTGGGAATCATAACTTCCCTCCTTGTCATTGAAATGAGATTCTGCCTGCGCGAGTGCTGCGCGAGCAGCAAAGCAAACATTTTCATTTTCTCGGTACTGTATATCGAATTAACAGTATCTTTTCTGCGACTTTTTTGTTCACTCTCTTCTGTCAAATCTTCAAAGATTGCGTTTTTTGTCACATCAAAAGTGCTACTAAAGAAATCCTTTCTAACGGACATCGGTTCAATTTTAGTCCCTGTTTTCCGCTTTCTTGCATTTTCGTGTCTCGTTGATTGCGCTTTCGAATAAAACTGACAAATCTTCGAACGAATAGAATTCAAAGCCAAACGCTCGTCTGTTTTACAATCACCGACTTTACGAATAGTCTCGACACAAGCTCGCTCTTGTCGTCGCAACAAATGCTTCCCCACTTTTAACTCCTCGCTCAAAAAATCCAACGTGGATATCAAAGACCTCTTCTTATCCTCTTCTCGATCTTGGCTCGACCTCACCATTCTCTTCATATTATTCGTCATTCCTTCGTTCGCGAAATCGCTCGATTGTGACCGCCACTGAATTTGATCACGACCGCCGTTTGAGCAATCATTCGTATGACTCGCGAAGGAGGCGAGAGCGAGTTCGTTATCCCAAAAGAAATCCTCTTCCTTCCACTCCCGTTCTTCATTAACTCCTTCTTCTTCTTCTTCTTCTTCTTCTTCTTCTTCTTCTTCTTCTTCTTCTTCTTCTTCTTCTTCTTCTTCCCCAACAGAAATCTCCGCATGTTTATTTAATACCTTCATCACGTGGCCTCGTGCCTCAAGCCGGGTCGCCTGCTCTTCGATAAAAGCCAACTGCTCGTCTCTAAATTTTAAGTGTACCGGTTCGATCACCATTTGATGCGTGCCCTGATTATCTCCTTGGAAGGATCTCCTTGGAAGTCTTAAAATCCAACACACGAATCTGTATCTCGCTGTTCTTGGATTCTTCGAGAAGACTCGATCGTTACGCGTGTGTGCGTGTGTGTATCTCTGCCCCCTCCCTGTGGTGGTACGTTGTGTGTATGGTTACAATAACAACAACGACGGCAGAGAAAGAGAGAGAGAGAGAGTTATGATGATCTTTTATGAATTTCGCGAAAGGTCGCTTTTAAATTTTATGTTATTATGCGGACCTTCCAAAGGCCATACGAGGTGCTCGCACGTATTAGGTGCTTCATGAAAACTGCTTCTGAAAAAAAGTCGAGGAAACCCCTTCCTTTGACACCTGACCCCCCTCGTCTTGAATTTTTCGACACTCCATCTGCACGCGCGATACCGCAGACAGACAGACAGACAGACAGACGTTCGCACACCACCGTTTTATACGCACGCATAAACGAACGCGCGCGAGTTCGAATCACTCACGTTCAGACTTTTAGCAGAATTCAAAGAAGAAAAACAGACCGTCTTCTCAAAGTCCAATCATCTTTCGAAAAGACCGATCGATCAATTGAAAAGAAAAGACGAGAGACAACATTTCGTCCTCATCCGAAGAAAACCAATCGTCATCAATATTCACAAAGTTAGCGTCACTCATGGGCTGCGGACCTTCCAAACCAGAAGAAACGACGAA
>Ga0209091_10003810_pt1 | contig 12012 bp, 12 predicted proteins | sample ArcticOcean_MG_C_6_FD_187438 | JGI IMG/M metagenome (GOLD analysis project Ga0209091, IMG submission 187438) | Marine microbial communities from western Arctic Ocean - ArcticOcean_MG_CB8_128 (SPAdes) (version 2) | ecosystem: Environmental > Aquatic > Marine > Oceanic | place: Arctic Ocean...
TGTACACTCTGTGTATGGTGCTTGTTTGTACACGTAGTCAGAATAAGGAAGGAACGATACTCCAGATATGTCATCAAAGTTATCAAAGACATAGGAACCAACAGTGAGCCACTCATCTTCCTTTACTGAGATAGTTTGACTGACCTTGTGTTCTGCCCAAAACTTAGAGTAAGTACTATGGAGTTCCAGTTGACCAATAGCAGAGAGATCTTTTCTAGTTAGAGAATACTTAGGGGATCTCATGGGGAATGAAAAGACCATTACGTTACTCGGATTAGTTATGTCCGGTTCGTGAGGTACTCCACTATCAATCAAGAGGTTACACAGGGGATCTTTTACATCGGATCTAATTGTTCTGATATAATAAGGACTGTGTCGTGTGTGGATTCCTGAAGCTGAGTCAACAAGTTGACTAACAGTTCCAGAAGGTTTAACACAAGTTATACTAGCAGATGGGTTAATACCTAGTTCATCAGCTAGTCCTTGGTTAGTCTTTACTGCTTTTTCTTTAAGCTTAGTAAGTAAGTTGGGTAGATTCTCTCCACTTGATCCATTAGTAAGTGGGCAATCCATTATACCTGTGAGTGAGACACCTAGTAGCCTCTCCTCTTCACAGTTTGTTTTCCACTTGTTACTTAGGTATCTAAAGTTGGTGAGTGTAGACTGCCATGTACCTAGTATTGTAGCTAGTTCTACCTTCTTTGTTAAGGATGTTGGTGTGTCTTCCATCCTAACGACTGCTTCAGTTAGGTTACAGAACTCTCGTGGTCTAAGTATTATCTCTGAGCATGGGTTCGTACCAAAGTCATCTCGTGTTTCTCTTCTGTCTCCCTTTAGTGGATTCATTACATCTATATTCAAATTAGATACATGCTTCTTTGCATTAGCACTACTGAATATACCACGTTCACCAGACTTTGAGTTGTATAAAGCTTGCCACTCTTTAAGGAATGTACCTACATCTGGATTAGTGTGGTAGTTAGCTGAGTTGTTAGCAAGTGCTCGTTGTGAGTGTCTACCCCACCATTCTCCTGACTTACAAGAACGCATTTGTTCGTCACCAATATCACTTAGAGACAACAAAGCACTCCTCCTAACTCCACCTACTACAACAACCTCTGCTGTTTTACATACTAGGTCATGACATTGTAGTGGTGTTAGTTTAGTTCCTGTTGCTTCCTTAAAGGTTCGTACTGTGAATCTAAATAGTTCTTCTAGAGGTTCAGGGCCACTAGCTCTACCACCAAATGTTTTTAAAGGTTCACCTGCTTTCCTCACTCCACTCATGTCCCACTTAGGTATCAAACCAGAGTAGAGTAACGAGATTAGTTCTCGGAATGCTTTTGCCCATCCTAACTTTGAGTCTCTAACAACTATGAGTGTGTCTGTTTCATGTAAGGACTCTGGTACAAATGGTAGCAAGCTGGTGTACTTATACTCTACTGAGAAACCTACACCTGTACCATTCATTAGTACGTACAGTAGTTCATCAAATGATCTTGGAGTATCAATAGGTAGGTAAGCACAGTTGTAACCAGCTACATTCTCTTTATCTAATGCCTCTCCTGCGGTCATTAGACACCTCATTGACGGCATAATTTGCAGGGAAAGTACGGCACTCTTTAGTACACTCTCTAACTTCCTGTCTACTGTGTATCCACAGTTCTCTTTGAGATGTCCTCTAAAGAATTTGAAGTATCGGTCAACAGTTTCTTTCCATGTCTCTCTTCTTTTCTTATCATAGTCCCAACGAGAATATCTTGAGAGGTGAATGTACTGTTGGTACTGTGTTGGTAATATAGTATTCATGTTTTTTCTACCTCTCTCTCAATAAGTTTTTCTAAGTATGTTCTTGCTTTTAGTAAGTCATTGACTCCACCCTTATGTGGGTAGCGTGTTATATACTTAATTATATTTCCCTCTATGAAGTCTAACTCATTAGCAGTTATGTATTCAAGTGGTGTAATACCTAATCCTACATAGTGTTTAGGTGCTGTCACTTCCTCATTCTCATGTAATGATCGTATGTCATCTTGGCTGTCACCAACCTGCACATAGGATTGGGTTTGTGCATCCCATTGTTGAACAGGCTTGAGAACATCTACTAGAGATTGAACCCTTGGAGAGTTTCGTAGAACATTTTTAATGTTGCTCTGATCATCTCTTCCAAATCCCTCAGTAGAACTGTACCTCTCATCTAACCCATGCCCTCTTTGGTCTCTCTGTTTCTGAGACTCTTTTCTCTCTATCTCATCTTGGTCATAATTACTCACGCTGTCTCCTTTACTGGTGGTTCCCATAGTGAAGGATATGTGTCTATCCCATTGAACTGTTCTTGGTGAAGAATGAATGTCATTCTAGCCTGTACAATAATGTCCTCTATCTTATATCCTTTTGACTTGTACACCTTTACTACCTCTTCCCACCTGTTCTTTTCTTTTTCATCTACATCATCCAGTATCCTAGTGGCAGATACCTTACCTATTCCACTACAACCAGAGTACCCATCTACAGAGTCACCTGTTAGTGTTTGCATTAAGAAGTTTCTCTCTGCAAGACTCTCACTTAAGTCATACACCTGTTCAGTTTGGAAGTCCCAATGCTTACCCGGTATTGTAAGTAGGTCTTTATCTGCTGACACTATGCAAGTCTCTTCTGGATTTTGTGTACATAAGATACCAAGAAGATCATCTGCTTCTAACCACTTGGACATAGTAGAGTCATACTTCTCTGCTAGGTACTCTCTGGAAGGTGTGTAGCACACAGGTTTTCTTGTGCCTACTCTTTTGGATTTGTACTCAGGATTAATATCTTTTCTAAAGTTTTGGTGTGAACTCAAGCAAATCATAACTGAGTCTGCATCAGCTTTCTCTTGTAGCTCAGTTAGGTCTTTGTCAATGAGTCTCTTTACATCTTTGAAGTCACAATGTAATGTCCAAAGGTCATCACCCCAATCAACTTCTTTTTCAACCACAAGACAACTCTTGTACACTAAGATGTCTCCATCTATAAGTAACTGCATCTTCCCCCTTTGTTTAGTGTGTCTCAGCCCAATTAGAGCCAAAATTATACTCACCTGTTAGTGGTACTTTCAAACTTAAAAGTTTTCCTGCTTTAGTTATTGAGTCAATAGCTATCTTACCTATCTCGTCCTCAATTCCTTTTCTAACAAGTACTTGGATCTCGTCATGAACAAATGCTACCTGTTCATAGTCTGTACCTTCTATAAAACCTGCCTCCTCCATACACTTATGGAACTCTACCACCCACTTCTTACATATAATAGCACCAGCAGATTGACATAGTGTATTAAGAGATGAGTGTACTGACCTGACTGGTACTTTTCTACCATCAAGTCCAAACAGGAATCCTTCTTCCGCTTTAGTAAAGACTGCTTGTCTTAACTCTTTAAATGCCGGAACTTTCTTAAAAAATAAATCCTTAAGTTTCTTACCTTCTCTTGCATCCTTACCAACAATCTGTCCAAGCTTGGCATCTCCTGCACCATAAAGTAGTCCGTAAATAAAAGTCTTAGCTTGATCCCTAGTAGGCAGGTTAGTAGCCACTCTGTTAGCCTCGTGTATGTCTCCTTCAATAACAGTTTTAGCATAATCACCACTATCAAAACTTGCAAGATAATGAGACACAACCCTAATTTCAAGACCTGAAACGTCACAGCCGAGTAAGCTAAAACCTTTCGGTGCATAAAATAACTCTCTACATTCTTTCCCATAGAATCCTTTGACACTAGGTACTTGACCGATGTTAGGATGTGAGTGAGAGCATCTGCTTGACACAGAACCCATTGTATTAACCGATCCATGTATCTTACCATTCTTTTCATGGTATAACCAAGCATGTTTTCCCTCTGATAGTTGGGCTATTAGTTTATTAACTCTGAATGCCTCTGCCATTAGTTGAGCTTCAGGGTATGGTAACTTAGCTAGTACACTCTCATCAATCTTAGGTTCCTCTGTAGGAGTGAACTCTGTAGGTTTCCACCCATGAATATCATGTAGTCTTTTGGCTATGTGCTTACGAGAGTTAGGGTTAAAAATGATCACCTTTTCTTTTATAAAGGGTTCTCCTTTAACGTATCCTCTAGTCTTATTGTTCACCTTTGGAATAAATACCTCTGATTCTGTCCAGTTTCCAAAAGCTTTCTTAAGTTCCTTCTGGAGTACACCTCTCTTCTCAGCTAGTGTACTGTATAGTCTGGAAGCTTTTCTAATATCAAATGGAAACCCATTCTCTGTTTGCTTCAGACAAATCTTATGGATGTCATGCTCTAGTCTGATAGACTCTTTGGAAAACTTTGCATCAACTAGCTTACGATAGAGTAGATAGTTAAGTTCAACATCATTCTCACAATACACTACCATCTCAGGACTAAACTCTTGGAAGTCTGTAAAGTCTCCTTTATGTAGTCCTAACCTCTGACCCCAAGACTTAAGAGAATGTCTACCATACATGTCTTTGCTAATTGAGTTCTTCTTTGAGTCTCTTGCACCTCTATCTGGATACACAAGTTTAGACATTACTAGTGTGTCTACAACTTCCTGATTAGGTTCAGGCTCCCATTTGAAAAACTTCTTCAGTACAGGTAGGTCAAAGGATATAATGTTGTGTCCTATGATCTGGTCGAAATTTTTTAGGAAAAATAGTCCGTCCTCTAATTCGTCACTTACAAAAGAGAATAACCTGTCTTCTTCTACATCATACACAACTAAACAATGGATTGTAGTGAACTCTTCTATCAGTCCATCTGTTTCAATATCAAATACACAACTTGTCATATTTCCCCCTCTTTAATTAAAATGTAGTACTATCTCCTGTCCACTCTTGACTACTTTCGTCCTCAAAAGGCATATTGTCTTCTTCTTCTTCGTATGGAGTCTCAGTTAGTCTACCTGTCTCATGATCGTAGTCTAAACTACAGGCTATACCTGTTTCTCCTGTCCACCTATTCTTCAACACACGAACAGTAGTACGATCTGGATCTTCACCTTGTTGGTCTCTTTCACAACCAATAACAATATCAGACAGTTGGCCTATGGAGGCCGAACCTCTTAACTGTGCCATACTAGTCTGTGCTCCATCCTCGTGACCTTTATTACCTTGTGGTCTCTTCAAGTGTGAGACAAGTATAAGTCCACAATTTACCTCTTCTACTAATCCACGTAGCTTAGTCATTAGATTATCAATGACCCTTCTTTCGTCACCATCTTCTATTCCAGAAACTACTATTGAGATGTGATCTAGAATGATGTATCCACATCCACAGGCAGTCACCATGTACCTAATCTTGGATAGGAGGTTATCACTACCAAGTGAACCCCAATGGTCATACATAAAGATGTTACCAGTATTCAAGGTACTATCAAACGCATCTTTAAACTCTTCATCTGTAACCTCAACTGTACCAAGATGTAGTGGTTTGTTAAGGTGTAGTCCCATAAAACCTAGTCCAGTACGTTTGTTGGACTCTTCTAGTGCAATGTAGCCTATTGTCTCCTCTTGATTTAGTATGTGGTTAGCAATCTCACGACAAACTTGTGACTTACCAATACCTGCACCTGCTGTGATCGTAACTATCTCACCTTTACGGATTCCAAGAGTCTTTTTATTGATTCCTTCATAGGGATATGAACAAGAGGCCATAGAATCTTCGGCACTCACTATATCCCACAGGTCTTTACCATTTATTATACCATCGGGTCTATAAACTTGTGCTTGCCAGATACAATCAATCAATTCTTTTACTCTGCCACTCTTGAGCATCTCATTTGCATCCTTTAGTGGAAGCTTTGCTATCTTAGCTTTACCCGGTGGTAGAACTTGAGCACACTCTCTAGAAGCTTTAACACCCGGCTCATCATTATCAAAACAGAAGATGACCTCATCATACCCATTGAGTAGTTCTATGCTCTTACGGATAGCTTTTGAGGCTCCTGCTGACCCATTTGGTACTGAATATACAGGCCACCTATTACCTTGAGACTGAGAAACGGACAAAGCATCTATTTCTCCTTCACATACTATAGCTTTCTTACCTTTTCCTGACCAGAGGTGTTCTCCATATAATCCTGCCTCCTTTATGTCACCTCTAATGTGAAAGTCTTTATTTTTAAATCTAATCTTCTGTGCAATACGAGTACCACTAGAATCTTTGTAGTTAGCTACTTGGACTGGTTGTCCTGCTACACTACCTATTCTGTAGTCCCACTTCCTACAGGTCTCCTCAGTAATCCCTCTAGCACTGAGATTTGCTATCTCTCCTTCAATGAAATTCATATTTTTATCCCCCTTTTGTATTGTTACTACCTGTTCTTCTCCTATAGTTTCTCTATGTTCGCACCCAAAACAGTAAGCATGTCCATCACTATAACGTGCTAAGTTATCACGAGACCCACACTTAGGGCATGGTTCATGCTGTAAAAACTCACTTTCTTCATTTGTGTGATCCATCAGTTCCCCAACATTTTTCACCATCTTTACTTTCTATAGTTATATTACCTACATAGGTAAATCCTACAGTATTTAAAAACGTGTAGAAGTTCTCTAGAACTGACTGTAATGTGTGTGCCTCAAAGGACATCTGTGTTTTTTTAGTTATATTATCTTCAAGACCAATACAACCATCACTTGCCCTATAGTGAAATCCGTAGAACTCTCGTACCTCATCACCATCTGGCATACCTAACTGTTCTTTAATGTTCTTCATAACCCCCCAATTTTGAAATCAATTTGATAGTTAGACTCCCACCACTTTTCAACATTAAATGATGGACAGTCTGTTTTTTCCAACTTATTATGTCCTATAACTTTAGCATCTTTGTACATATATGTCAAGGTCTTAATAAGTACGTATAATGCTTTCTGTTGCTGTGCTGAGTAGTCTGGAGCAACTACACCTCTAGTATTTAGACCACCAATGATACAAATACCAATGGATTTAATGTCATAGTCTTGTAGGTGTGCTCCAATCTCATTAAAAGGTCTTCCAACCTCTATGGTTCCATCACGTTTTATTACACAATGGTAACCAATCTTAAGTAGTCCTCTTTTCCTGTGTCTTTCGTCTATGTCTCTTGCACTCAAGTCTACATTAGGTTTCGTATTGGTGGAATGGAGTATTATGTACTCAGTTGTTTTTCTTCTAGACATGTTCTATCCACTCTAAAGGTATTTTCTCTTGTGCATATTGAAAGTTATACTTCTCACACCACTCACCACATGTTAGTTTTCTACGTTGTACTCTACTATTTATATTTGAGAATACAAATCTTATATCTAACTCAGGATGTGCCTCACGTACTGCTCTATGCTTTCTCTGGTCATCATCCCTGAAGAAGCCTTTTGCTTCAATTATGATCCCATTGGAAAGCACAAAGTCTGGTGTGTACTTGTACTCTATGGTATAAGAAACGGACATTGGCTCATACTCAAATGAACACTTGTGTTTTGTTAAGTTGTCCGCTATCCGTTCCTCTAACCCAGATCTAAAAGTCACCAGATTTTCCCTCACTAGATTCAAAAGCATCACCTTCGTCTACAAAGGTAGTATCTACTTCTGAGATTGCATCGTAACCCTCTTCTACTCCAAAGACATCACTAGCACCATCGTTAGGTATGTACTCAATAAGGTTAAGCACTTGTACCATACGTAGACGAAGCTGTAAGCCTAAAGATTGTCCATGAAGGTATGGAGCTACTTCGTAAGCTACTTTACCTGTAGAACCATTCGATATTTTAATATTATTAGGAATGGGAGCCTTATTTGGCCCAACTACTACAGGTTTCTGTGTAAAGGTTTCACCAGTTTTACCATTTACTCCGGATGCTTTGAGCTTGAAGTGAAACATAGTACCAACATCCATACCATCTTCATCTTGTTTACTCTTATATGGAAGCCATTCAGTCCACTTACCCTTCGGGTTCTCAGAAAGACACTTCTCTTTCCAACTATTGTGAGCATCATCGACCATCTTTTGGAAATCCTCTGCTTCCTTATCCTTTAAGATAAGTTTAACGTGGTACAGACCTTCTGCTTTATGCATTGTGTCTGCAACCAGTATGTGAGGATACTCAAATTCACCGACTGGTGTTACTTGGTATTTTCCTGCCATATTACTTCCTTTCTTTTTGTGTGTGTTACTATTATGGTTATGGTCATTACAAGAATGTCCACATTCTACGAGAAGAAATATTTGGAGTCCAGCACTCCAGTAATATCTAGTTCTCCTCTTGATGGTGGCTCCTCTAAGTCTGGAATAACATCCACCACATTTTCATAGAACTTTTCTAGTACATCTGTCTTAGAGTACATGTCAACAAATGATTCTCTAATGGAATTAGCTAGTCGTGGTACAAAGTGTGCGTGTACCCCAAATGAGTCATGAACCACAGAGTAATCGTGTATTCCGTCCTTTATACACCTATTAATAGTTAGTGTGAGTGCAGTTGCATCCATACTATGTACAAAGTTGGGAGACACTCCATTAATTGTCCTTCGTCTGTCTATCTTAGTTGTCTCTTCTAGGATAGTAGGTTTTATTAGTACATTGTCTATATGTGTAGTAATCCTCTTTGCCTTCATACTTGAGTATATCTGTTGTACTACAAACTTAGAAGGTGTTTCCCATGTTATTGGTAGATTCTTACTTGCCATCTTTCGTCCGACATCTTGTAACCATGACATTGCTTCACGAGCTTTGATAACCACTTCACTAATAGCTTCCCATACATGTTTTGAGAGGTACAGAGAACCTTCGTAGATATGGTCTCCAAATGGGTTAATTTTATCTGACATAACCCTGTCATTCATAGCGTCCTCTACGTACTCTCTACAGCTAAATCTTGTACCACCATAGGGTACTACCATTACTGGCCTCTTTGTGATCTTCCTGTCTATACCAAAGGATAACCACTCTTTTGAGTATGGTATTCCTGACTTAGCATCCTCCTCTACCTTCTCTTTTACTACATCTGCAACCATCTGATAAATATCTTGTGGTACTGGTTCTGGAGTTAGGTTTGTGGCTCTTCCACCAATAGGATCTCTAAGCATTGCAGAGAAGTGCTGGAGTCCGTTATTAGACCCATCTAAGCACACAGGTAACCGAGACATGTATCCGTATCCTGTTTCACTAAACTCTGCCCACTCAAAGCACCATGCTAAGAAAGTCCAAGGTTCATCTGCTTTAGTCCACCATCTGAAGTTAAATGGATCTTTAGCAGAATGCTTAATGTTATCAGTGTTCTCCAGTACCCACTCTACCCTATCATCGAATGATACCTTGTCATATCCAAAGGCATTTGCTCCATGTACTGCAAAGTAGTCCCTTTGTTCTTTGTTGTTAATAGGAAACTCATCTGAGAACTGAAGTAGAGCCTTTGCATAATCCGGGCCTTGAGGTGTCAAGAATGAATTAACTGTGTACTTTCGTCCTCTGAAGTCACATTGGTACACAAAGTATATAGACTTATACTGTCTGAACTTTCTAGCCATTGCCAATGTACGGACTAACTGGATACGTTTGCTAGTCATCTTGGCATTCATATCGTGTACTTGGGTGGCCTTCTTCTTCCAACGTATGAATAACTCTAGTTGCTCCTCTGTCATATCTTTTTTGTTACCCTGTACTGGACTTGGGAGTACTTTGTAGTCCTCTCTAGGTGGAAGACTAGCCCAAGACTCACCAGTTTCCCAACATTGCTGTATAATATCTAGTATTCTGTTATTTACAGCCCACTTAGTCCTTTGTAGAGCATTAATAGCACCATATTCTAGTGGCATTGAGTGATTTTCCATCTCATTAAGGTAACTTCTGTTTCTAGTCTTAATTAGTGAGATAGAATCAATCTTTTTAGTGTGGTATCCTCCATTAAAAGGCGAACTCCAGTCCTTTGGTGGTACTACACATGGATAAAAGTATGGATGGAGACCTTCACCCTCTTTATTGACGTTTTCAATCCAATATAAGGTTGCTGTATTAGCTTGAAGGTAGATAACTCTCCTACTTCTACCAAATTGTATGGTTTTTACCTCCATTAGTCCAGTAGTCTGAACTAGAACGTCTATTAACTTAGAACCTAAGTGTAGTTTCTCCTGTTTTGACCATGTAGGATGCTCCAACATCTCCATCCTACTCATGGTTCTTATGATGTTGTACCTCCTGTAGAGTCTGTTACTGGTACGTGATGTGATCTTCTTCTTGATTCTACTGAATATCTTCTTGGAGTTCACATCCTTTGCCCATATATCAAACTTGAACTGATCTTCTAATGCACTTGCCAACTTCATTGCAACACGTGTAAAAGGACTTCTGGTTGACACTCCATCAATTGCATACTTCAGAGTCAGGTAGGCACACACCTCACTATCCATTAGTCCAAGTGTGAGTGCAGAGTTCTGGTACTTACCTACACCACCTGCTAATGCAACCTCTAGGAACTCTTGTATTCCACTTGTTACAACGTCTACGGCCTCTTTCATAAGAGTTATTCCGTAAAGGGTAGTGGACTCTCCTCCACCTTTTCTAGCATTACGGATATTCTTGTAGTATCTGTCGATACCCAAAGAGTTCATTTCCTTTTCAATCTTCTCTTGCTCGTTAGCTAGATTCAATTTAAGTCCTCCTTTTTAAGGTTCTCGGATACTGCTTCAAGAAAGTTGGTCTCAAGCATCTCCATTGCCATACTCACATATACTTTACATGTGGTAACCTTTGTCTCACACTTCTCATTTGACCTGAGACATCCGTCTATCATCATTAAGGCGTTGCCTAGTACCTTTTGTCCATCCCTATCTAACTTCTGTATCCTCTTGTTAGATAGACCATGCTCCTCCTTCATTTCTGCATAAGTCATTCCCTTCATGTTCCCCCTTTGTTAAGATTAACCTTGATGTGTTATTATACCTTTCTTACACTTCCTTGAGCCTTCCTTAAATGAGTCCTCAGTAATGTTACCTGAGAATAACCAGTCTGCTTCATCCATTAGTGAAACAGTTGACTCCATTATAAATTGGGTGTACCTGAGAGTCTCAAGTACATCTTCTGGAAACTCAGGTTTATTGAGTCTTATGTCCTCCATTAGTCTAGATGCTTCTTCCTTAAGTGTACTTTGGGCATACTTAAAGTGTCCTCCACTCATGTTTTCCTCTTTACAATTAAATGTTTTACCTATGGTCAACCTATTGTACTTAAGTTTACTTGTGTGTACCTGAGTACCCCTATTTTGTATTCCCTTTGTACGAGACCTACCTAAATCTACTAAAGACTTTGACATGTGTATACCTATGTTATATTCTTTTACTACGTAAATGTCCATATTTGTAAGTGGTTGATAATGGGGATGAAAACTGACCAAGCAGTTATGGCCTAAGACTTCCCCTTTGTGACCTGTAAAGTCAAGTCTTTATGAAGTGGGTTCCGGATTATTATGTCAATTACCACTATCATCTTTTAATTTTGTCTTATTCTTTAGTCCACAATGCGGACATACCATTTCTTTACCAAAGTAATGACCTGCATAGCTCCACCAGTTTAAACATTCACTACATGTGAAATGGTAAAGTGTCTCACATGTGTACATGTGTTTGGTGGTTAGTCCTTCAGTACCCATTCCATGTAACCATTTTGACTCACTAGTTTGCATAGGTCTAACCTTTGTTGATGGTTTCTCAGATTGTTAGACCACTCTACTGGACATGGTTTGTCTGTATCCAGTATGAAGTTTACTGACAATAGCAGAGTTATAATGCCAATTAGTATGGTGGTCATTGTCCAAGTTGAGCTAAGATGTATATGTTCCATTTGTCAAAGAAAGATAGGTATGAATATAGTATAAACAATAGTACCATAAATTTAATCATTTGTCAAACCTGTGTTGGTGGGCAAGGTAAGAGTTGCACTCACTTTGTCATACGACACCAGATTTACAGTCTGGTTGCTTTCTCCATTGCATACTTGCCCATGTAAAAGACTGGTTACTGAAGCATGATAATTG
>Ga0209091_10003813_pt1 | contig 12004 bp, 8 predicted proteins | sample ArcticOcean_MG_C_6_FD_187438 | JGI IMG/M metagenome (GOLD analysis project Ga0209091, IMG submission 187438) | Marine microbial communities from western Arctic Ocean - ArcticOcean_MG_CB8_128 (SPAdes) (version 2) | ecosystem: Environmental > Aquatic > Marine > Oceanic | place: Arctic Ocean...
ATTTACTGTAATTAATGGAAGAAAGACACCAAGGGCATTATACAAAGCGGGAACATATTTATCTAGAAACATTTCTAGTATTTGAACAACGGCAGCAATCACTCCTATGTAACTAATAAGCTCAACAAACTCAAGATTTGTTCCAGGAATACCAGCCCAAACCAATGCATCTTCTCTTAGAACATAGTTATAAATTAAATTGTTAAGTGGCACTGTAATTAGACATACAACGATAACAGCTATACCAAGACCCATTGCGGCATCAATTTTTTTTGATATAGCAATAAAAGTACACATACCAAGAAATACAGACAAAGCTATGTTTTCTATAAATACAGTAGTTATGAATATATTTAAATAATGTTCAAACATTTAACTCTCTCTTAGTAAGATCTGGAGCCGTAGAATGCTTTGATACAACAAAATCATCCACTTCTACCTGTGCTGGCTTGTATGAGCGTATAGCCCATATGAAAAGACCTATGATAATGAATGAACTAGGTGGTAATAAAAGTAAATTATTACCCATATACCATCCACCGTTTGAAATAAGCGGAAGTATTTCAAATCCAAATAAGGTGCCTGAGCCAAAGAGTTCTCTTATGGTAGCAACAGCAATTAATATAATGCTATATCCAAGACCATTACCCAGACCGTCAAAGAAACTTAATAGAGGTTTTTCCTTCATTGCAAAAGCTTCAGCCCTTCCCATAACGATACAGTTAGTAATGATTAATCCAACAAATACTGATAATTTTTTACTTGTTTCATAGCTGTATGCCTTTAGAAGCTCATCAACAACGATTACAAGAGACGCAATAATGGTCATCTGCACAATAATTCTAATACTGCTAGGAATATAGTTTCTAATTATAGAGATGAATAAGTTTGAGAAAGCACAAACACTTGTTAATGCGAGACACATAACCATAGTAACTGAAAGATTGTTAGTAACAGCAAGAGCTGAACATATACCTAGAATTTGTAACGCTATTGGATTTTCTTCAATTAAAGGCTTTATTATTACTTCTTTATATCTCTTAAGACTCATAATTTAACTCTTTAAAAAGTTTTGCATAACCTGAATCACCAAACCAATAAGAAATCATATTTGTTACGCCTCTAGCTGTAAGAGTTGCTCCAGATAGCCCATCTACCTTGTAATCGGCATTTACATCATCTGATTGAGTTTTACCTTTTATTACAGCAAGAGTAACTTCGTTGTCTTTGTATATCTTCTTACCAGGCCATAAGTTTTTCCATTTAGGATTATCCACTTCAGCACCAAGACCAGGTGTTTCTTTGTGATCATAAAACTCAAGCCCAGCAACCGTGTTGAAATCGCCTTCAACAGCCATGTAGCCAAAAAGAGTACCCCATAAACCATATCCTCTTATAGGAAGTATTAATTTATTTATTGAGTTATCTTCATTTCTTACTATGAAGAACTTACCAACATTCTCTCTATTTTTAATTATGGCTATATCTTCTGTAGAGCTTAATTTAGTGGATAGATTAGAATCTCTAGTCGCAGCTATTTGATCATAATCATTTATGTCAAAATCATTATACGTATCAATTATTTTTCCAGTGCTGAAGTCAACGAATTTCTGTTCAAGCTTTTCGAATTGGCTTTTAATATCTTCGTCAGGATTATATAAGTTTGCAGCTTGTAGAATTTTTTTGCTTTGATTGTTGGTAGCATTTTCATTTTGAAGATCTCTTAAGCTTACAGCTGTAAAAGATACAACAAGTGAGCTTACTAAACATATAACAAATGCAACTCCGATAGTTTTTAATACTGAATCATTCATTTGAGTAGAGCCTTCCTTCTATTAATATTTGATACTACAACCATATGATCTATAACGGGAGCTAAAAGATTTGCAAATAGAATAGCTAACATCATTCCCTCAGGAAATGCTGGATTAACAACTCTAATAAGAATTACAGTAACACCTATAACAGCTCCATAAATCCACCTTCCTGTGTTGGTTCCGGAACCTGAAACAGGTTCAGTGGCCATAAAGACCAAGCCAAAAGCAAAACTTCCAATCACAAGATGCCAATACCAAGGAACATAAAACATTGGATTGGTATCTGAGCCAACTATATTTAATATGGATGACATAGCAATCATACCAAATAATGTACCTAGAATTATTCTATAAGACGCTACCTTAGTAGCTAGTAATATAATTAAACCAATACCAATAGCAATTATCGATGTTTCGCCAATTGAACCTGGAATATTACCAACAAATGCATCTAACCAAGTAAAGTTTTCATAAATTCCAGCCATGCCATTTTCAGCAGCAACGCCAAGTGCTGTAGCGCCACTATATCCCTCAGGAATTATATTGTTATCAGCTAATCCTGCTATCCATACCTTGTCACCGGAAATCTGTTGTGGGTAAGCAAAATATAAAAAGGCTCTACCAGTAAGAGCTGGGTTTAAGAAATTTTTACCTGTTCCGCCAAAAATCTCCTTACCAATAACAAGACCAAAGGTTATTCCCATTGCTGCCTGCCATAAAGGGAGATCAGGGGGGCAACTTAGTGAAAATAAAACAGTTGAAACAAAGGCACCTTCGTTAATCTCATGCTTTCTAACAATTGCAAAAAGAGCTTCCCACCCAATTCCAACTGTAAAAACAACGATATAAATGGGGAAGAAATATGAGGCTCCAAACCACAGCTTCGCAAAAAAACTAGACGAATCATAACCTACCATGCTGACTATATAATGATGCCAGTCACCTGTATTGGTCTGATTAATAGCATCAAGATACTCAAGAGAATGAGCTCCTAAGTTATACATTCCGAAGAACATTGCAGGGAAAGTAGCCAACCAAACAGTAACCATAATTTTTTGAATATCTACGGCATCTCTTACATGAACTGGGTTTGTGGTTTTTGATTTAGTTGAAAATACAAAATTCTCAAAAGCATCAAATAAAGGAAACCATTTGGCGTGCTTACCCTCGCCAACAAAATTAGGTTTTATATTTTCAATATAGTTTCTTAAGGATTTCATTGTTCTAAATGTAGTTTATTTAAATTATCCAAAAGTATTGATGAGTAATCATACTTACTAGTACATATATAAGAACATACTGCCAAATCTTCAGGTGCTAATTCAAGCATTCCTAATTCAACCGCTACCTCTAAATCGGAAATTACAAGTGATTTTAATAGTTGAGTTACCAAAATATCCATTGGCAAGACCTCTTCATAAGAGCCAACAGGAACAATCGCTCTATCGCCACCGTTAAGTGAAGTATTGAAAACAAACTCATTAGGAGTAAAAAATGATGATGAAAATATATTTAATTTTGAATGCAGGTTTTTGCCAGGCATCAACCAGTTCATAAAAATATCATTTGCTTCATCCGGTATAGCTGATATCAAGGAATCATAATTACCCAAATAAGTCATAACACCCTCTGATGAATGTCCAAAAAGAACTGAACCTGAAATAACTCTAGTATTATCCTTAACCTTTCCTGCTGAAAGCTCATCAAGGTTACCGCCAATTCTTGCACTTATTAATGAAGGATCAAATACAGAAGGACCCGCAAGTGCTATTGTTTTATGAGTACGTATTGTTTTATTCTTGAGAAGATATCCTAAAGATATGACATCCTGAAAACCTATTGTCCATGCTACTCGTTTGAGATTTACTGGGTAGATATGACTAATGTGTACTGAACTCAGGCCTGCTGGATGCGGACCAACAAAACTATGATAATTAATGCCATCTATCGATGTATCAAATTTAGAGTTTTGGTAAGTAAGATGAATAGGACAAGAAAATAATACTTTCAAGGATTCTAAAGCGTTGTTAAATAGTTCCTTATCTGGATTAATTATCTCCGTAGGATCAATTGCTAGCGGGTTAGTGTCGCAAGCATTTATAAATAATGCATCAGGCATAGAATTTACTTGAGGAGTTCTATGAAAAGGCCTTGTTCTAAAGGCATTCCAAAGACCAGAATTTATTAACAAAGATTTTAATGATTCAGAGGTATTTTCGTAAGTGAAAGAATGAAACTCTTCGTCGTTTGATATATCTATCTCAACAGAAAGAAATTTACGCTTATCTCCTCTATTTATAGAAGAAACTATTCCACCTGCTGGTGCTGTAAAAAAAACGCCAGAATTTTTTTTATCTTCAAATATTTTTGATCCGGCTTTAACCATATCTCCAACTTTAACGAGCATAGTTGGCTTCATTCCAATATAATCATTCGCTAGAATCGATACAGAAGAAACTATAGGCGTGTCAGTGAGATTAACAGAGGGTTTTCCTGTTATTGGTAAGTCCAAACCTTTTTTAAATTTAATCACCAGTGAATGCCCTTCTTGAAAATGATTATAAAGTACTCAAAACGGGCTGATTATAAAACTAAAGCTCCGTCTATTCTATAGTTTTTATTCAATTGGTAGAGGTAATCTAGGTAGTGTTATTTTTGCAACTTTTTTTGCAAGGTTAATAACTTGTCTTGAGTAACCATATTCATTGTCATACCAGCAATACAAAGTAACTCTATTACCACTAGTTATTGTGGCTTGAGAATCAACAATAGATGCAAATGGGCTCGAGTAAAAGTCAGTTGAAACAATTTCTGGGGAGTTTACAAAACCGATGATTTCGCGATATTTTGAATGAAAAGCCATTGATTTAAGGTAATTATTTATAGAATCCTTATCCACCTCACAATCCAGTGTCAACGATAAAATAGCCAAACTAACGTTCGGAGTTGGAACTCTTATTGAATTACCTGTTAATTTATTAGCAAGCTCTGGAATAGCCTTGCCAACAGCCTCGACAGCTCCTGTGGATGTAATAACCATATTTAACGGGGCCCCTCTACCTCTTCTATCGCCTTTATGAAAATTATCAATAAGGTTTTGATCGTTAGTATATGAATGAACCGTTTCTATATGTCCGCCATGAACACCATACTCATCATTAATCACCTTAAGTATTGGAACAATTGCATTTGTAGTGCATGAGGCAGCAGAGATTATAGAATCAGAATCATCCAACATATCGTCATTAACACCATAAACTATATTTTTAATATCACCTTTGCCAGGTGCAGTTAGTATTGCCTTTAGGGCTCCGGAAGAAATGTGCTTTGATAGGCCCTCTTCATCTCGCCAAACTCCAGTGTTGTCAATAAGTATAGGATCTACGATGCCGTAATCGCTATATTTAACATCTTCAGGTTTTGATGCATAAATAATTTTTACTGGATTTCCATTGATAACTAGCAAAGAGTTTTCCTCGTCAACCCGAACTGTTCCATCGAAAGGGCCATGAACCGAATCTCTAAGCAGTAAACTTGCACGTTTATAAATATCATCTTCACTGGCTTTTCTAATAACAATAGCTCTTAACCTAAAGTAGTTACCAGGACCGGTCTTTTGAATCATCATTCTAGTTACGAGCCTTCCAATTCTTCCAAAGCCATACAGGACTATATCTTTAGGAGCAGAAGGTCTTTGTGACTCTTTATTAATAACAGATTCAAGCTCTTTATCTATAAACTCAGGTAGGCTAGATGCGTCTTCTTTAAGGGTGATGAAAGATGGGCATCTGATAACCAAATCACCAATATCAATTTCACAATCAGCTAAAGATAAGGTTTTTATATATTGTAATGCTGGAAAAGTTTCTAACTCACTAAGCTCATTCATATCAGATTGACGAGCAAATCTATGAGCTCTCATTATTTCTACAGGAGATTGATTGACCAGAGATTTCCCATAAACATTTATATTTATACCGTTTCTGTACAATTCTCCAATCATAGGGATCATCTGCTCAGCAAGACCTTCTCTCCACTTCCAATCACCAAAGGAATCGTCAGGGAGAATGCGGTTTTGACGTTGAGTTGACTGAAATGTTAAGTCTCTTTTATCTGACATGTGTTTTGTAAATTATTTAGATTACAGGATCGATTTTAAAGAATATAAGTAATAAAAGCACCAATTAACTAGTAAAAAACTGTTAATTGGTGCTTAAAATGTGAATTACTTAGAGAATTGCTTTAAATGATGGTCAGCATTACCGAAAAGAGCATCAATAAATACCATCTTTTTGAGATAGTGACCTATCATCATCTCTTCACTAACACCCATTCCGCCATGAAGCTGAACTGCGTTTTGAGCTGATAACTTACCAGCTTTACCGACATGAGCTTTAAGAGCCGAGACATGTTTATATTTTTCGTCTGAATCAGCATCAACTTCTAACATAGCTTTAAACAATAAAGATCTAGCTAATTCACTATCAATAAACATATCAACCATTCTATGTTGAAGAACCTGAAAATTAGATATAGGTTGCTCGAACTGTTCACGTGTTTTTGTATACTCAACCGTTTTAAGATAGCAAGAAGTCATACATCCAACTGCCTCAGCACCGATACATAATGTTCCAAGATTTATAGAGTCTTGAAATAGTGATTGTGCCTCATCTCCTGTAGCTATGAGAGAATCTGATTCAATGACGACATTATCAAATATAACCTCTGAACAGGACTGACCATCGATAGTAGAAAATGAGTTAAGAGATACCCCTTCTTGATCAGCATCAACAATAACAAGGGCAAAATCATTACCCTTTTTGCATGTAACTATTAATTTAGAAGCATTTCTACCATTTAAGACAAGTGTTTTAGTCCCATTTAATTTTAAACCATCTTCAGAAAGTGTTGTTTGAGGTGAAAGATAGTCATAAGATTTAGCTGTTTCAGAATATGCCAATGAAACATGAGACATTCCAGAGCATATACTCTCTATAACCTCTACTTTGTTAGCATAATTTGATTTGTCGAGTAATGTACCAGACAGAACAACAGTAGCAAGATAAGGTTCTATAACCAAAGCCTTTCCAAATTCCTCAAATAAAACAGAAAGTTCAACTGCGCCAAAACCAAAGCCGCCTGACTCTTCTGAGAAAGGCATAGACAACCATCCCTGCTCAGCAAATAAAGACCATGCTTTAGCATCGAAGTCTTGATCAGACTTAACTACGTCTTCTCTTTTGTAAAAATCATATTCCGATTCACAGAATTTTTGAATCTGTTCGCGTAACATTGTCTGTTCTTCACTATAATTTAGATTCACTTCTTATACTCCTAGTACGAATTTTGAAATAATATTCTTTTGAATTTCGTTACTACCACCGTATATCGATGTTTTTCTCATATTCAAGAAAGAGGATAATGACTCTGCAGCATGTTGTGGTCCAGAAGGCTTGTCGTTAGAGCCATAGCCATGAGGTCCAGGATACATGAGAGCATATTCACCAGCAGCTTCAACGAATATCTCAGTAAGGCCTTGTTGGATTTCTGTACCTTTAATTTTTAAGATTGAAGATTCAGCTCCTGGATGCCCGCCGTTTTCGAGAGCTGATAATAAGCGTAATTCTGTTAACTCTAAAGCGGATATGGATATTTCAATTTCGGCAACTTTTTTATCAAGATCTTGATTATCCAGCTTTGAAACAACTTCTTTAAGTCTTGAAAGCTGACGCATGGAAGCTCCGACAGCGGCAATTCCAAATCTCTCATGCGCTAATAAGAATTTAGCATATGTCCATCCCTTGCCCTCTTCTCCAACTAGATTTTCAGCAGGTACAACAACATCAGTAAAGAATACGGAGTTAACCTCATGCTCACCGTCAATAGTTATTATTGGTTTTACCTCTATTCCGGGTGTTTTCATATCAACAAGGATGAAAGATATACCTTGCTGCTTTATTCCTGAAGAGTCTGTTCTAACTAATACAAAAATCCAGTCAGCACTTTGCGCTAATGTAGTCCATGTCTTAGCCCCGTTAATAATATAGTTATCGCCATCACGAACAGCCTTAGTTTTAAGTGACGCAAGATCTGATCCAGAACCTGGCTCTGAGTAACCTTGACACCACCAAGTATCAAAATTCAAGATATCTGGTAAGAATCTTTGTTTTTGCTCATCATTGCCAAAAGTATAAATAACTGGAGCAACCATACTTACACCAAATGCAAGTAACGGAGGACACCCAGCTTTTCCAAATTCCTGGTTGTAAATATAAAGTTGAGTTGATGTCCAGCCTGTTCCTCCATGCTCAACAGGCCAGTTGTAACCCATCCAACCTTTGGCAGCTATAGCTTTATGATAGTCAACCATATCTTCTCTAGTAAGAGGCTCGCCATTATCTTGTTTATATTTAACGTGTTTAGGATAGTCATTTGCGACCCATTCCTTTACTTCGTCTCTGAATTGAAGATCTTCTTTTGAAAAATTTATGTCCATAATTACCTTTATCTTTATATGATTGATAGAATACGCAAAATATTATACAAGCAATTGTAAATAATTTACCAACTTATGATTAAAAAAATTGACCATACAAATGCACATCATCTGTGCAAAACATTCTCCACTTCAGAAAAGTCTATATGTGTCATTGTTGAGTCAAATAAGGAAGCAAGATTTTTATACAATGAATTAGGTTTATATTTAGATTCTAATCTGATTGATTACTTTCCAGAAAATGAAATTCTTCCTTATGATCACTTCTCATCGCCTGAGTCTATACTTAAAGAACGATTTAGAATTTTGAATTCCACTAACGCAAATAAAAAAATTCTCATTACCACCATTAAGAATCTTTTTGAAATATATCCTCCAAAAGGTTTTTTTAAATCAATACAAGATCTAAAAATATCAGACAAGCTTTCTATAGAACAACTTGTAAAAACTCTTGAAGATTTAAGCTATGAAAAGGTTAATCGAATAGAATCAATAAATCAGTACTCGTTAAGAGGTGGGATCATCGATATATACACGCCCATATATAAACAGCCTCTGAGAATAGAGATATTCGATGATCAAATCGAGTCAGTTAGGCAGTTTGATCCAGAGTCTCAGCTTTCTACAGATAAACTCACAAATTTTTCACTAACAAAAGGGTCGTTAACGTCCTTGGACATAGCTAGCCTGAAAATATTCAAAGATAACTGGAGGGAGTACTTTCAAAATTATGACGAAAGACAGTGTGAGATATTTCAAAAGTTAAATAACGGTGATCCATCGGAAGGATCAGAAATATACTTGCCCTTACTATTCAACCAAACTTCAACTTTTTTTGAATTATTTAATTCGCATAATTTTATAAAGCTTCTGAATATGGATACTTTGGTAAGTAATTATTATGAAACTATAGATCAGAGGCATGAGGACGAGAACATAGATATCCAAAGACCCCTTCTTCGCCCAGCTGATATGTTTGTTAATCAAAAAATTCTTAAAAATCAACTTAAAAAAGTTCAATTAATTAAATCATCAAATGGTCAATTTCAATATGAAAATTTTGAAGACATCTTAGGAGCTATAACTACTAATAATATTAAGTCTAAAAAAATTATCTTAATTACATCTATAAGCAGTGAGTTTGAATTATTGGTAAAAAAGTTCCTTCCTGATTTAACTCAGCCAAAGAATATCGACGAGGCCAAAGATGGCATAAATATAATGATGGGAGAGCTAGTAAGACCTTTCTTCAATAAAGATAGAGATACTTTAATAGTACATAGGGAATATTTCAAATCAACGAGCGTGACCATTCCTTCTGATAAGCCACAGGCTAGAGTAGATGTAACAAGTAAGTCTATGTTTAAAGCAGGTGATCTTGTTATCCATGAAAACTATGGATTGGGACAATATGAGGGACTGGAGATCGTTGCGGCAAATAATGTATCTAATGAGTATTTAAAAATTATTTACTCATCAAATGAATCACTTTATGTTCCATTAAGAAGTATTGATCTAGTCTCTAAGTATCATAAAAATAATGAAACAAATACTGTTCAATTTGACTCTCTTTCGTCGAGTAGATGGATTAAAAATAAGGAAAAAGCTACCCAAAGGGCCTTTGATCATGCCGCAGAGATATTAGATGTAGAATCAAGAAGACTTGGATCATCATCGGTATCATTAAAAATTAGTGATAAAGCATTTGAGGAATTCAATAATGAATTTCCATATACAGAAACCCATGATCAGATAGATGCCATTAACCATATTAGAAAAGATTTAACCCTGGTTAAGCCCATGAACAGGCTTTTATGTGGAGACGTCGGCTTTGGTAAAACAGAAGTGGCAATGAGAGCGGCATATATAACAATATTTTCAAATAAACAGGTCATTTTATTGTCGCCAAGTACAGTTCTTGCTGACCAGCATTACGAATCATTCTTAGATAGATTCAAGAAGTTTCCGGTCAATGTTCAATTACTAAACAGGCATACCAAGGCTAAGAATAAAGAATTAATAGTTAATTCATTTAACAATGGTGAAGTGGATATCTTAATAGGCACTCATGCACTCTTCACTTCCGGTTTAAATTTTAAAAATACCGGCTTGCTAGTAGTTGATGAAGAACACAAATTTGGAATCAAACAAAAGGACATAATAAAAAGTAAGCAGGAGAATATACATATTCTCTACCTATCAGCAACGCCTATCCCGAGAACTATGAATTTTATATTCTCTGGCTTGAAAGAGTTTTCATTTCTTCACACCCCACCAACCAATAGAGTTAGCATAAAGTCTTTTTTAAAAATTCAAAAAGACCAGCTATTAAAAGAAGCGATATCTCGAGAAATATCCAGAGGAGGACAATGCTTTATTGTTCAGAATGATATTTCAAGGATGGAATACTTAAAAAAACAATTATTAGAGCTTGTTCCCGGCTCAACAGTTGGCATTGCTCACGGAAAACTAAATAAAGATGAAATATCATCTGTTATGTCAGATTTTGATATTGGTAACATTGATGTGCTTATTTGTACAACCATTGTGGAAATGGGTCTTGATATACCAAATGCAAATACGATATTAATAATAGATTCTCACAACTTCGGCTTATCACAGCTTCACCAATTAAGAGGTAGAGTTGGAAGGTCAAACAAGCAAGGGTATTGCTATTTTCTTATACCCACAGCAGAACTTCCAAAACTAGCAAAAGAACGTCTTGACTCAATTATTAGGCTTTCTGACTTAGGTTCAGGGTTTTTTATTGCTCAAGAAGATTTAGAGATTAGAGGCGGTGGAGAAATGTTAGGTGATAAGCAAAGCGGTCATGTTAATACCATAGGTCTTAGCTTGTATCTATCGATGCTTAAGAATGCACTTCAAAAATTTAAAACAAATTCAGAAGCAGACCTAATACAAACAGAAATAAACTTTTATGACTCCAGTTACATTAGTGATTCATACCTACCCTCCCCACTTGAAAGACTTAAAGTGTATAAAGATATAACCAATGTTGATTCAAAAGAGTCATTAAAAGAAATTAAAGTAAATTTAGAAGATAGATGTGGCGCAGTTCCTGTTGAGGTTGATAATTTAATTAATAATGCAGAAATAAACTTAATGATTAAAAATACTGGCATTGCTAAAATAGCTTCCAACAGTAGTAATACCTCGCTACTTTTATCCACATCAATTAAAAAGAATATATTCGAAAAGTTATTGACGCTACTTACGGAAAACCCAAGCAAGTACAGCATAAACAAGGATAATAAATTTAATATAAACTTAATTGAAGAAGATTCTTTAAAAAGAAGGGTCTTTGTAAAAAGGCTAATCAATGAAATTGTTTAATCAAATATTATTTATACTTTTGTTAACTTTTAATCTCAGTTCAAATGATGAGGTTTTTGATGAATATAGAATCGAGTTTATTATTTTTGAGCATCAGCTAAAAAATAATGAAGAGATATTATCCTCAGAACTAATCATTCCAGGAAAAGAATTTATAAATTTTCAAAACCCAGATTTACAAATAAATATAACAGCAGTTCAAAACTCCATCAAATCAAAGATATCTGAATTTCAAGAGGTATTTCAAAATATAAAACCTGCAATTAGTAAGAGTAGTAATAAAAAAGAAACATCGAATTCATCAAACCCAAAAGAATGGCTCAGAAAAAATAGTAGC
>Ga0209091_10003816_pt1 | contig 11999 bp, 11 predicted proteins | sample ArcticOcean_MG_C_6_FD_187438 | JGI IMG/M metagenome (GOLD analysis project Ga0209091, IMG submission 187438) | Marine microbial communities from western Arctic Ocean - ArcticOcean_MG_CB8_128 (SPAdes) (version 2) | ecosystem: Environmental > Aquatic > Marine > Oceanic | place: Arctic Ocean...
TATCTGCTTTTTGAGCGAAATATAAATAACGTCTATTTGCTTGGCTTTCGCCTGCAAATGCATCTTTTAAGTTTTCTTCTGTTTTGCTTCCTTTTAATGACATGTTTTCTCCTTAATGATTATGATTATGATTATGATTATGATTAATATATAATCATTCTAAAGTGTGTGTCAATAGTTTAGAATTATTTTAATGTAAGCACTAAGTTACTGATAATATTAAATTAATTATGATTTTGATAATCATTTGCAACTTTAATCAACACTTCTACAGATTTTATCTTTTTTCCAGTAATATTTTGCTTCACATTTACAGAATCAATTTCGTCACTTCCACAGTCTATTAACTCATTTGTATCTTCGTCAAAGAAATGGTGGTGTTCAGAAATATTGGTATCAAAATAACTCTTATCACTGTTAATTGAAATTTCTTTTAAATAGCCTTTTCTCTTAAAGGCATGAACCGTATTATAAACTGTTGCTAAAGAAATTTTTTCACTAAGCTTCTTCTCAATTATTTTAGTAAGATCATTTATTGTAAAATGGAAGGTTTTTTCATTTGAAAAAAGCACTTCACAGATCTTTAATCTCTGCCTAGTAGGTCTCAAGCCAGATTCTCTTAGTTTATCGGTGTAAATTCTTGGATTAATCATTATTGTTTATAACAGTTCTAAACTATTTCTATATTATAATTCTAATAAATCAAGTATTAAAGATATTTAAATCTATGAAAAAAAACTCATTCACATATGATGAGCTAATAAGTTGTGGAAATGGCAAACTTTTTGGCCAAGGTAATGCAAAATTACCTCTTCCACCAATGCTTATGTTTGACAGAATAACCGAAATCAATGAAGATAGTGGTGCTTTTAAAAAAGGTGCTTTAAAAGCGGAGCTAGACATTAAAGATGACCTTTGGTTCTTTGATTGTCACTTTAAAGAAGATCCTGTTATGCCTGGATGTCTCGGTTTAGATGCGATGTGGCAGTTAGTTGGATTTTATCTAGGTTGGCTTGGTAATCCTGGAAAGGGAAGAGCTTTAGGTGTGAGTACAGTAAAGTTTACAGGTGAAGTTTTAAAAAGTGTTAAAAAAATAACATATAAAATTGATATAAAAAAAATTATGGCTCCAAGTGGAACTACCGTTGGTCTTGCAAATGGTTTGGTGTTAGCAGATGGTAAAAAAATATATTCAGCAGATAGTTTAAAAGTAGGGTTGTTTAAATAATGAGAAGAGTAGTAATTACAGGCTTAGGTATTGTTTCGTGTTTAGGAAATAATCAAGAAGAAGTTTATCAATCTCTTCTAAATTCAAGATCAGGAATATCCTTTTGTGAAGAATACAAAGAACATAATTTAAAAAGCCATATTCATGGCACCCCAAATATAAAAATAGAAGATTATGTTGATAGAAAAACGATAAGATTCATGGGTTCTGGTTCTGCATATAATTATATAGCAATGAAAGAAGCTATTATAGATTCAGGCTTAGAAGAAAAAGATGTTAGTAATTTTAAAAGTGGAATAGTTATGGGTTCTGGAGGACCTTCAATAGAAAATGTTATTTTAGCTGCTGATAAAACTAGAGCCAAAACTCCAAAATTAATGGGGCCATTTATTGTTCCAAGAACTATGGCTAGTACTTCTTCAGCAACACTTGCTGTACCTTTTAAAATTAAAGGTATTAATTATACGATGAGTTCTGCTTGTGCGACTAGCGGACACTGTATCGGTCATGCAAGTGAGCTAATCCAAATGGGGAAACAAAATGTTGTTTTTGCAGGTGGAAGTGAAGAATTACACTGGGCTATGACTGCGATGTTTGATGCAATGACTGCATTATCTTCTAAATACAATGATACACCTGAAACTGCCTCAAGAGCTTATGACAAGACTAGAGATGGCTTTGTTATTGCTGGTGGTGGAGGAGTTTTAGTACTTGAAGAGTACGAACACGCTAAAGCAAGAGGTGCAAACATATATGCAGAATTAACAGGCTATGGTGCGACTTCTGACGGGTACGATATGGTAGCGCCATCAGGTGAAGGTGGTGTTAGATGTATGAAAATGGCTTTAGCAAATGCTAAAAATAAAATAGACTACTTAAACACTCATGGGACTTCAACTCCTGTTGGTGATATGACAGAATTAAGAGGTGTTAGAGAGGCATTTGGTGTTGAGGTACCAAAAATTAGTTCTACCAAATCACTTACTGGTCACCCACTAGGTGCCGCTTCAGTTCATGAAGCAATTTATAGTTTAATTATGATGAAAAATAGTTTCATCACTGCTTCAGCTAATATCACTGACATGGATGATGATGCAAAAAAATTTCCGATCGTTACTAAAACTGAAACTAATATTCAATTAAACTCTGTAATGTCTAACAGCTTTGGCTTTGGTGGAACAAATGCAACTTTAATTTTTGAAAAGGTCTAAATGAGTTTAATGAAGGGTAAAAAAGGATTAATCATGGGCGTTGCTAATGAAAGATCTATTGCTTGGGGTATTTCACAAAAACTTGCGGAAGCTGGAGCAGAACTTGCATTCACTTATCTTGGTGATGCATTGAAAAAAAGAGTTATTCCACTAGCTGAAAAATTAAATTCAAAAACTACATTTAGTTGTAATGTTGAAAACAAGGATGAAGTCATAAAACTTTTTGAAGATATTAAATCTCAATGGGGACAAATTGATTTTGTAGTTCATGCAGTTGCCTTTTCCGATAAATCAGAATTATCAGGTGAATATTTAAATACGACTAGAGAAAATTTTTTAAAAAGTATGTTAATTTCATGTTTTTCATTTACTGAAGTTGCAAAAGAAGCTTCTAAGATAATGAAAGAAGGTGGCAGTATGTTAACTTTAACTTACGAGTCTACTAAGACTATTCCAAATTATAATGTAATGGGTGTTTGTAAATCTGCACTTGAAGCAAGTGTTAAATATCTTGCAAGAGATTTAGGAACAAAAGGAATGAGAGTGAATGCAATAAGTGCAGGCCCTATTAAAACTCTAGCGGCTTCTGCTATTGGTGATGCAAAATTCTTATATAAATGGAATGCAGACCATTCTTTTTTAAAAAGAAATGTAGATATTCATGATGTTGGAAATTCGGCTTTATACCTTTTAAGCGACCTTGCAGCAGGTGTTACAGGTGAAATTCACTATGTAGATGCTGGATATAACAAGGTTGGAATGCCAGATCCCAAAAATATTACCTAAAAATACACAACAGTCAAACTAGCTAAATTAAGAGTGTTAAATGAAAAAAATTAAAAGAAAACTAATAGTTTTTAAAGATAGAACAATTAAAAAAAAATTACACAGTTTTTTTGACTGGATAAAAGGAGCAGAATTGACCGAACTTGATTCATGTAATATTATAGAAGACCCTATAAGACCTGAACTTGATGTTAGTTTTAGAACAAATTATGGTCGTAAAATTTTTGGTGTTAAATATAAAAAAAAAATATGTGCAATCATGTGTTTTGGTTTCACAAATGAAATTCCTAGGACAGTTAAAGAACTAGATTTAATGACAAAAGATGCATTTTTAAAAAACACACTCACTGATCAAAAAGTTGGTAGAATTGCAATAGCTTATACCATTTGGTCAAAAAAAAGGGGTGGTGGTAAATTAATAGTTAAAGAAATATTCAAAATGATTAAAAAATCAAACCATTTAAATAGACTTGTCACCTTGTCTCCACTAACAGAAATGGCTAGAAATTTTCATTTACATAATGGGGCAATTGAACTTCAGGTTAATCAAGAAACCCAAAACTTTGAATATAAAATTTAACTTACTTTTCTAATATAAAAAACCCTCAGAACTTTCATTCTGAGGGTTTTGAATTTAATTAAAATTGTTAAGCTTTTGCTTTAGTATCAGCTTGTTTCATAGAGAGTTTAACCTTACCTCTATCAAAACCAATTACTTTAACAGTAACTTCATCACCTTCTTTTACAACATCAGTAACTTTTTCTACTCTCTTAGCAGCAAGTTCTGAGATGTGTACAAGACCATCTTGTTTACCTAAGAAATTAACAAAAGCACCAAATTCCATGATTTTCATTACTTTACCTGTGTAGATTTTATTCATTTCAGGTTTTGCAATAATATCTTTAATCATGTTCATTGCTTTGTTTCTAGATTCTTCATCTGGAGCAGCTACAGTTACTTCACCTGTATCTTTAACGTCTACTTTAGCTCCTGATAGTTCAACAATTTCTCTAATTGTTGCTCCACCTTTTCCAATCACAGCTGCTATATCTTTTTTATCAACCACAATTGTTTCAATTTTTGGAGTGTATTTAGAAACACTTTCTCTAGAACCAGATAAAGCTTTCGCCATCTCACCCAAGATGTGAATTCTTCCATCCTTAGCTTGTGCTAAAGCTTGTTCCATTATCTCAAATGTTATTCCAGTGATTTTAATATCCATCTGTAAAGAAGTAATACCATCTGCAGTTCCAGCAACTTTAAAGTCCATGTCACCTAAATGATCTTCATCACCTAAAATGTCTGAAAGAACTGAGAAATCATCTCCTTCTTTAATAAGTCCCATAGCAATACCTGCAACAGGAGCTTTCATTGGAACACCCGCATCCATTAATGCTAATGAAGCACCGCAAACAGATGCCATTGAAGATGAACCATTTGACTCCGTAATCTCAGATACAATTCTGTAAGTGTATGGAAATGCCTCTTGTTCAGGTAATGAAGAATTAAGTGCTCTCCACGCTAATTTACCATGCCCAATTTCTCTTCTACCAGTTCCAATTCTTCCTGTTTCACCAACAGAAAAAGGAGGAAAATTGTAGTGAAGCATAAATCTATTACGCTTTAATCCATCAAGACTTTCTACTCTTTGTTCATCTTCAGAAGTTCCTAACGTTAAAACAACTAATGCCTGTGTTTCTCCTCTAGTAAACAAAGCTGAACCATGAGTTCTTGGTAGAACACCAACTTGACAATCGATTTGTCTAACATCACTTAAAGAACGGCCATCTATTCTAGATTTATTCTTTAAGATATCAGTTCTTACAATTTTCTTCTCTGTCTTTTTAAGCATCATAGAAACATCTAGGTCTGAATAAGATTCATCATCTTTAAACATTTCTTTACACCTTGTAGTAATTTCACCTATTAAAGTAGATCTCTTCTGCTTGTCTCTAATAGCAAATGCTGCTGTTAAATCTTTATTAAAACTATCTGAAATTTTCTTTTCTAATTTAGATAAATCTTTCTTTTCAACAACCCATTGTTCTTTTCCACAATCTTTAACTAACGCTTCGATTGCTACAATAACTGGAACAAACTTTTCATGTCCAAATTTAACTGCATCTAACATTACTTTTTCAGATAAACCTGATGTTTCAGATTCTACCATTAAAACTGCATCCTTAGTTCCAGCAACTACTAGGTTTAAGTTTGATTTTTCAATTTCTTCTTTAGTTGGGTTAATTATAAACTTATCGTCTATTAAACCAACTCTTGAAGCACCAACTGGTCCTTGAAAAGGCATTCCAGATATTGCTAAAGCTGCTGAACAAGCAATGATAGCTAATACATCTGGCTCATTAATACCATCATAAGAAAGTACTGTTGGTAATACTTGTACTTCATTTCTGAATTCTTCTGGAAACAAAGGTCTAATGGGTCTGTCAATTAATCTAGAAATTAATGTTTCAGCTTCTGTAGGTCTTGCTTCTCTTTTAAAATAACCACCAGGAATTTTTCCTGCTGCATAGTATTTTTCTTGGTAACTTACTTGCAGCGGAAAGTAATCGATATCTGGATTTACTCTTTTTGCACCCACTGCAGTTGCAATTACCACTGTCTCACCACACGTTGCAATAATTGCCCCGTCAGCTTGTCTTGCAATCTTTCCAGTTTCTAATATTATTTTTTTTCCATCAACTTCTATTTCTTGTTTCGATATTTTAAACATTTACTTCCTTAAATTTAATTTGGTTAATACATTTTTGTAAGAATCTATTTTATTTTTTTTTAAATATTCTAACAATTTTTTTCTTCTATTTACTGCTCTTAGCAATCCAACCGAAGAATGTTTATCTTTTTTGAACTGCATAATGTGTTTTGAAAGTGTTTCAATTTTTCCTGTAAGCAAAGCTATTTGAACTTCAGAAGAACCTGTGTCTTTATCATGCATTGCTAAATCTTTTGCTTTTTTATTCATACTATTTCTTTTCCTATTTGTTTGTTTGTTTTATTAAATTTTCAATTTTTTCTGCATAATCAAATGATTCATCTTTTGCAAAAAGAATTTTTGGTAAAAATTTCATCGTAATCTTTTTTGATAAAGCTTTTCTTACCAAAAATGAAAATTCCTTTAATACCTTTATTGTTTCCTCGGCATTTTTACCTCCTAGGGGTAATACAAACGCTTTGGCTATTTTTAGATCTTGACTCATTTTTACTTCTGTCACTGTAATACCATTTGTTTCTATAGGAACTTTAGCTTCATTTTTTACAAAAATCATTCCTAGTGATTGTTTTATCATTTCACCAACACGGAGCTGTCTTTGTGATACTGGTTTTCCTAATTTGCTTCCCATTATACCATTCTCTCAGTTGATGTGGAATTAAATACTTCTATTATATCTTTCTTTTGATAATCGTTATAGTCTTTTAGTGTAATTCCACACTCTTGACCTGCGTTCACTTGTTTAGCTTGATTTTTTTCTCTGAAGATTGACTCAACTTTCCCTATATGAATTATAGCACCATCTCTTATTAATCTAGCATTAGATCCACTCTGAATCTCCCCATCCAATACTTTTGAGCCAGCTACTTTCCCTGTACCAGAAACTTTAAATATTTCTTGAATTTCAGCTGATCCTATTACGGTTTCTTGTACTTCAGGAGCAAGAAGACCTGACATTCTTTTTTTAATATAATCTAAAACTTCATAGATTATATTATATGATGAAATTATAATTTTTTCTTTTTCTGCTAACTTTTTAGCTTCTTTGCTAGGTTTAACATTAAATGCAATTAAAACTGCCTTTGAAGCTTTAGCTAAAGTTATGTCAGTTTCTGTTACCATTCCTATATCAGATAAAATAATTTTTGGCATAACTTCCTCATGTTTAATTTTTGTAATTGCATTTTTAATAGCTTCAGAAGAACCATGAACATCTGACTTGATTATTATGTTAAGGTCTTCTGAAACCTTATCTTTAAATGCAGATTCTTGAGTTGCAAAAGTTAGTGGATTTTTACTATCAATTTTTTCTTTTGCTCTAGTCTCACTCAGGGTTTTTGCTTCTTTTTCACTGTCTAATACTACAAAATCGTCCCCTGATTTTGATGCACCATTTATACCTAAAATTTCAACTGGTGTTGACGGAAGTGCTTCATTTATATTTTTTCCTTTATCATCAATTAGTGCTCTTATTTTTCCCCATTTAAAACCACTTACAAAATAATCTCCTTTTTTAAGTGTTCCCGATGTAACAATTATGGTCGCTACGGGTCCTCTACCAATATCAATTTTTGACTCAAGAACTACTCCGGTAGCTTTAGAATCATAGTTTGTCTTTAAATCTAAAATTTCAGCTTGGAGTACAATTGACTCAATTAATTTATCTAAATTTAATTTTGTTTTTGCAGAAATTTCAACCATTAAAGTATCACCTGATAATTCCTCAGCAATTAATTCATATGTTAAAAGTTGATCTTTAATTTTTTGTGGATCAGAGTCAGGCAAATCACACTTATTAATTGCTACAACGATTGGTACTTTTGCGGCTTGAGCATGTTTAATTGACTCTATAGTTTGTGGTTTTACACCGTCATCAGCCGCTACCACTAAAACGACTAGGTCAGTTAATTTTGAACCTCTGGCTCTCATTTCTGTAAAAGCTGCATGACCTGGCGTATCTATAAATGTTAATTTATTTGAATTATGTTCTATTTGATAGGCACCTATATGTTGAGTAATACCACCAAACTCCCCTGAAACAACATTTGCACTTCTTAATACATCTAATACTGAAGTTTTGCCATGATCAACGTGTCCCATTACCGTTACTATAGGAGGTCTATTTTTTAAGTTTTCCGATCTAGACTCTTTTATTTTTTTAATAATTTCTTCTGCTTTAGTTTCACGTATAGGATTATGTCCAAATTCTTTAACTAAATATTCAGCTGTATCTGCTGCAAGGTTTTGATTAATGGTAACTGTAACTCCCATTCCAAGTAAATGTTTTATTACATTGCTTGACTGTTCTGCCATTCTATTTGCTAATTCTCTTACGGTAATTGCTTCAGGAATATGTATATCTCTTTTTATAGGTTTTAAGTTTTTTTGAATTTCTTCTTTGGTCAAATATCTATTTTCTTTAAGTTTGGCTCTTTTAAGAGATGCTAAACTTCTCGCTCTAGTTTCTATTTGATCACTTAGGGCTCTAGACACAGTTAATTTTAATTCTCTTTTTTTATCTGTTTTCCCTTTTGTAGCTGATTCATTTTTAAAACTTCTAGTGGCCCTTTGTTCTGCTAACTTACGTCGCTCATAACTATTTGTAATTGAAGGCGCTGAAGGCTTTGAGGGACTATTATTTCTTGAAATAGGAGAAGATAGTTTACTTTTAAACTCTCCTGTTTTTTGATTTAGTGGTCGTGATCCTGTGGGTTTATTAAAAGGTTTTTTACCTAAGAATCTGTTAGGTTTTTTTTCAATTATTACTGAATCTTTATTTTGTGTTTTTGCTAATTCAATATTTTCTATGGATTTTTTGGCTATCCCAGAAAGTGTTAATTTTGTTTTTTTGTTTTCCATATCTCATTACCTAATCTTTATAAACTATACTTCTTGCAGACATAATTAAATCATCTGATTCACTTTTAGATAGAGCAAAATCCTCTAAATAACCCTTAATTTTAATTCGTTCACCTTTAACAATATCATAACCGCCTGTGAGTTCATCAGAAGCCAAATCAGCAAAATCTGATAGATTTAGAATTTTTTGCTTCCCAAGTGTTACCAACATACCCGGAGTAAGTCCTTTAAAATTTATTAAATCATTTTCTACACCCAAATCTTTAATGCTTTTTGATATTTCATCTTGATTTTTTAAATAAAAATCTTTTGCTCTTTCAATCAATGCTATTGCAGTATCATTTTCTATTCCTTCTATTTTTGATAGTGCTTCAGCTGTACTATCTTTAATGTCATCTATAGAAGAAAAACCTTCCGCAACAAGAAGTTGGCCTAATGTTTCATCTAATTCTAAATTTTTTACAAAATTTTCAGTTTTTTCTTTAAACTCTAATTGTCGTCTTTCAGAATCTTCTTGATCAGTCATTATATTAATTTCATAGTTAATTAATTTAGTTGCAAGTCTTACATTCTGACCTCTTCTACCAATTGCTTTACTTAAATTTTCTTCTGTAAGAATAACATCCAGTTTTTTTGCCACTCTATCAACGTTAACTCTTTGAACTTCTGCTGGAGAAAGTGCATTTGAAACTACTATTGCAGGATCTTCTGACCAGTTTACAATGTCAATTTTTTCTCCTTGAAGTTCATTAACTACAGCTTGAACTCTTGATCCTCTCATCCCTACACATGCTCCAACTGGATCTAATGAGGTGTCTACTGCTTGAACACAAATTTTTGCTCTACTTCCGGGATCCCTTGCAGATGATTTAATTTCAATAAGTCCATCATAGATTTCTGGAACCTCTTGTATAAATAACTTTTCCATAAATTTTGGATGGGCTCTTGACAAAAATATCTGCTGTCCTCTTGTTTCTCTTCTAACATCATAACAGTAAGCTTTTATTCGATCACCAGCTTTAATATTTTCTCTTGGTATCATTTCATTTTTTTGAATAATTGCTTCAGCTTTACCAAGATCAACTATAACATTTCCAAACTCTAAACGTTTAACAATTCCACTTAAAACAGAATCCTTTTTTATAATAAAATCATTATATTGACGCTCTCTTTCTGCTTCTCTTACATTAAAACTTATTACTTGTTTTGCAGTCTGGGCCGCTATTCTACCAAAATCAAATGACGGAAGTTCTTGTAAAATTTCTTCTCCAATTTTTTTAGTATTATTTAATTCATTTAAATCAATTGCACCCTTTAAACTTATTTCAGTATTTAAATTTTCTGGCTTATCAACAATGATTAGTTGTCTAAAAATTCCAATATCTCCACTATCTCTATCAATAAGAACTTTTATTTCATTATCTTGTCCGAATTTTGATTTAGCAGCTTTTGCTATACCAGTTTCCATTGAAGTTATGATTAGTTCTTTATCAATAGATTTCTCTAAAGCAACAGCTTCAGCAATTCTAAGTAATTCTAATTTATCTGCTCTTTTATTTAACATTTTTTTATCTCTTACAAAAAAAAATGGGCCAAGGCCCATTTTGTAATTTTAATAATGTGGTGTGAATATATTTATTTTTTTTTAGTTTTCAACTTATTACTTACTAAAAACTCCTTTTTTATCTGTTTTTTCCCAAGAAAAAGAGCCATCTGACTCTGGTTTTCTTCCAAAATGACCATATGCAGAAGTTTTTTGATATATTGCTTTATTCAAACCTAACATCTCTCTTATACCTCTTGGACTTAAGTCAAAATTTTCACTAATCAATTTTTCAACATGCCTATTTTTTTCTTCATCATTATCAAAAAGATCAACATATATTGACAAAGGTTTAGAGACACCAATTGCGTATGCTAATTGAATTAAACATTTGTCTGCAATTCCTGAAGCTACAACATTTTTTGCTAAGTATCTTGATGCATATGCTGCTGATCTATCAACTTTAGAAGGGTCCTTACCTGAAAAAGCTCCACCACCGTGAGGTGCTGCACCTCCATATGTATCTACAATTATTTTTCTACCCGTTAATCCGGCATCACCATCTGGACCGCCTATTACAAAATTACCAGTTGGGTTAATATAAATTTCTTTTTCATCTAATTCTGTCAAAAGATTTTTTGGAATAGATTTTTCTATATAGGGTTTTACTAATTCTCTAACTTGAGATTGATTAACATCTGCTGAATGTTGAGTAGAAATTACCACTGATTTAACAGCTGCAGGCTTTCCGCCTTTATACTCAATTGTAATTTGACTTTTATTATCTGGTTCAATATTTTTTAATTTACCCGATTTTCTATCTTCGGCCATAAGTCTTAAAATTTTATGAGAATAATAAATAGGAGCTGGCATCAAAACATCTGTTTCATTACAGGCATATCCAAACATTATTCCTTGGTCACCAGCACCTTCATCTTTATTTCCAGATGAGTCTACTCCCATTGCTATATCTGTTGATTGAGCATGAAGATGACTTTCAACTTTTGTCGCTTCTTTCCAGGAAAAACCTTCTTGATCATATCCAATATCTTTAATGCAATCTCTAACTTTTTGAATTAATTCATCTTTTTTAATTTCAGGTCCTCTTACTTCTCCTGCTAAAACTACTTTGTTGGTAGTTGTTAAAGTTTCACACCCTACTCTTGATTGAATTGGTTCTGCATCTAAATAGGTGTCAACCACCATATCTGAAATTCTATCGCTAACTTTATCTGGATGTCCTTCTGAAACAGACTCACTTGTAAATAAATAATCTTTTTTCATTGCTATCTCTCTCTTTTTTTATTAATAAAAAAAATAAAACTAATATAAATTAGCAATAAATAAAAGAATATATTATTACCATTTTTAGAAAAAAAAGTTTCTTTTTGTACGTCTAGACCATTTATTTCTATAACACCACCCTGAGTTGTTTCAGTTTTTTCTATAACTTTACCACTAGTATTAACGTATGCTGAAATCCCATTATTGGTTGATCGAATTATATTTTTTCCCTCCTCTATAGATCGAAAAATCGAATGTGCAAAATGCTGTCGTGGCCCAACAGAACTTCCAAACCACCCATCTTCTGAAATATTTATAATTAAATTAAAGTTTGAGTTTGAGTTTTTATAAAGTTTGCC
>Ga0209091_10003818_pt1 | contig 11995 bp, 15 predicted proteins | sample ArcticOcean_MG_C_6_FD_187438 | JGI IMG/M metagenome (GOLD analysis project Ga0209091, IMG submission 187438) | Marine microbial communities from western Arctic Ocean - ArcticOcean_MG_CB8_128 (SPAdes) (version 2) | ecosystem: Environmental > Aquatic > Marine > Oceanic | place: Arctic Ocean...
TTCCAAAAAGAAAATGTATTTGTTATCTCCCACAAGGGTGATGTTCTATATGATAAATTTGCACACATATTGAAATTTGAGAAGATTCAAAACTTTTCAAAGAGAATAGATGTTGCTTGACATTTGAAATAGATATGTTATTATAATTAATGCAGGCATAGTATAAGTGGTAAGTACACTAGTCGTCCAGATTAGAAGCGTGGGTTCAACTCCCACTCGCCTGCTCCAAAAATAATCGCTTGACAATTAAAGGTTAATGGTTATCATATTAATATAGGATATTGCCTACGGGGATATCTTAAAACTCGCTTATAAGGAGACACGATATGAGTTATAGATTAGTTCGCTATTCACATAACCAGTTAGATGACCTATTTAAATTGACACCATTTTCAGTTGGTTTTGATGGTATGTTTGACCGACTATTAACAAATACTTACAATACAAGTACTACGTATCCACCTTACGATGTTGTTAAGATAGATGCAAGTAATTATGAAATTAGAGTTGCACTTGCTGGATTCACAAAAGATGATATCCAAGTTAAGTATGAAGATGGTACTTTAAGTATTGAATCTGCTGAATCGGATGATTCAAAAGTAGTTGGTAAAGAAGAACATTTGGTTCATGGAATTTCAAAAAGAAAATTCAAAAGAACATTCACTCTTTCAGATGATATGGTAGTAAATGATGCTGGATTTAAAGACGGCATGTTAACTGTCAAACTTGGAAGAATCATACCAGATGAAAAGAAACCAAGAACAATAGACATTAAATAATAATGTTTAGTTTTGTTATGACAAGGGATTGTTTAGTCAATCCCTTTTTTTTTATTTCCCTCTTGACAAGACATTATTAATAATGTATAATATTAGAATACAATTAAAGGAGTATACATATTATGAAAATAAGTGAACAGACCAAAGAAATTCTAAAGAATTTCTCAAGTATAAATCAGAACTTATTAGTTAAGTCTGGTACAACCCTTACCACAATGTCGACAATGAAAAATATTGTTGCAAAGGCAGAAGTCAAGGAATCATTTCCAAAAGAATTTGCGATATATGATTTGAATGAGTTTTTATCTGCACTATCTTTATTTGGAAACCCTGATTTAGATTTTCAAGAAAATCATGTGGTTATAACAGAAGATAAAACAAAGAATAAAACTTTAAAATATTTTTATTCAGACCCTAGTGTTATAGTTTCACCAACGAAAGACGTACAAATGCCTCAAGCAGAAGTATCATTTGAATTTAAACATGATACATTTAACAAAGTTGCAAAGGCATCTGCTGTTCTTGGTGTACCTGACCTTTTATTAAATGGAAGCGGTGCTTTATCAGTTACCGATAAGAAAAATTCTTCTGCAAATAATTTTTCTGTTGATGTTGATATAAAAGGAACAGGAGATTATAAGTTTTATTTTAAAGTTGAGAATCTAAAAATTATTTCTGGCGATTATGATGTAGAAATTTCTTCAAAAAATATTTCACATTTTATAAATAAAAGCAACGACAAAACTATTCAGTATTGGATTGCACTTGAACCAGATTCTTCCTATACGGAATAGTATAATGGAGTGATGGGAATTGAAAAAATTATTAAATATTTTTTCTACAAAGGAATGGAAACATTTTTGGGCAAAACCCGAATTTAAATCCTTAAATGAAATTGATTGGCAAACTATTTGCAAATACAGTATGATATATTGGGGAATAGTTTTAATATGGGCAATTTGGTTATTATAATATTATGAAAAAGGTGATTACATTATGGAAAATACATTTTTATTTGTTGAGAAATATAGACCAACAAAAATCAATGATTGCATATTAACGAAACAACTTAAAGAAACATTTTCTAAGTTTGTGGAACAAAAACATATACCGAATCTGTTATTAACAGGTGGCGCTGGTGTAGGGAAAACTACGGTTGCGAAATCAATGGTACAAGAGATTGGTGCAACTTGGTATATGATAAACGGTTCAGAGGAATCTGGAATTGATGTTCTACGAACTAAGATTAAAAACTTTGCATCTACATCTTCTTTAGAGGGTGGTAGAAAATATGTTATCATAGATGAAGCAGATTATCTTAATCCACAATCTACACAACCAGCGTTGCGTGGATTTATAGAAGAATTTCATAAGAACTGTGGATTTATTCTTACTTGCAATTACCGAAATAGAATTATCGAACCATTACATTCAAGATGTAGTGTTATAGATTTTATTATTCCTGTATCAGAAAGACCAATTCTTGCAGAAAGTTTTTTTAAAAGAGTTTCAGATATATTACAAAAAGAAGAAATACCTTTTGATACAAAAGTTATTGCAGAACTTATTAATACATTTTTTCCAGATTGGAGAAGAACATTAAATGAGATTCAAAGATATTCTGTATCTGGAAAGATAGATGCTGGTATCTTGGTTAATCTTTCAGATGTGAATATGAAAGATTTGGTATCTCATATGAAAGAAAAAGATTATAAATCAGTTCGTAAGTGGGTTGTAGAAAATATGGATAACGACCCTGCTAAACTTTTTAGAAAAATATATGATTATGCAAATGATTATATCGAACCATCTAATATTCCACACCTTGTATTAATTCTAGCAGATTATCAATACAAACAAGCATTTAGTGCCGACAGCGAGATTAATGTTCTTGCATGTCTTACAGAAATTATGGGGCAATGTAAATTTAAATGAGCTACGAATTGAAAGATTATCTTAATGCAATTAATAATACGAAACAAAAGTTGATGGATAGTGATGATACCATATGGGAAAAGAAATACCCATCTTTTATTGTTAATAAGGTGTTATGTGCATTTGAGGATTGTATTTTGTTGGTAAATGAATTGAATACTAGACCACATGTGGACAAGAAACTCCAATTCATGTTTCTTCTAAATACTATTAGAAAAAGGAATAGATTTTCTAAATGGTTGAGAAAATCAAAAATCAATGATTTGGGTGTATGTAAAGAATACTATGGTTATAATAATGAAAAAGCAAAGGAAGCTCTTCAAATACTTACCAAAAAACAATTACAAATCATCAAAGAAAAATTAAACAGAGGTGGAACTAAATGACAGTCGTTAAATGGGATATTGAAAACATGTTAGAAGTTTCTTTAGAAGAACCAGATAATTTTCTAAAGGTTAGAGAAACATTATCGAGAATAGGGGTTGCATCTAGGAAAGAAAAAAAGTTATTTCAATCTTGTCATATACTACATAAACAAGGAAAATATTATATAGTGCATTTCAAAGAATTGTTTGCACTTGATGGAAAAGAAACAAACATTAATGAGAATGATATTGCTAGAAGGAATACTATTACACAACTTTTGGCAGATTGGAAACTACTTTTTATTGTTGGTGAGAATGGAGCTAAAGCGCCATTAAGTCAAATAAAAGTGATTTCTTTTAAAGAAAAAAGTGAATGGATATTGGAAACTAAATACACCATTGGAAAGAGTATTGAGCCAAAACCAGTACCAGAAAGTGATTAATTAATTAAAGGAGTATATTATGAATGTACACGATGAATTAAACATTATGCAGAAAGATGCTGATGTACCAAAGTTACCTGCTATATTACACGCACTTAAATTAAAATATGAAAGTGAAATTGCTATAGCAAAAACTAACCTTGATGTTTATTTAAATAATTCAGTTGGTGTCGGCGAACATTCAACCATAGTTGAAGCATCTGAAGTAGAATTAAAAAGAATAGATGCTGCACAAGCTATGTTAGATGTTATAGCAAGACATTACCTATAAAATAAAAATATTATATGATGTTCTATACTAATGTATACCAATGGGGTGATAGTTTACTTGTTCGTGCAATTGAGAACAACAAAAGAATTGCGAAACGAGTAAGATATGAACCTACTTTATTTGTTCCTGTACAGAAACAAACTTCGTTTACTACATTAGATGGTAAGTTTCTCACACCAATGAAATTTACTTCTATGAAAGAAGCAAAAGAATTTGTTGAACAATATAAAGACCAACCTCATTTGGTTTTTGGTCATACCCAATATGCATATACCTATATTGCAGACAAGTATCCAGAAGATATTAAATGGGATTATAACAAATTACTTTTGATTACGATTGATATAGAAGTTGAATGTGAAAATGGATTTCCAAATCCTAGACAATCAATAGAACCATTACTTTCTATCACAGTAAAAAATCATCAAACACAAGCAATTGTTGTTTGGGGTATTGGTAAGTTTACAACAGATAGAGATGATGTAACTTATATTCAATGTAAAGATGAAAGAGATTTGCTTGAAGAATTTATAGTATTTTGGGAACAGAATACACCAGATGTTGTAACTGGTTGGAATATTGATTTCTTTGATATTCCTTATCTTATGAATCGTATTAAATTATTGTTTGGAGAAAAGAAGTTAAAAGCATTTTCGCCATGGGGCAATGTAAGTGAGAAAGAAGTTTTTATGATGGGAAGAAAACACCAGACATATGATATTCTTGGTGTTGCGACATTAGATTATCTGCAATTATATAAAAAATTTACTTATACAAATCAAGAAAATTATCGTTTAGACCATATTGCACATGTTGAACTAGATGAACAAAAACATGAAAACCCATATGAAACTTTTAAAGAGTGGTATACGAAAGATTATCAATCATTTATAGAATATAATATTACAGATGTTGAACTTGTTGATAGACTTGAAGATAAACTAAAACTAATTGAACTTCTTATTACTATGGCATATGATTGTAAAGTAAATTATAGTGATATGTTAGGTTCAGTAAAATATTGGGATATACTCATTTATAATTATTTGCGTAAGAAAAATATTATTGTTCCACAAAAAGCAAAACATTCAGCAAAGATAGAAAGATATGAAGGTGCATATGTTAAAGACCCACAAGTCGGTATGCACAATTGGGTTGTTAGTTTAGATTTAAATTCACTATACCCACATTTGATTATGCAATACAATATATCTCCAGAAACTTTAATTAAACAAGTTAAAAATGTTGATGTAGATAAATTATTAAATCAAAAAATAGATACATCTTTTCTCCCAAAGGATACTACGATTACACCGAATGGTGCAATATTCAGAACTGATAAGAAAGGATTTTTTCCAGAACTAATGGAAAAGATTTATAATGATAGAGTTATCTATAAAAGAAAAGCATTAAAATCTAGTCAACTTTATGAAGATACAAAAGATAAAAAACATCTTAATGATATGTCTCGTTATCATACAAAACAATTAGCACAGAAAATTTCTTTAAATAGTGCTTATGGTGCTATTGGAAATGAATGGTTTCGTTATTATGATATTCGAAACGCAGAAGCGATTACAACTTCTGGACAACTTGCAATTCGTTGGATTGAAAAAAAGGTGAATAACTATCTTAATAAATTATTTAATACAAAAGAAAAGGATTATATTATTGCATCAGATACAGATAGTATCTATGTTACATTTGGAGAACTTATCTCGCAGGTATTTAAAGAGGATGTATCGCCTACAAAGATTATTAATTTTCTTGATAAAGTTATTAAAGAAAAAGTCGAACCATTTATTGACGAATCATATGAAGAACTAGCAAAATATTTACATGCATATGAACAAAAGATGGTAATGAAACGAGAAGTTATTGCAGATAAAGGAATATGGACTGCAAAGAAAAGATATATTTTAAATGTATGGGATAGTGAAGGTGTTAGATATAAAGAACCACATTTAAAAATAATGGGAATTGAAGCAGTAAAATCTTCAACACCTGCTTCATGTAGAAAGAAGATTAAAGAAGCACTTAAATTGATTATGAGTGGTAATGAAAAAGAATTAAATCAATTTATACAAGAGTTTCGTAAAGAGTTTTTACAATTACCACCAGAAGACATTGCGTATCCACGTTCAGTAAATGGTGTGAATAAATTTATGGATTCAAATGCGTTATATAAGAAAGGAACACCGATACATGTTAAGGGTGCTATATTATACAATTATTTATTAAAGAAAAATAAATTAACGAACAAGTATCCTATAATTCAAGATGGGGATAAGATAAAGTTTTTTCCATTAAGACAACCAAACATATATCAATCGAATGTGATGTCTTTCTTTACGAAGTTGCCAAAAGAATTTAATATTAATGATATTATAGATTATGATACACAATTTAATAAGGCATTTGTAGAACCACTTAACTTGGTTATTGAAAGGATTGGGTGGAAAGTTGATAAGAGTTATGGAACACAATTATCTTTGGAGGATTTTTTTGCATGATATTAAATAGAAAAGACGCTATTCATGCCGCTAATATTTTTGTTTCTTATTATAAAGATTTTGGCCGTATAGATGATTATTTAAGAAAAGTTAAACTTGAAAGAATGGCGAAATACCCAACGGCATTACCAGGTATGGGACCAGAAGATGAATTCTTTTGTGATTTTGATATGCACCCACAAGATATGGAGTTTTCTCTTTATGAGCCTAAGACATCTGACTTTGTTAACTATCTTGAAATCACAACATCTCACGCAGTAGAAGCATCTATTACTGGTAAAAAACATTTGTGGATTGTGAAAGAAAAAAATACAAATAAGATTGTTGGATTCATTCGTTTTGGTTCTCCGACCATTAATTCAAGACCAAGAAATAATTTTTTAGGGAAACCATTAGATACATCAAATATGGATGTAATGAAAAGATTTAATAAGTCTTGTATTATGGGATTTATTATTGTTCCGACACAACCATTTGGATTTAATTATCTCGGTGGAAAATTACTTGCTGGGATTTGTTGTTCTCATTTAGCGAGAGAAACATTGAATAAAAAATATGATGCAAATATTTGTATGTTTGAAACAACATCACTTTATGGTACTGCGAAAACTACTTCAATGTATGATGGTATGAAACCTATGTTGAAATTTATTGGATTAACTCAATCTGATTTTTTACCAATGATTAATGATGATAATTTTCATAAACTAAATGATTGGTTTAAAGATAGGAACAATGGAGATAGATTAGTTCCAGATTATTCTAAATCTGGAGTGCCTACATCATCTCGTAAATTAAAAACACATACAAAAATGATATCTATCACTAAAGCATCTTTAAAAGAAATTGATATAAAATTGTATGAGAAATTTTGTGAGAAAATAAATGAGGCAAAAACTCTTACTCAACAAAAAAGACAATATATGTGTACATATGGATTTGATAATGTTAAAGAATATTTTAATTTTGAAACCGATACATTAACAAAGAAAAAAAATTATGATAGATTTGAATTTGATAATATAGTTGAATGGTGGAGAAAGAAAGCTATCAATCGTTATGAGAATTTAAAGAAAGATGGCAGATTAAGAACTGAACTCGAAACTTGGAATCAAAAAAGCGATATAGATATTATAAGATAATGAATAATGATACTTGACAAACTGTAAAAATCAGGTATTATATACTAATAATAGTTTAAATGGAGATACAAATGTATAAGAAAGGAGACGTTGTAACAGTTATGTTCTTAAATGGTATGGAACTGATTGGTACATTGATTAAGGAAGAAGAAGAAGCATGGATTGTGATGGATAGACCTATGTTGTGTCAAGCAACTAAAAATGGTGTTTCATTTACTCCAGCGATTACTTTAACGGGAGAAGTTGTTGATGGTGAATTGAAAGTTTCAAAACGTGGTGTTATGTATGTTTTAAAAACATTGGAAGAAATTTCAGTTGCATACAAAAAAAGATTAAGTAACCTTGAATCAATAATTACACCAGAAGAAGCAAGGATTATTTCGTAATGGTTATGACAAACTTTGAAAAGGTAAAAACATTTATGGAATCATTTGGACAAGAGGTAAAAGATAAACCAAAACTTCCAGATGAAGAGATAGTAGACCTAAGACTTAATTTAATAAATGAAGAATTTGTTGAATTATTAACTGCGACAAACGAAAGTGATTTGGTTAGTATCGCAGATGCACTTTCAGATTTACTATATGTAGTTTATGGTGCTGGACATGCATTTGGGTTAGACCTTGATAAGTGTTTTGAGGAAGTACACGAAAGTAATATGTCTAAATTAGATAAAGGGAAACCTATATATCGTGAAGATGGAAAAGTTTTGAAATCTGATACATATAGACCACCAAATTTAAAAGAAATTTTATTTACAGAAGGAGAATAATATGAGTACACATGATGAAATAGTGGAAGAATTTAGTGTTTACATGGAAGCACAAAAAAAGTTTGAAAACAAAAGTGTAAAATCTGCCGCTGCTAAAGCAAGAAAAGCTTTAACACGGATGACTAAACTTGCAAAAGTAAGAAGGTCAGAAATACAAAATAAAAAAAATAGTTTGTAAGGTATGGAAGATATGGATTTTTTAAAAAAGATTATCAAAGAAACTGGTAATGAATATGCATCTATCGTTGCAGATGGAGTAATAGCAGGTGATATAGAATCTTTTATTGACACTGGTTCACATTCATTTAATGCATTGTTATCTGGTTCGATTTATGATGGTTTACCATCTAACAAGATTACTGCGATAGCAGGTGAATCTGCAACTGGTAAAACATTTTTTGTATTAGGAATGGTAAAACATTTTCTTGATGCAAACCCGAATGGTGGTGTTTTATATTTTGAATCTGAATCTGCACTTACGAAATCAATGATAGAAAATAGAGGTATTGATTCAAGCAGAATGGTAATTGTACCAATAACAACTGTTCAAGAATTTAGAACACAATCAATTAAGATTCTTGATTCGTATCTTGAACAACCAGTAGAAACAAGACAACCATTGTTTTTTGCGTTAGATTCACTTGGTATGTTATCAACAACAAAAGAAATCGAAGATACGGGTGAGGGAAAAGAAACAAGAGATATGACACGAGCACAGATTATAAAATCTACGTTTCGTGTTTTAACTTTAAAACTTGGTCGTGCAAAAGTTCCAATGGTTATTACTAATCATACATATGATGTTGTTGGTTCATATGTACCTATGAAAGAAATGGGTGGTGGTAGTGGTTTGAAATATGCTGCTTCAACTATCATTTATCTTTCAAAGAAAAAAGAGAAAGATGGAAAAGAAGTTATAGGAAATATTGTAAAATGTAAAATCCAAAAGTCAAGGATTACCAAAGAAAATACATCAGTTGATGTTAGAATAAGTTATGGTAAAGGACTTGATAGATATTATGGTTTGTTAGACATTGCAATTAAATATGATATTTTTAAACAAGTTTCTACAAGAATAGAATTACCAGATGGCACAAAACAATATGGTAAAACTATTTTAGATAATCCAGAAAAATATTTTACAAAAGATATTTTAGATGAAATTGATAAAGTATCTAAAAAGGAATTTATGTATGGCGGATAGCATACAAGATATATTAGAAGAATGGGTATTTGAATATCATACAAATGAAACAGTACCGAATGGTGTTCGAATTGCTTTATTGGAACATGCTGAAGTTTTTGATGAAGAACTTCAAGAAGGATATATAGATTTAAATCAACCAATCTATGAAGTAATGATTCATGAAGAATCAGTAAATGAAGATAAAGAATTTTTAGATGATATAGATGATGAAGAAACGATTACTTATAATGTAACTTATAATGTTTTGGAAGATTGGTTTGCAGTTGAACCAATTGAATCAGAAGTGTTTATGTCTGATAGTGAAGTAGAAATTTTGATGAATAAAATTCAGGAAAATATACATTAATGAATCAAACTCCAGAAAACATACATGAATATTTTAAATATGTTACAAACAAAGGACAAGAATGGACTGCTATTGGTTTAACTGAAAAAGCAGGGGAATTTCAAGGTGTTGTTTATAGATATGGAACTATAGTACCACCGAAAGAACCAACTTCAAAAGCACATCTTGATAAAGTGCCTTTCAAATTTGAATGGCATATTTTAGATTCAAATGGGTTGGAAAAAGAAAGATTTGATGATAAATTTTTTACCTTGATAGGTGATATTTTAGTACATATAATATTTAAGGAAGACTTATACAGAGAAAGAGAGAATGATAGAAAGAACAATACTTAAAAATCTAATTTGTAATGAACAATATGTTCGAAAGGTTTTACCTTTCATAAAAAAAGAATATTATACCGATAGACATGAGAGAGTTCTTTTTGAAGAAATTTCAAAGTTTGTTCAACAATATAATAATCTTCCTACTCAAACTTCATTAGAGATAGAGTTACAGAATCGAAAAGATTTAAATGGAGAAGATTATGGAAAGGTTGTTAGTATACTTAAAAACTTTAATATTGATAATGATAGTAACACTGATAGTCCTGATTTTGATTGGCTTGTCGATACTACAGAAAAGTTTTGCAAAGATAAAGCAATATACAATGCAATCGTAGAAGGAATTAATATTATAGATGGAAAAGATAGAGATAAAAGAACTGCATCAGAACTACCATCTATTCTTTCAGAAGCACTTGCAGTTGATTTTGATAATGCTATAGGACATGATTATTTAAGAGATGCCGAATCTCGATATGATTTTTATAATCGTGTAGAAACTAGAATACCATTTGATTTAGAATATTTTAATAAAATAACAAAAGGTGGATTACCTAACAAGACATTAAATATTGCACTTGCTGGAACAGGTGTTGGTAAATCATTATTCATGTGTCATATGGCTGCGAGTTGTTTATCTCAAAATAAAAGTGTTTTATATATCACTTTAGAGATGTCAGAAGAAAGGATTGCAGAGAGAATAGATGCGAACTTAATGAATATTACAATGGAAGATTTGCATGACTTACCAAAGAAGATGTATGAAGATAGGATTTCAAGGATTGCAACAAAGACAAATGGTAAACTGGTAATCAAAGAATATCCTACTGCATCTGCTCATGTAGGACATTTTCGTGCATTAGTAAAAGAACTTGCATTGAAAAAGAGTTTTAAACCAGATATAATCTTTATTGATTATCTCAATATCTGCACAACTGCAAGATTTAAGAATGCTGCTAATATGAACTCTTATAGTTATATAAAAGCGATTGCTGAGGAACTTCGTGGGTTTGCAGTAGAGTTAAACTTACCTATAATGAGTGCAACACAAACAACAAGAAGTGGTTTTGCGAATACGAATATAGATTTGACTGATACTGCCGAGAGTTTTGGATTGCCAGCGACTGCTGATTTAATGTTTGCGTTGATATCTACAGAAGAATTAGAAAGTTTAAACCAAATTCTTGTTAAACAACTTAAAAATAGATACAATGACCACAATTTGCATAGAAGATTCGTTATTGGAATTGATAGGTCGAAGATGAAACTCTATGATGTAGAACAAACAGCACAGAGTGACCTTGTAGATTCTGTTGGACAACAAGAAACCTTTAAACCTGCCATTTCACATGGCAATTATGAAGATTTTAAAGTTTAACTTATATAAATATAAATGTAAATTTATTATATCTTGAATGGAGAAATTGAATGAGCCGTTTACAAGACGCAGTTCAACAACTGAAATCTAAAAATCAACCGATACTTGATAATACTGATAGAGCTTTAGGATTAGTTTCTTTGAATGAAGCTGTGACTACGGCAGCTACTCATGCAGAAATGGCTATTTGTGTTGCATATAATGAAAATCAAGGTTCTAAAACACCAGTAGAAGATGCTGGCATACCATTAACTAAGTGGGAAAAAGTAGATGAGACAGTAGTAGAAACAGGTAAGAAGGTTGCTAAAGAATTAGGTAATACGATGGGTGATAGATTAATTCATTCTGGTGCTGGTCTAACAGGTATTAAAAATCATTATGCATTAGGTAGTAACGTTACACCAAAAGCAGATTTTACATCATCATCAAAACCAATATATGTTTCTTTAAAAAAATCTGGAGATACAGGTGATGGTGCTCAACTCATGAGTGCAAAGTCTGGTGAAGCAACTGGTGTTTTT